>Ga0209156_10002145_pt1 | contig 15634 bp, 9 predicted proteins | sample GraSoiAngelo_124_FD_185881 | JGI IMG/M metagenome (GOLD analysis project Ga0209156, IMG submission 185881) | Grasslands soil microbial communities from the Angelo Coastal Reserve, California, USA - 14_0927_05_20cm (SPAdes) (version 2) | ecosystem: Environmental > Terrestrial > Soil > Grasslands ...
ACCGGCTGATCGGCCATGAAGTGCCCGATGACGTGGCCTGTTCCATCCTCGAAGCTCGGGTCGTCGCGATCCGCATCCACGCTCCAGCCGAACACGGCTTCATAGAACGACGCTGAGTCGCGCGGATCCTTGGCAGGAACCCGCAGGTAGGAGATCCCGCCACGCCGGAAGACGCGCGGCGCATCCTCAGCACCGGATCCCACCACGCCATTATCGGTCGACGCGCAATCCCACGCACGCACCTCGGCTTCACCCTCGAAACCAAGCAGCGTGGGTTCCCGCCGGGCACCGGCTCGACCCTGATTACGTTAGGACCTCTTAGCCAAAGGCTCACCGCGTATCTCGCAACCCGCGACCAAGGGACTTGGATCCCTTCGCCAGACGCGTAAGACTAAATCAGCACATGCGCGAGCTGCCGATCGGCATCGTCACGCTCCTCTTCACAGACATCGAGGGGTCAACGCGACTGCTGCAGCAGTTAGGCCGGGAGCGTTATGTCAGCGCGCTCAGCGTGCACCGACGGCTGCTGCGCGAGGCGTTTGCGCGCCACGGAGGGGTCGAGGTGGATACGCAGGGAGACAGCTTCCTCTTCGCCTTTGGTAGCGCGCGCGCTTCGGTTGCAGCCGCCGTCGAGGGACAGCGGGCGCTTGCTTTGTATCGATGGCCGGACGAGCCGGTTCGCGTTCGCATCGGCTTGCACACAGGCGAGCCGGTCGCGGCCGACGGCCTCTATGCAGGTCTCGATGTCCACCGCGCGGCGCGAGTGATGAGCGCTGGCCACGGCGGGCAGGTGCTGCTGTCGCAAACGACGCGGGACCTCGTCGGGAGCGAGGTCGAGGTGCGCGACCTCGGCGAGCACCGGCTGAAGGACCTCGCCGAGCCCGAATGGCTGTTCCAGCTTGGATCACAAGAGTTCCCGCCGCTCAAGACCATCTCGAACACAAACCTCCCGGTCCCGGCGAACCGGTTCGTTGGGAGAGAAGAGGAGCTCGTCGCGCTTCGCGCCCTACTCCTCGCGGTCGATCACCGGCTGATCACGCTGACGGGGGCGGGTGGAAGCGGCAAGAGCCGATTGGCGGTTGCGACGGCACTTGAGCTCGTTGAAGAGTTCCCGAACGGCGTTTTCTTCGTGGAGCTCGCGCCGATTGCGGAGCCTAAGCATGTAGCGGCCGCAATAGCGCAAGTGCTGGGCGTGAGGGAGACGCCCGCTCGCCCGCTGATCGAGGGCCTGAAGGACCATCTTGCGGATAAGCGCACGCTTCTCGTCGTCGACAATTTCGAGCATCTGCTCAAGGCCGCTCCCATCGTCAGCGAGCTTGTCCACGCTGCCCCACGGCTGGTCGTGCTCGCCACCAGCCGTGAGCGGCTCCGGCTCTCACACGAGCACGAGTATCCAGTACCGCCACTTCCGGAGATGGATGCGCTCGCTCTCTTTGTCGAGCGCGCGCAGGCCACGGAGGGTCTCGAGGCGACGGAAAAGAACCGGGCCGTGCTTGTCGAGATTTGCCGCCGCCTCGATGGTTTGCCCCTCGCGCTTGAGCTCGCCGCCGCACGATTGAAGCTGCTGCCACCCGCGGAGCTGCTCGCGCGACTCGAGCAGAGACTGCCCCTCCTTACCGGCGGCGCGCGTGACGTGCCAGAGCGCCAGCGAACGTTGCGTGCGACGATCGAGCCGCAAGAGCAGCGTCTGTTCGCCCGACTCGGTGTTTTTGCAGGCGGTTGCGGCCTTGGCGCCGCCGAAGAGGTCTGTGGCGCAGATCTCGACGCTCTGCAGTCGCTGCTTGAGAAGAGCCTTCTTCGGCAGGCGCGGGGGCCGGACGGCGGCCCTCGCTTCTGGATGCTCGAGACGATCCGTGAATACGCACTCGACAGGCTTGCGGCAGCCCGCGAGGTCGAGGCCGCCCGGCACCGACACGCGGAGCATTACGCGACTCGTTCGGAGCAGGCCGAGGACGCCATAAAGAAGTACGGCGTATCCGACCAGGAGTACTTCGAACGGATCGGTCACGAGCAAGCGAACATCGCGGTAGCGCTCAGGTGGGCCCTCGACGCCGGCGAGGCGGCGCTGGCACTTCGGCTCGTTTACGGGGCATTCAGGCTCTGGTTCCGCCGAGGCCAGTTCAGGGAAGGTGGGCGCGCGAGCGAAGAAGCGCTCGCCTTGAGCGGCGGTCCGCCGGAACTTCGGGCACAGGTGCTCACGCGAGTGAGCGACTTCCCGAAGTTCCAGGGCGACCTCGTTCGCGCGGCGGAGATGAAAGAGGAGGCGATCGCGTTCTTCCGCGAGTACGACGACGAGCTCGATTTGGCGTCGGCCCTCAAAGACCTGGCTGAGATTGTCGGTGTCCAGGGCGATACGGCGCGTGCGCATCAGCTCGCGGAAGAGGCACTCGCGCTTCGGCGAGCCGTCGGTGTCCCAAGCGGGATCGCCCACGCACTCTCGGGGTTGGCCGAGCTAGAACGCATGCAGAAAAACTTCGGGCGCGCGATCGAACTGCACAATGAGGTACTGAATCTCCTCGACGAGCCCGAGGGCGGTGAGCGGACGCTTCCGCCCCTGCACAGCCTTGGCGACGCGTGGATCCACTGCGGCCACCTCGACCGCGCCCGCGACTATCTCGTCAAGGCCGTCTCACTCAGCGGCGAGGTCGAAGACATGTACTGCTTGGGGGCCTGCTTCGAATCACTCGCGAGGCTCGCGGAGAGGCGCGGGCGGTTCCGCTCGGCCACCCGTCTGCTCGGCGCAGGAGCGCGAATCCGTGAAAGCACCGGCGCCGCGCCGGACGATCCTCAGGAGCTCGAGCGCCTCCAGACCGCGCTTTGTGCGCAGCTCGGCGACAACGTGTACGAGGCCTGCCTTCGAGAGGGAGCGGCGAGCGCGGCCGCTTCATCCGAAACTGTTGGCAACGTCGGCTGACGACCGCCGCCTGCGAAATCGACGAGGTGTGACTCCGATACAGCCGCAGTCCCTGACGGGATCCGATCTACCGCGAGCAACTGGTCGCAACCGACGGCAACGGTTTTCGCTTGTTTCGGCCGTTTTCGGCGCCGCCGCGTTTGCGGCTGATTGCCGCCGGTTGCAACCCCGGGCTCCACAAAGGCTCCATCCGCCTCTCTGCGGGTGGTTCTGCTTGAGCCCGAAGCTCTCTGCCGCCGACGCGGGGCTCTTCGTTTGATCGCATTCAACCGTCGACAGGAAGGGCCGCCGGGCAGCGGCCCTTCCTGTCGATGATGCAATTCCCGTGGCCTACGGCCCGAAGAAGCTCATCACGCGCGTGAATACATCGGTTCGCTGAGTTGCCGTCCCGTACGCCTCCAGGGGGAAGGCCAGGAAGACGACCTTGTAGCTGCCGCTGAATGACAGGGCATCCGGTGCCGTCGAATCGTCGGTGTATGCCGTAAGCGCGCCGTTGATCGGAGTGATCCGGTCCTCGAACGAGTTGCCCAGGACGCTGTGATCGAGCGGCACCGCCCCGATGCCGCTCGTGACCGGGCTCCCGGCTACACCGTGGACGTTGACCGTCGCCTTGTCGTTCTGCGTTTCGGAGCCGTCCCAGGCGACATGCAGGTAGTCGTGTACGAACGCCGTCGTTCCGGCCGACTGGTCCAGAAGGTCCTGACCGGAGACGAACAGCCGTCCGCCGTCGTCGAGGAACGACTTCAGCTCGCCCTCGTACGGGATGATCGGTCCGGGGTAGCTGTTCCCCGTGAACCAGATCACGTTCTTATGGGCCTTCAGGTAGCCGAGCGGCAGACTCGGATCGACGCTCAGGTCCCACGTGTTGAAGGAGACGCCGGCCGTCGTTAGCGCTGCCGTATAGCGGGCCTGCACGTCCGGTCCGTTGCCGTCCTCGTCCACGAGCAGCGTGTCCCGCGTGACCGCGATCGTCTTCACGGTCGCGCTTCCGCTCACGGCCGGGTTGCCGACCGAGGTTGCCGTCACAGTCGCCGTGTTGACGTTGCCGTTCGTAGCGTTGGCCGGCACGCTGACCTTGACGCAGACGTTCGTCGTACCGCCAGGCGACAGGGTCGCGGTCGTCGTCAGCGGCGTCGTGCAGCTGGCGTCGAAGAAGCTAACCGCATACGTGCCGCCTGAGGAGCTCAAGTTGTAGCTATCGGAGTTGAAGCCGAGGTTCCTCACCGTGACCGTGTAGCTCGCGCTGCTGCCTGCGTGCGCCCCATCGGTCTGGGAGGCGGGCGAGAGGCCGACCCCGTACGGCGGAGCGATCGGCGTCACCGTGGGCGATCCGGTCGTTGATGGACCCTCAGCCGACGTCGCCCTGAAGCCGTCGTTGGTGATCGATGAACCGGTGAAGCTGCTGGCGATCTTGACGGTGAAGCTGACCTGGGCGCTTCCGCCCTTCGGCACCGTCAACCCCGACCAGGTCACCCTGCCTGAGACGTTTGTGCCGCCCTGACCGGCCGAGACGAAGCTCGTGTTCGCCGGTACCGGATCGGTAATCGTCACGCCCGTCGCGTCGGCATTGCCGATGTTCCTCAGCGTGAGCGTGTAGGTCAGATTGCTTCCGGGGCCGACCGGTATCCCCGCATCGACCTTTGAGAGAACGAGCGACGGCACGGTCACGGTATCCGCCAGCCGGAAGGCACCGCGGCCGTGCGTGCCTGCCACGAGAATGCGGTGAGACGGATCGAGATCGAGCTGGTCGATCGTGACGACCGGGAATCCTGTCCCCAGCGGGCCCCAATGGCCGCCGCCGTCATACGTCACGAAACCGCCCACGTCGGTGCCGACGTAGAGCGTGTTCGGGAACGACGGGTCGAGGATGATCGAGTTGACCGGGCTGTCCGGCAGGTTGCCGCTGATGTCGACCCACCTCGCGCCGGCCTTCGTCGTCTTGAAGACGTGTCCGGGCGTCGTGGGCGTCGCGGCGTTGAAGCCTCCGTACGAGACGTAGGCGGTCCGATAGTTGCTCCGGTCGACCGCGAACTGCTGGACGGGCCGGTTCGGCAGCACCCTGCCCCTGCTGTCGACGCGGGTCCAGGTGGGATTGGAGTTCGCCTGGGCATCCGTGCTCAGGTAGACGAGCCCGTCCTCCGAGCCGGTGTAGACGGCATTTCCACCGCCGACACCGATCGCCGACAGGAAGCAGCCGCGCGCGCCGTTCGGCGCCGGGCCGGTGCACCCGCTGGTGAGATCGGGGCTAATTGCCTTCCACGTCACGGCCGCGGCCGTCGCGGCCTTGGCGCTGTCCGTCCGGTACAGCCGGTACGTACCCAAGAACAGCTGGCTCGGGTTGAGCTGGTTCATCACCCACGGGATGTAGAAGGTCGAGCGGTCGCTCAGGTTGATCCCGTTCGTGATCGACTGGTTGGTGAAGAAGCCGAGGCCGCCGTCGGTGAAGCGGTACGGCGAGACCCCAAAGAAGGTGCCGTACACGTAGTTGGCGTTCGTCGGGTCGACCAGCACCTGTCCGCCGTCTCCGCCCGCGACGCCGAACCAGCTCTGGCTGTTGACCGACTTGCGCAGCGTCCCGTTGTCCTGCGTCCCGCCCCAGAAGCGCTCCGAGTCGAGGCCGGGCGCGATCGTGGGCACGTTGGCGGCCGAGGTGAACTGAGCGATGGCGAGACCCGTGCGGTGCGTCACACCGGCGGTATTTGGGTCGACGGTGCCGTTCAGGTTCTGCCAGTCGGTGGAGCTGAGTGGGTCGGAGGTCTTCATCCGGCCTCCGTCGTCCGAGCTGAACCAGACTCCGCCGTCCGAACCGATCAGCACGTGAGCGAGGTGCTTCGGGTCGAAGGCGAGTGCATGGAAGTCCGGGTGCTGGTCCCAACCGAGGTTCAGCCACGTCTGGCCGCCGTCGTCCGAGCGGAAGATGCCGCCCGACGGAGGCGAGAGGCTGTAGCCGAACTGGCCGCCCACGAAGACCACGTTGGGATCTGTCGGATCGGCTTCGACCACGTTGTCGTAGAAGCACTGCGCGCCGCAGTAGCCCTCGACGGAGTCGTTGACTCCCTGCGGGCCACCGGCCCCCGTCGGCAGCATCGTCCAGCTCGCACCTTCGTTCGTCGACTTGAAGACGTGGGCCGGATGGTTTCCCGAAGCGTCCCCCCAGCTGAAGCCGGCGTACAGCACGGCTGCCTTGTTCTTCGGATGCGACAGGGCGATCGAGAAACGCGTCTGACTGGCTCCGAAGTTCGGCGAAGGGAACCCGAAGTTCGTGATCGACGACCAGGTCGCGCCGCCGTCCGAAGACTTGTAGATCGCGTCGCCCCAGAACGAGGCGTAAAGGATCTGCGGATTCTGTGGATCCAGCTCTAGGTCGGTCGCCCCGACGCCGCACGACTGGATCCCGGCGCAGGCTGGGTTGATCTCGCCCGGGGCCTCCTTGAGGAGCGTCCAGGTCACGCCGCCGTCTTTCGACTCCCAGATGCCGTACCGTGAGTGGACGGGTGGTGTCACGCGGTGCGCGCCACCACGACCGCGCGCAATCGCGGCGTACAGGTGGTTCGCGTCACCCGGGTCGACTACGAGGCGCGTTGTGGCGACGCCTTCGAAGTAATCACCCGAAACATGCGACCATGTATTGCCGCCGTTGGTCGACTTCAGGATGCCGTTGCCGAAGTAGCTGTCCCCAGAGAGCGCGCCTTCGCCGGTACCTGCGTAGACGATGCTGTCGTCTGAAGGGGCGATCGCAAGCGCACCGATTGCGAGAGAAGGCAGGTTGTCGGTCTTCGGCGTCCAGACGCCGGTCCTGGCGTCGTAGAGCCAGATTCCGCCCTGCGCTCCGCCCAGGATGAACTGGCCGTTGCTCGGCCGGATCGCCAGCGCTCCGATTCGCCCGCTCATCGCGGTGAAGCTGCTCGTGCTCGTAGAGACCTGCACGATCGGGTTCGGGCCGAGCCCCCTCCACGGCGTGTCGAACGTGACCGCTCCCGGTGCAGGCGCGGGTTTGAGTGCCTTCGCCGCGTGGGCGGCGGCGGCCCGAAGCTGGCCGGCCGTCTGGTTGTCCAGCTGGTTGTCGCCGGCGGTGCGCCGGCTCATGAATTCGAGGTTGCGCTGAAGGAGCTCCTCGTCCTTGCCCTCATTCGGCGCGAGCGACGTTGCGCCGACGCGGAGAGTGGGAGTGTCGCCACCACCCCCGCGCACTGCACCTACTCCGAACGCGGCGCCTGCGGAGACGGCGAGCAGAACGCCGACAAGCGGCCCGGCACGTAGCCAGCGCCAAAGTGCTGCCTGCATTTTTTCCTCCCCCGACGAGAAATGGTCTCGGAACCGAGATATTCCTGCGGCGGCACTACATTGTCAAATCGAACGCGATACGTAGAGCGATAGACCAGTTCTCAGGGTCGCACTTCTTGATCGTCAGGCCAGCGAGCGCGGCCGCCGCGGGCGGAGCATTCGTGCTCGCGCGCCGCGCTCGCCTGACCGCCGCGTCGCCGGGGCGTTCATCACGGACGCCTACTTCTCGCGGCAACCGGTCGCAAAGGACGGCAACGGTTTTGGCTTGTTTTCGGCGCTTCCGCCCCCGTCCGATTTGCCGTTGATTGCCACCAGTTGCAACCACGGGGCTCCATAAAGGCTCCATCCTGGGCACCGCCGTCGCAACCCGATTCAGAGTCCTTGTTCGCCGCTTGGCCGGCGGAGTAGGAGGTCAAGCCGACCGCCGTCGCCCAGGCGATGCCCCCGCGGCGTTCCAAAACAGGAACCGCCACCACTCCATGCGCGACAGGCCGGCGACCCAGGCGACCGTGTAGCGCAGAATCGAGACGAAGCGGCCGAGGAAGACCGTCTTCCCGCCGTGGCCGACGTTGCCGGGGAACCGCTCTTAGTATCTCGACTCGTGCAACCAGACGTCCTGGTCGTCGGTGGCGGCATCATCGGGACGACGACCGCCGCGTACCTCGCCCGAGGCGGGGCTTCGGTTACGCTCGTCGAGCGTGCCGAGCTCGCATCTGGCCCCTCCGGCCGCAGCCTAGGGTTGGTCAGCGGGCCGCATCCGCCCGAGCTCCGATCGATCGCTGAGCGAAGCCTCCAGGCGTACCTCGGGCTTGCGCGAGAGACTGGCGCATTCACGATCGACGCCAACGACGTGGGGTGTCTTTGCATCTCCCCCGACGGGCGCGGCTTGCCTCGAGGAGAAGGCGAGGCGCTTGACGGGGATCAAGTCGTGGAAGCTGAACCGCTGCTCGCGCTGCGCTGCGCAGCCGGCGTCGTGATCCCGGCCCGTCACGTCGATCCCGGTGGGGCGGTCTCCGCCTGGGCCGAGGAAGCCCGTCGGCACGGCGCCCGGATCCGCGTGGCCTGCCCCGTCCGGTCGCTCCTCGACGACGGAGGCCGCGTTGCGGGTGCTGCGACCGACGAGGGCGCTATTTTCGCCGGTTGCGTCGTCCTCGCAACCGGCTGGGAGACCCCACGCCTCGCCGCGGGGCTCGGCATCGACGTTCCGGTTCGAGGAGTGCGGGGCTGGATAGTGACGACGCGGCCGGCTCCATTCCGCCTGCGCCGTCCCATCAACGAGGTCGACTTTTCTGCTGGCGTCGTGGCCGGCCCGTTACTCACCCTCGGCGACATCGCCGAGGGCAACGTGGGCACACCGATCATCGCGGCCCAGATGCGGCAGGACGCCGCAGGGCGCCTCGTGCTCGGCGCCTCGCTTGCCCCTGCCATCGGCGACGGGGACGACGACGGTGCTCACGCAGTTCCGTCGATCTGCCGGCGCGCTATCGAGCTCATCCCCCCGATCGCCGAGGTCCCGATCGCCGAGACACGCACCTGCGTCCGTCCGGCCTCATTCGACGGGCTTCCTCTGCATGGTCCGGTCGACGGGATCGATGGGCTAGTCCTCGCGTGCGGCCACCGTTCGCACGGCTTGACGTGGGGGCCCGGTTCCGGTGAGGCTGTCGCGCGCGGGGTTCTCGAGGGCGAATGGGATCCAGCGCTCTCGCCGGCGCGGCTGGAACAGAAGGCGTCGGCTTAAACCGCGCTTCCTCCCCACCGACAGCGCCGCAAAGTAGTTTCTAGGCGCCGTCGCAGCGACGACGGAAACCCGCGGTCCAGTGAGCCGTTGGGATCGTGGACGTCCGCTCCCGAGTAGAAGATCGCAGCCTTCTTCCTCAGAGCAGGGTTGACTCGGGTACCGGACTTTGTCCGGATCGAGCGGCGTTCCCGAAACGTCTCAGCGGGGCAGCCAGCGGTTGACGCGGAGATCACAGCTTCGTGCGTGCGCCTCGAAGTTCTCGATCCGGCACTGGCGCGCGCAGATCTCGCCGATTTCGACGCTCGCCTCGCGGGTTGCGCGCTGGTAGGTCACGGTCTTGAGGTACTTGCCGACCCAGAGCCCGCCCGTGTATCGGGCCGCGCGCCCAGTCGGGAGGATGTGGTTCGTTCCGATCGTCTTGTCGCCGTACGCGACCGTCGTCGTCTCGCCGAGGAAGAGGGAGCCGTAGTTGCGCAGTCGCGCGAGGTACCAGTCCGGGTCGCGCGTGTGCACCTCTACGTGTTCAAAGGCGAGGTCGTCTGCCTCGCGACGCGCCTCCTCGTCGTCGCCGACGACGCGAATCTCGCCGTAGTCGCGCCACGCTACCGACGCGACGTCCGCGGCCGGGAGGCTCTCGAGTTGGCTGGCGATCTCGCGCTCGACGTCGCCGGCGAGCTTCCAGGACGTGGTCAACAGGATCGCGGGCGAGGTCGGCCCGTGCTCCGCCTGGCCAAGCAGGTCGGCCGCGACGAGCTCCGCGTCGGCGGTTTCGTCCGCGACCACCAGGATCTCAGTCGGGCCGGCGAGAAGGTCGATCCCAACGCGGCCGAACAGCTGCCGCTTCGCCTCGACTACGTAAGCGTTCCCGGGCCCGGCGATGAAGTCGACCGGCTGGATCGCCCCAGTGCCGAGCGCCAGAGCCGCGATCGCGTGGACGCCGCCAAGGCAGTAGATCTCATCCGCACCGGCCAGGTGCATCGCCGCGATCGTCGCCGCCGGGAGCTCACCCGCGAGCGGCGGCGTGCACGCGGCCACCCGCTCGACGCCGGCGACCTTCGCCGTGACGATGCCCATGTGCGCTGAGGCGACCATCGGATAGCGCCCGCCCGGAACATACGAGCCGGAGCTCGCGATCGGGATGTTGCGATGCCCGAGCGTGACGCCCGGAAACGTCTCCAGCTCGACGTCCAAGATCGCCGCACGCTGGGCTTCCGCAAACCGGCGCACCTGAGCCTGGGAGAAACGGATGTCCTCGAGCACGGGCCACGGTACGGACGCGACGATGCGCTCGATCTCCGCCTCGTCGAGGCGGAAGCTCTTCCGCTCCCATCTGTCGAGACGCGCCGACCACTCCTGCACGGCCGCGTCGCCCCGCTCGGCGACGTCCGCGATGATGCGCGTGACCGTCGCCTCGATCTCGCGCGATCGCTCGGCCGGCGCATGCGTGGCGGCGGGCGCCTTCGTCGTCGTAGCCACAGCCTCCTCCGATCTCAGTCCTGGGACCGTCGACGTTCGTTGCCCTGCGCATCCTCTCTGCCCGCGTCGGCACGGGCGCGCGCGTGTGCCAGTGCAGTCTCGACGCGCTCGTTGCTCAGCTCCGCCTCCGCGACGAGCTCGAGATCGATTCCTTCTTCCTGGGCCCGCTCTTCGATCCGACTGTCTCGAGCCTCGTCGCCGGTCGCACTTGTCGCGCGGCCGCTCCCGTCGATGACGAGCGACACGCGGATCCCGGGACCGAGCACCGTCGCCGCGCGTGTTGAGGCGGGGGGAGCATGGACGCCGAGCGCCGCCAAAAGGAGGTCGTCGTCGGCCGGCGAGCGCACCGTGATGCGAAGGAAGTCGCGATAGGCGCGGACGACGAGGCCGCGGCGCTCGAGCTGCCCTGCAAGCGTCCGGGCCTGCGGCGTCCGAACGACCACGAAGTTCGTGTGCGTCGGCGGCGCGTCGAATCCGGCCGCGAGGAGAGCGGCGCGGACGCGCTCCCGCTCCGCCGTCGTCGCGCGGAGCTCCGGCTCGATCTCGGCCCGCTGGAGCGCCGCCGTGGCGAGCGTGGCCGAGCTCGTCGGGATCGGCGCGGGCGAGCGGCGTGCGCTCAGCTCCGCAGCGAGGCGAGGCGAGGCGACGCAGTAGCCGACGCGCAGCCCGGCGAGGCCGAACACCTTCGACAGCGTCCGGACGCAGACGAGGTTGTCGAGCTCTGGCGCCGCGGGCGCGGCGGTCTCGCCACCGTACTCGTAGTAGGCCTCGTCGACGCACACCAGGGTCGTGGGGAGCGAGCGCGCGAGCTCGGCAATCTCGTCCGCCGCGAAGAGCTCGCCGCCCGGGTTGCCGGGGTTGCAGAGCCAGAGCACCGCGGCCGTGCGCGAAGCAGCGGCCAGCGCGTCGAGCTGGCGCGGCGCCGCGTCGACCTCTGCGCCCTCGAGGCGGCTCGCGATCGCGTATAGCGGGTATGTTCGATGCTCCGTGACTGCCCGGCTGCCGGGGCCGAGGAACGTGCGCGCGACGAGCCCGATCAGGCCGTCGGCGCCGGCGTCGACGGCGAGCTCGTCCGGGGCGCAGCCCGCGTAGGCGGCCGCGGCCTCGCGCAGCTCCCGATAGCTCCCCTCGGGGTACTCGCCGCGGGCCGCGAGCGCGCGGCGGGGCGAGACGGCGACTCGCGCCGCGAAGGGCGGCAGGTTCGCATCGAAGCGAAGGACGTGTGCGGGCGAGAGGCGGTGACGCGCTGCGACGTCGGCTACGGTGGCCGCCCAGACGTAGGGTTCGAAGCCGGCACCGGTGGGACGCGGAAACGGCGGCATTCGTTCAGCCTCCGAAAACTAGACTCGTGGGTTGGTGAGGGCGCGGAAGGTACCGCCGGACCTCGTGGGCGAGCTCGAGAAGGCCGCTGGGCCGGCTTCCGTCACGGCCGAGGCGGGAGAGCTCGAGGCGTTTGCGTCGGACGAGAGCGGGGCGGAGCCGGCGCCGCCGGACGTCGTCGTGCGGCCGGCGGACACGGATGCCGTCGGGCGCGTGCTCGGCGTCGCCCATCGGCTCGGCGTCCCGGTCGTGCCCGTCGGCGGCCTGACCGGGCTCGCCGGCGGCGCGGTCCCGCGCCGCGGCGGGATCGCGCTCAGCCTCGAGCGGCTCGACCGGATCCATCCCGTCGATCGCGACAACCTCCGTGTCTCGGCCGGAGCCGGCACGCGGACGGTCGATCTCCAGCAAGCGGCGGTTGGCGCAGGGCTCTTCTATCCGCCCGACCCGGCCGCGCTCGAGCGCTCGACGATCGGCGGCAATGTCGCGACGAACGCCGGCGGCCCACGTTGCTTCAAGTACGGGGTTACCGCGGAGTACGTCCTCGCGCTCGAGGCGGTGAGCGCCGAAGGCCGCGTCTTCCGAACCGGCGCGGCGACGCGGAAGAACGCAACGGGCCTCCGACTCGCCCAGCTCCTCATCGGGTCGGAGGGGACGCTCGCGGTCGTGACCGAAGTGACACTGCGGCTGGTCGTGCCGCCGCGGGCGCGGGCCGCGGCGACCGCCAGCTTCGATTCGGTCGAGGCCGCCGGGGAGGCGGCCGCCGCGATCGTGCGCTCGGGCCTCGTTCCCTCGGCGCTCGAGCTGCTCGACGCAACGTGTCTGGCGCTGCTGCGTGAGCAGCTCGAAGGCGTACCGCTGGCGGAGGGCGCCGCCTTGTTGCTTGTGGAGGTCGACGGGCCGGACGAGGGGCGCGTGGGCGCCGACCTGGAGCACGTGAGCGCGCTGCTCGCCGGGGCCCGAGAGCGCGAGCTCGCCAAGCGCGAGGAGGACGTCGAACTGCTGTGGGCGGCACGCCGCGCACTCAGTCCCGCGATCGCCCGCTCGACTCGGGACTTTGTCTTCCAGGACGTGTGCGTGCCGATCGCCGCGGTCCCGGAGGCACTGCGGCGGATCGGCGACATCGCGGAGCGCTACGCGCTGCGAATCCCGGTCTTCTCCCACGCCGGCGACGGAAACCTCCACCCGAGCATCCTCTACGACGCTGCCGCGGGAGACCAGGCGGAGCGCGCACACGCAGCCGAACGGGACGTCCTGCGAGCCGCGCTCGAGCTCGGAGGGACGATCAGCGCCGAGCACGGGATCGGGCTGCTGAAGCTGCCGTTTGTGCGCGAGGATCTCGACTCCGTCGCGATCGACCAGATGCGTGCGATCAAGCGGGCGCTCGATCCGCACGGAATCCTCAACCCGGGGAAGCTGCTGCCGTCCTAGGCCATCGCCGCCCGCAGGGCAAGCAACTCCCAGAGGATGTTCGCGGCAGCGAGGGCGGTTGGCTGCCCCGGCCCGTCGTAGGACGGCGAGACCTCTACGACATCGGCGCCCGCGAGCCGGATGCCCCGCAGCGCGCGCAGGAACGCGACCGCCTCGGCGGTGCTGAAGCCGGCGATCTCGGGCGTGCCAGTACCGGGAGCGAACGCCGGGTCGAGAAAGTCGATGTCGAACGAGAGGAAGACCGGCCGGTCCCCGGCCCGCTCTCGCACGGTCTGCGCGTAGCGTCCCGGGCCGAGTGCGCGCAGCTCGTCGCTCGGGATCACCCGGAAGCCGAGGGCGCGCGCGTCCTCGAGGTCGGCTGCGCCGTAGAGCGAGCCGCGCATCCCCGCCTGCACCGAGGCGGCTGGGTCGATCAGCCCCTCTTCGGCGGCGCGCTTGAACGTCGTGCCGTGGAAGAAGCGCTGGCCGAAGTACATCTCCCAGGTGTCGGTGTGGGAGTCGAGCTGGACGAGCGCGAGCGGGCCGGTGATTCGGCTGAGCTGCCGCAGCTCGGCCAGCGTGATCGAGTGGTCGCCGCCGAGCACGAGCGGGAAAACGCCGGCTTCGACGACCGGCCTGAGTCCCTCCTCGACTCCGCGGTACGTGCCTTCGGTGTCCCCCGGGGCGACGGGGAGGTCGCCGTAGTCGACTATCGAGAGCGTCTCGACGAGATCGATCCCGAAGCCAGGGTGGAACGGGCGCAGGAGCGCCGAGGCCGAGCGGATCGCCTCGGGCCCGAAGCGGGCGCCGGCGCGGTAGCTCGTGGCGGTGTCGAAAGGGATGCCGATCGCAGCTGCGTCTACTCCGGCCAGGTCGGTCGTGTGCGGGAGCCGCATGAACGTCCTCACGCCGGCGAAGCGCGGGATCACGTGGGCGTCGAGCGGCCGGTGCCGCGGCGGCTTCACGGGCCAACGATAATTGCAACGAGCGCCTAGCCGAGCCAGCGCTCGAGCCGGCGCGCTTCGGCTCTACTGGTACAGGGACGACCCGTAACGCCGTCGCTGGTAGTCACAGGGGGCGCACGTCGCGCGCCGCGTATGATCGCCCCATCGCGGAGACCATCCACATCCCTGCGCGCGAGGGGCGTGCCGTGCGGGTTGATGCGGGTCGTCGCTTTCGCGTGGTCGACGTCGATGGCGGGCAGGTCGCGGACACCTGGGCGTTCGTCGCCGAGGACCCCGGCGAGCACCACAGCGCGCAACACACGCGCGCGGTCGTCGACCGGCTGTTCCCGCGGCCCGGCGAGCAGTTCGTCACGAACCGGCGGCGCCCGATCCTCACGCTCGAGGAGGACAACTCGCCGAGAATCCACGACATGCTGATCGCCGCCTGCGACCCCGCGCGTTACGAGGGTCTCGGCGTCGAGGGCTGGCACGCCTCGTGCGAGGAGAACCTGCAGCGCGCGCTCGAGCCGCTCGGAGTGGAGCCGATCGTGCGCTTCGCTCCGCAGCCGATCAACCTGTTTATGAATACGCCCGCGCGGCCGGATGGGACGATCGACTGGCTCCCGGCCGAGACGGCGGCCGGCGACCACGTCGTCCTGCGCGCCGAGCTGGACATCGTCGTTGCGGTCTCGGCGTGCCCGCAGGACATCGTGGAGATCAATCGGCGCCGCCCGAGCCCGATCGAGATCGAGCTGCTCTAGGCCGCGCCCCAGCCGCCGCCGCCCGCCGTCTCGACGATCACGACGTCGTCGCGGCGGAGCTCTATCGAGCCCTTGCCACGGAGAGCCTTTCGCTCGCCGTCGCGCTCGAGCCAGACCGCGCTCGGCTCACCGTCGGCGCCGCCTGCCAGGCCCCAGGGAGCGATCCGGGCGCGCTCGACCATCGTCGTCAGTCGCGCCTCTTTGGCCAGTACCCGGTAGACGCGCCGGAGGCCGTCGCCCCCGCGATGGCGGCCTGCGCCGCCGCTTCCGGTGCGCAGCTCGTGCCGCTCGATGCGCAGCGGGTATTCCGTCTCGATCACCTCGGTCGGCGTGTTCATCACGTTCGACATGTGGATCCGCACGGCCGCATCGCCGTCACGCTCGGCGCTCGCTCCCGATCCGCCGGCGTGCGTTTCGTAAAGGAAGTCGTCACCGATCGAGAAGAGCGCAAGCCCAGACGAGCCCATCCCGCCCGCGACCACGCGCTCCGGTACCGCCTGCGCGAGCGCGCGCAGCAGGGCGTCTACGATCCGCTGCGAGGTTTCGTGGTTGCCGGCGACGAGCGGCGCCGCCGGACCCGGGTCGAGCAGCGACCCCGGCTCCGTCAGAACTTCAAGCGAACGCAGTAGCCCATCGTTCGAGGCGATCTCCGGCCCGAGCACGGCGCGCACGACATAGGCCACGGAGGCGGCCGCAATGAACGGCGTCGTGTTCACCGGCCCGCGCGCCGCGGGGTCTGAACCCCGGAAGTCGAAGACTGCGCGATCACCGGTAACCATCACAGCGACTC
>Ga0209156_10002149_pt1 | contig 15629 bp, 17 predicted proteins | sample GraSoiAngelo_124_FD_185881 | JGI IMG/M metagenome (GOLD analysis project Ga0209156, IMG submission 185881) | Grasslands soil microbial communities from the Angelo Coastal Reserve, California, USA - 14_0927_05_20cm (SPAdes) (version 2) | ecosystem: Environmental > Terrestrial > Soil > Grasslands...
TGTCGTCGAAGCGACGCGGGTCGTCGGGCGGGCGGCCGGGCGGGGCCCGCTCGGGGCGGACCGCCACCAGCGGCACGAGCAGCTCGAGGGCCTCGCGCACGTCGGCCACGACCTCGACCGCCGGCTGGTAGCGGGCGTCGACCTCGGCCGCCGTGAAGTCGACGTGGACGACCTCGAGCCGGCCCGACTCATTCCACTTGGCCGGCCCGTATTCCACTGGATCGTAGCCCACAGCGATCACGAGGTCCGCGCTCGCGAAGCCGAGGCGGGCGGGATCGTCCGAGGCCAGGCCGACGGTGGTCTTCGCGAGCGGGTGATCGGGCGAGATGGCCCCCTTCGCCATGAACGTGGTCACCACCGGCATCTGCGCCCGCTCGGCGAGCGCCGTCAGCTCCTTGGACGCCAGGCCGCGGATGACACCGTTGCCGGCGAGAATCAGCGGACGCTTCGCCTGATTGATGATGTCCGCCGCGCGCGCGAGCGAGGGTCGATCGGGCGACGGCCGGCGGGGGCGGTCGGCGGCGAGCGGCTCGCCCTCGGCGGGCTCCTGCGCGACGTCCTCGGGCAGCTCGAGATGGCACGCCCCGGGCTTCTCTTCCTGGGCGCGCTTGAACGCCTTGCGCACGGCCTCGGCGACCACCGCGCCCGTCTCGATGCGCGCGTTCCACTTCGTGAACGGCCTGAACACGTCGACGATGTCGACGTACTGGTGCGACTCCTTGTGGAGCAGGTGCCGGGCGAGCTGGCCCGTGATCGCCACGACCGGCGCACGGTCGAGGTTCGCATCGGCCAGGCCGGTCGCGAGGTTCGTGGCGCCCGGCCCGAGCGTGGCCAGGCACACGCCCGCGCGGCCGGTCAGACGACCCCAGACGTCCGCCATGAAGGCCGCCGCCTGCTCGTGCCGGACCGGAACGAACGTGATGGCCGAGCGGGCGAGCGCGTCGTTGACGTCCAGCGTCTCCTCGCCGGGCACGCCGAAGACGTAGCGCACGCCCTCGCGCTCCAGGCAGCGGACCAGCAGCTCGGCTCCGGTCATCGCTACGCGATCCAGACCGACTTGATGTTGACGAACTCGCGGATGCCGTACTCGGAGAGCTCTCGTCCGTAGCCCGAGCGCTTGATGCCCCCGAAGGGCAGCCGCGGGTCGGACTTCACGACGCCGTTCACGAACACGGCGCCGGCCTCGAGGCGTGCCGCCAGGCGTTCGGCGCGCGCGCGGTCCTGCGTCCACAGCGAGGCGCCGAGCCCGAAGACCGAATCGTTGGCGAGGCGCACGGCATCGGCCTCGTCCTTGGCGCGGATGACGGCGGCGACGGGCCCGAAGGTCTCCTCGTCGAAGGCCGGCATCCCCTTGTCCACGGCCGCGAGCAGGGTCGGCGGATAGAAGGCCCCCTTGCCGGCTGGGATCTCGCCGCCGAGCAGAAGCTTGGCCCCACGCTTGACCGACTCCTGGACCTGCCGGTGGAGCGAGTCTCTCAGATCCACGCGCGCCTGCGGCCCCACCTGCGTCTCGCGCGCCAGGGGGTCGCCCATGCGACGGGAGCGGAGCTCGTCGAGGAACCGCGCGAGGAACGTGTCGGCCACGGGCTCGACGGCGATGAAGCGCTTGGCGGCGATGCAGCTCTGGCCGCTGTTGATGAGCCGCGCGTCGGCCGCGGTCCGGGCCGCGGCGGCGAGATCGGCGTCCGCCAGCACGATGAAGGGATCGCTGCCGCCCAGCTCGAGCACGGTCTTCTTCAGCGCGCGACCCGCCTGCCCCGCGATTTCGCTCCCGGCGCGGTCGCTGCCCGTCAGCGTCACGGCGACGATGCGCGGATCCGCGATGAGCGCGGCGACCGCCGACGACCCGACGAGCACGGTGGAGAAGAGTCCGCGCGGGAAGCCCGCCTCGCGGAAGACCTCCTCGACCAGTAGCGCGCACCGCGGCACGTTGGAGGCGTGCTTGAGGACGCCGGCATTGCCGGCCATCAGGGCGGGCGCGGCGAAGCGGAACACCTGCCAGAAGGGGAAGTTCCAAGGCATCACGGCGAGCACGGGCCCGAGCGGGTCGAAGCGCACGTAGCTCCGCGAGGCGTCCGTCTCGCGCGGTTGCTCGGCCAGCAGGGCCTCGGCGTGGTCCGCGTAGTACTCGCAGACCCACGCGCACTTGTCCGCCTCCGCCTCGCCCTGGACGATCGGCTTGCCCATCTCGAGGGTCATGGCGCGAGCGTACTCGGCCCGGCGCTTTTTTAGGACGTGCCCGGCCTCGCGCATCCTGTGCGCCCGCCTGGCGAAGGGGGCCTCGCGCCACTGGAGGAACGCCGCGTGCGCCTCGCCGAGAATGCGATCCACCTCCCGGGCGGAGGTCTCGTCGAAGCGTTCGAGGATCTCGCCGGTCGCGGGATTGATCGACTGGATGGTCATGGACTCCTCCTCATCGGCACCTTGCTCAAGAACGCGCTGACGGCGGGATCCGAATAGACGCCATAGGCGTCGACCAGGGTGCCGCGGACGCCGCCGCCGGCTTCGATGGCGTACACGACCGACATGTCGTCCGGGTCCGAGACGCCCTCGAAGCGGCGGACCTCCCGGATGACGACCTCGTCGGGCCGAAACGCCTTCTGCGTCTTGGCGGCGCGAAGCTCGTTCCCGACCACCGCGAGGCTCTCGGTGAAGCCGCGCCGCGTGAGTTCGTCGAGCGCGCTCGCGAGCGTCTGCGAGTCTGGCTCGGCTGCCATGCGGTCCTGCTCCCCGCGGGCGCGGGCGGCGGCGGGCCGATCCCTCAGCGGCCCACGGCGGCGCGGATGCTCCGGTAGTGCTCGTCGACGTGATTGATCAGAATCGCGCGGACGATCTGCTCGACGCTCATCGGCGGCATCCCCGTCAGCACGGTGCCGCTCTTCGCCACCTCGGCGTCACTGAGCCCGCGCACGAGCACCGCCGCGGCCGCCGCGTTCTTCGTGTGGAGGGCGAGGGTCTCCGCCTTCGTGCACTTGGAATGCTCCTGGGCGTGCTTGGCGTTCATCGCGTGGAGCATGTCCATCGTGAAGGGCGGTGTCGACTGCCCGGCGGCGACGGTCTTGATCATGCCGGCGATGCCCTCGAGACTCTGGGCGACGTGGTGCGCGACGACACCCACCGACCACTTCTCCTCGGACGTCGTCTTCTTCCAGTCGGCGTCGCTCAGCTTTCCCAGGAGCGTGGCCGCTTCCTGAGCCTTCCCCTCGAACTGCTTGGCGAGCGCCTCGCCTTTGGCTCCCATGCGATCCTCCTCCTTGTAGGTTGCTCAGCTCACCTTCACCGGGTGCGGCACCGGGACGTTGTAGCCGTAGCCCTGGGCGTTCCAGGGAATGCTGGCCGGCTGCGTGTGCCCCTGCTCGTCCGTCGCCCGCGTCAGGATCACGTGGTCGCCCGGGCGGGCGTCCCACTCGAAGTCCCACCGGACCCAGGCGCGCGAGATGTTGGGCTCGCGCAGCGCGGCCGGCGCCCACGTGGTCCCCCGGTCGAGGCTCCATTCCACCCGGGTGATCCGGCCGACCGGCGACCAGGCGAAGCCGCGCACGCGCTGCCGGCCCGCCGCGAGCGTCGCGCCCCACGGCAGCGCCACCGCGCTCTTGAGCGTCTGCAGCCGCAGCACGACCTTGCTCGGGTAGTCGGGCCCGTCCAGCACGTAGGTCTTCGTCGTGGTCGGCACGTCGATCGTGCTGTCCCGCACCTCGACGCGCCCGACCCACTTGACGTTGCTGATCCCGACCCAGCCCGGAACGATCGCGCGCACCGGGAAGCCGTGGTCCGGGGGCACGGGCTCCCCGTTCATCGCGTACGCCAGCAACGTGTCGTCCTCGAGCGCCTTCTCGAGGGACATCGGCCGGTTCACCTTCACCGAGTCGAGGCCTTCCACCAGCACGTTCAGGATGTCGCGCGGCGTGTCCCGCCGGACCCGGGCCAGCTCGAGCACCGCCCCGAGGGGAACGCCCGTCCACTCCGCCACGCCGATTGCGCCGAGCCGCCACTGCGTTCCCGAGGCCACCTTGCCCATGAGCTCCTTGAAGAACCCGCGTCCGTTGCCGGCGCACTCGACGAAGGAGATGACGGAGCGCGAGGGCAGGCGCAGGAGGTCGTCGAAGCCGAGCTCGAGGGGACGCTCGACGCCGTTGCCCTCGACGCGCAACCGCCACGTGCGGGCGTCGAGACTCGGCGGCGTCGCGTGATGGCGGATGAAGAAGTGGCTGGTCGGCGTCAAGTAACCCCGGAGCGTCTCCAGCCGCGTCTCCTGATTGATCCCGTGGTCGATGAAGATGTCGGCCGGCACGGGCTTGGCGTGGAACTTCTGGGCAGGCACCGGCGCCTGGGCGAGAGCGTCGCGGCGCGTCGCCAGGGTCGTCGCCGCGGCGGCGCTGCCCGCCAGGAATTGCCGCCGACTGACGGCGTGCTGCCGCGCCATGCTGGCCTCCTTCACACCGAGACACTACCGCGAACCGACACGCGCGACCACTCCTCGCTTCACTCGTCGCGCGGCTCCCGGCGGATGAACGTGCCGGTTCGAAGATCCGCCAGCGTCTGCTCGATCTCCGCGCGGGTGTTCATCACGAACGGCCCATAGCGCGCGATCGGCTCGTGCAGTGGCCGAGCCGCCGCGAGGAGAAACCGCCCGCCGCCTGGGCCGGCGGATGCCTCCACGACGTCGCCCTCACCGAAGACGACCAGGGCGGGCACACGCGTGGGAGTCTGCTCCGGCCCGAAGCGAACGTCACCCTGGTCGACGTAGGCGAACGCCGTGTGGCCCCGCGGCACCGTCTCGCGGAACGTCGTGCCGGGTGGCAGCGTCACGTCGATGACCTTCGGCGCCACGGCGAGGCCCTCGACCGGCCCCACGAGCCGACCGCCCGCCGCGTCGCCGGCGATGACCCGGATCCTCGCCCCTTCGCCCGTCACCGTCTCCACGAGCTGAGCCGCCTGCAGATCGCGATACTTCGGCCGGCCCATCTTTTCGCGGGCGGGCAAATTGAGCCACAGCTGTAGCCCGGCGATCCCCTCGGGGCGCACCTGCGGCATTTCCTCGTGGAGGATGCCGCTTCCCGACGTCATCCACTGGATGTCGCCGCCACCGATCGTCCCGCGGTGGCCCAGCGAGTCACCGTGGCGCACTTCTCCCTTGCGGACGACCGTCACGGTCTCGATGCCTCGATGGGGGTGATACGGGAACCCGGCCTCGTAGTCGGCGGGATCGACCGATTCGAAGTGGTCGAGGAGCAGGAAGGGGTCGAGGTGGTCGAGCTTTCGAGTCCCGATGCTCCGCCGGAGATGGACGCCGGCCCCTTCGACGACCGGCTCGGGCGTGACGACCTGGACCACGGGGCGCGAGGACTGGCTCATGCCGTGACCCCTATGACTACGTGCGGCCCGGCCTCGCCGGCGGGCCAGGTGAGGGCGGCGCCGCGCTTAGCGCCTGACCAGCGCCCAGCCGAGCTTTCGGATTTCCCTGGCGACGCCCGCCCGGCGCCGCTCCGCGCGGCGCCGCTCGGCCTCCGCTGGTGCATGGTTGGGCTGACGCCGCTGCCCAAGGCGCCGGTCGAGGATCACGTCCACGGTGTCGCTGCCGTAGACGATCTCGCTGCCGAACACATGCCGGAAGTACGTGCATCGGCTCGGTTCATCTCGCGAGACGATGATCATCACACTTGTCACGAGTGCCTCCGCACCAGGGTCTCCGCTCGACGCCCTCGAGCGCACGCGAGACCGTCCACAAGGCCGGCGCCAGACTGCGCCGCAGATCGAAACCGCACCCAAGGGTCCATACCCCATGCAGTAAGCTCTCCGAGAAATTTCCGGAATTCGGGAAACCCCTTCAAATGTGAGGGGGGAAAACCTGACACCAACCGCCTCAGCGCGCCGCTGGGTCGACCGCAGCCCGGGAGGGTGTCAGGGCGTGCTGGAGAACTTCGCTCGCATCGTCGACGAAGACGAAGCGCAGCTGCTTGCGGAGCTCCTCCGGCACGTCCTCGATGTCCCGCTCGTTCCGCCTCGGCAGGATCACGGAGCGGATCCCGGCCCGGTGCGCCGCCAGGACCTTCTCCTTGATCCCGCCGACGGGCAGCACCTTGCCGCGGAGCGTGATCTCGGCGGTCATGGCCACCTCGCCCCGCACCGGCCGCCGCGTGGCCAGCGAGGCCAGCGCCGTCATGATGGTCACGCCGGCCGACGGCCCATCTTTCGGGATCGCCCCGGCCGGCACGTGCACGTGGATCGTCTTGCCTTCGAACAGCCTCGGATCGATATCGAGCGCCTCCGCGTTGGACCACACGTACGAGACCGCGGCCTGAGCGCTCTCGCGCATGACGTCTCCGAGCATCCCGGTGAGCAGGAGACGCTCCTCGGTGCTGGGCATCATGCTGACCTCCACGAACAGGACGTCGCCGCCGGTCGGCGTCCAGGCCAGTCCCGTGGCGACGCCCGGACGCGTGGTCCGCTCGGCGACGTCGTCGAAGAACCGCGGTCGGCCGAGGTACTCGACGAGGTTCTCGGCGGTGATCAGCACCGACTCGCGCTGTCCCTCGGCGAGCCGCCGGGCCATCTTCCGGGCGACCGTGGCGATCTCCCGCTCGAGGCTCCGCACGCCGGCCTCGCGCGTGTGCCCCCTCACGATCTGGCGGATGGCGTCCGGCTCGAAGGAGAGCTCCTCCTTGGCGAGGCCATGGGCCGCGAGCTGCTTGGGGATCAGATACTCCCTGGCGATTCCGACCTTTTCCTCGTCCGTATACCCCGAGAGCGTCAGGATCTCCATCCGATCGCGCAGCGGCCCGGGAATGGTGTCGAGCGTGTTGGCGGTGGCGATGAACAGGACCTGCGACAGGTCGAACGACACCCCCAGGTAGTTGTCGACGAAGGTATGATTCTGGGCCGGGTCGAGCACCTCGAGCAGCGCGGAGGACGGATCCCCTCGCCAGTCCGCGCCGATCTTGTCGAACTCGTCGAGCATGAACACGGGGTCGCGCGTCTCGGCCCGCCGGAGGCCCTGGATGATGCGGCCGGGCATCGCGCCGATGTAGGTCCGGCGGTGGCCGCGGATCTCGGCCTCGTCACGCACGCCGCCGAGCGACATGCGGACGAAGCGCCGGCCGAGGGCGCGAGCGATGCTCTGGCCGAGGCTGGTCTTGCCGACGCCGGGGGGCCCGACGAAGCAGAGGATCGGCTCCCGCGCGGGACTGTCGCCCGTCACGTGCGGCGGCTCGGCAGGCACCGGCGCCCCGGCGGCACCGGGCTGGCCCGTCCTTCCGTCGCGCTCCTGCCGGAGCTTCTTGACGGCCAGGTACTCGAGGATCCGGTCCTTGATCTTCTCGAGGTCGTAGTGGTCCTCGTCCAGGACCTGGCGGGCCCGCCGGATGTCGATGGTCCCACCGCTCAGCTTGCTCCAGGGCAGGCTCGCCATCGATTCGAGATACGCGACGATCATGCCGTGCTCCGGTGAGGACGCCGGGATCCCCGCGAGCCGGCTCAGCTCACGCTCCGTCTCGCGCCGCGCCTCCTCGGGCAGGCGGGCCTCCTCGATCCGGCGCCGGAGCTCCGCCACCTGATTGTCGCCCCCGTCCGTCTCTCCGAGCTCGCGTTGGATGGATCGGAGCTGCTCGCGCAGGTAGAACTCACGCTGCTGCTTGGACAGCCGCTCCTCGGTGTCGGTCGTGATCTTTCGGCCCAGCTCGCGCACGGCCAGCTCGCGCTGCAGCAAGTCGACCAGTCGCCGGAGCTTGGCCGTGACCGAATCCAGCTCGAGGAGTTCCTGCCGCGCGGCCATGTCGAGGGCAACCACCGATGCGATGAAGTAGGCCACGTGGCGGGGATCGCTGACGTTCTCCGTCGCGACCGCCAGCTCGTCGGGGAGGTCGGGGGACACCTCGACGAGCCGGCGGAAGATGTCGACCACCGCACGCCGGAGAGCGTCCACCTCCGTCGCCTGGACGATCTGCTCGCGAGCCACCTCGATCCGCGCCACCAGATACGGCTCGGTCCCGACCCAGTCCAGCAGGCGGATCCGTTCGATCCCCTGGACCATCAGGCGCATGCTGCCGTCCGGCACCCGAGCGAGCTGGTGGATCACGCCGACGGTGCCCATCCGATGGAGGTCCGCGGGCGTGGCCGGCTCCACCTTCGGATCTCGCTGCGCGACCAGCGCCAGAAGCCGGTTGCCGCGCATCACGTCGTCGACGAGCCGCACCGAGCGCGGCTGTCCCACGGAGAGCGGGACCGCCGTCAGCGGGAACACGATGGCCTCCCGGAGAGGCAGGACCGGGAGCGCATCGGGAATGACGAAGTCGCCGGGACTACCACCAGGTTGAACGGCCATCAGCGGGTCTCGGCACGCTTGGGGAGCGTGATGCGGAGCAGGCCACGCTCGTAGCGCGCCTGGACCCGCTCGGGGTCGACCGGAGCCGGCAACGGCAGCACCACCTCGAACGGGCCCTGGCGGATGCCGGCCGAATGGTACGTGGCCCCCTCGTCACACGAGGGAAGCTGGCGGCGCCCTTCGACGAGCACCACGTCATCGAAGAGCTGGACCTCGAAGTCGTCTTCGTCGACACCGGCCAGGTCGACGACCATCTCGATCGTCGTCGCCGTCTCGTACGTGTCCGCGTCGGGCCGCCAACGCGTCTGCACGAGCAGGCGCAGGCGCTCGGTCTGCCAGATGTCGCCGAACGGCCACGGCTGGTCCGAGGGAACCACCACCGCGTACCGGTAACTCAGGCGTCGGTAGCGCATGCCTGTTCCTGGGTGGCCTGATTGTGCGCCCCGCCCGTGCCCCGGTCAATGAGGCGACCGAGGCGCGAGCGCGTAGGCGGCCACGCGGGCCTCCTTGCCCCTGATCGCGAGGTCGCCGCAGTGCTTCGCCTCGACGCCCCACGGTTGACACGAGGCACCCGCCTGTGCAGTTTATCCGTACCCTGGAGGAACCATGAAAACGACGCTGACCTGGAGCACGCTCGCGCTGGTTCTGCTGGCCCTCGTCGCGGGCGGTACCGCCCTCGGGCCACCGCCCGCGGCCGCCCAGCCGAAGCCGGTGGTGTGGAACCTGCCGACGGTTGCGGCCCCGAGCTACTTCCACACCGTCAACTACAACGCGCTCGCCGCCAAGGTGAAGGAGAAGTCGGGGGGGCGGATGGAGATCCGCATACACCCGGCCTCGTCGCTCTATCCCTCGGCCGAGCTGATCCCCGCAGTCCTGGACGGGCGCACCGAGCTCGGCACCGTCCTCGCGTCGTACCTCACCGACGTCCTCCTCGAGATCGGCCCGCTGGAGCTGCCTTTCATGACCGGAAGCGTGGGGGAACACAAGAAGGCGGCGCTGCAGCTTCGCCCCTTCTACGCGGAGCGGTTCGCGCGGCGCGGTCTCAGGCTCCTCTCGATCCATGCGTGGCCGTCGCAGCAGATTTTCTCCACCGTGCCCATCCGGAGCGTCGCCGACTGGAAGGGCAAGAAGATCCGCGTGTACGGCGCCGACTCCGCCAACATCGCGCGCCTGCTCGGCGCTGCCCCCGTCAACATCAATTTCGGCGAGGTGTACTCGGCCCTCGAGAAGCGGACCGTGGACGGGGCGATGACATCGGCCACCAACGCGGAGCCGATGAAGTTCTTCGAGGTCGCCAAGTACCTCGACTACTGGTACCTCGCCGGGGCCGCCATGGAGTGGCTGGTGGCGAACGAGAAGGCGTGGGACGCCCTCCCCAAGGACCTGCAGTACATCGTGCTCGACGCGATGAAGGAGACGAACCTCGAGGAGAAGGAATGGCAGGACGCCAGCGACGCGGACGAGCGGGCGCGCAAGCGCCTGCCCGAGCTCGGCATGACGGTCGTCGATCCTCCGAAGGAGGAGATCGAGAAGGCACGCAGGATCGCCCAGGGCGCCTGGGACATCTGGCTCCAGCGCACGGGTGCCGACGGCAAGCGCGCGCTCGAGCTCGCCCTCAAGGCCCTGGGCCGGTGATCGGCCGCGCGGCCGGCGTGGCGTCGCTCCTCGCGGGCTTCGCCACGCTCGCCATCGTCCTTCTCATCTCATGGGACGTCATCATGCGGTCCTTCTTTGGCCGGCCGCAGCTCTTCGTGGACGAGGTGGCGAGCTTCCTCGAAGTGCTCGTGATCTTCGGCGGCGCCGCCTCCACCTTCCGCGCCGGGGGGCACGTGCGCGTCGACCTGCTCACGGGGCTTCTGCCGCGCTCGGCCCGGGCCTCATTGCGAGTGGTCACGCTCACGCTCGCGGTGGCCTTCCTCGCGGTCGTCATCTGGGTGACCACGCAGTCCGCACTCACGGCCTTTCGCTACGGCCGCGTCTCGGCGGTCATGCTGTATCCGCTCTGGGCGCCGATGCTCTTCATTCCCGCCGGCCTGGCCCTCATGGCGTTCACGATGCTCGCCGCGCTGGTCTGGCAGGTGAGGACGGCCCTCGGCCCTCGAGCCGCCCGCGACGAAGTGGCGCAGCAGAGCGACGCGTGAGCGAGTCCGCGCTCGGCGGCGTGCTCATCGGGCTGATGTTCGTCCTGTTCGCCGCCGGCGTCGAGGTGTCGATCGCGCTCGGGGTCGTGGGCATGCTGGGTCTCCTCTGGCTCAAGGGGTTCACCATCGGCCTCGGTGTGGTGGGCTCGATCGCGTGGTCGAACGCGTCGAGCTTCTCGTTCATCGCGGTGCCGCTCTTCGTGTTCATGAGCGGCATCCTCCTGCACTCAGGCATCGGCAAGGGGCTCTACACGGCGGTGGCGCGCTGGGTGTCGTTCCTCCCCGGCGGGCTCGCGGTGGCCAGCATCTTCTCGTGCGCGATCTTCGCGGCGGTCTCCGGCTCGAGCGTGGCGACCGCCGCCACGATCGGGCTGATCGCCATCCCGGAGATGGAGCGGCGCGGCTACGCTCGGTATCCTCATCCCGCCTTCGATCCCCATGATCATCTACGGCGTGATGACGGAGACGTCCATCGGCCATCTCTACGCGGCGGGGATCGTGCCGGGGGTCGTTCTCGCCCTGCTCTTCGCCGGCTTCGTCGTCGGCTACGCCGTGCTCTGGCCGGACGCGGCGCCGCGCGTCGCCGAGGACCGGGGCGGCGTCCTGGAAAAGCTGCGGTCGATCTACGAGGTCGCGCCGGTCGCGCTCCTGATCGTGGTGGTGCTCGGCTCGATGTACGCCGGGATCGTCACGCCGACGGAGGCGGCGGCGCTCGGCTCGCTGGTGAGCCTGCTCCTGGCCGCCGCCTTCCGTCGCCTCACGTGGCGCACGCTCCGCGACGCCTTCCAGGCCACGATCCGCACGACGTCGATGGTGATGCTCATCATCATCTTCGCGTCGATCTTCTCCCACGTCATCGCGCTCATCGGCGCCCCCAAGGCGCTCTTCGGCCTGGTGACCGGCCTCGGGCTATCGCGGTGGGCGTTCTTCGCGGCGCTCTTCGCCGTCCTTCTGGTCATCGCCTACGCCCTCGAGGAGCTGTCGGTGATGATCATCATCTTGCCGATCCTCTTTCCCCTCGTCACCGGGCTCGGCTTCGAGCCCGTCTGGTTCGGCATCGTCATGGTGTTGTGGCTGGAGATCGGCCTCATCACACCACCGGTCGGCCTGAACCTCTTCGTCATCCAGAACCTCATGCCGGGCACGACGGCACGGGACGTCACGCTCGGGACGACGCCCTATGTCGTGCTGATGGTGGCGCTGGTGGCGCTGCTCTTCGTGTTTCCGGAGCTCGCGCTGTGGCTGCCGCGGCACACGGCGCCGCGGTAGTGTGATAATGAGCCGTTCCGACGCGTCCCGAGCGCCGTGCGTGCTCAAGGAGGTGCATCCCATGCGGCTCGCCACGTTCACGTCCCTGGTCGCTCTCGCCTTGCTGGGCGCCGTCGCCCCGGCGTCGGCTCAAACGTTCGTCTTCGGGGCTCAGGGTGAGCCGGTCCAGTTCGATCCCGCGGTCATCACCGACGGGATCTCCTCGCGCATCACCCGGCAGGTCTTCGACGGCCTCGTGAAGTACAAGGGCGCGACCACCGAGGTCGAGGGAGCACTGGCCGAGAAGTGGGAGGTCTCTCCCGATGGCCGCGTGTGGACGTTCCGGCTCCGCCCCAACGTGAAGTTCCACGACGGGACGCCGCTCGACGCCGCCGCGGTCGTCTGGAACTTCGAGCGGTGGTGGAAGGCGAGTCACCCCCAGCACGACAACCAGGTCAAGGCCGGCCAAACCTTCGAGTACTGGGAGGCGCAGTTCGGCGGCTTCGACGACCAGTCGATCGTCAGCGCCGTGGAGGCCGTCGGCTCCCACACCGTGCGCGTCACCCTGAAGGAGCCGCAGGCGCCCTTCCTCGCGAATCTGGCGATGTTCGTCTTCGACATCGCCAGCCCCAAGGCGGTGGAGCGTTGGGGCACCGACTTCGGCAAGCACCCCGTGGGCACCGGCGCCTACCGGTTCGTGGAGTGGAAGCCCAACCAGGAGGTCATCCTCGAGGCGAACCCCGATTTCTGGGGCCCGAAGGCCAAGGTCAAGCGCGTGGTCGTGCGCAACATCAAGGACAACTCGCAGCGGCTGGGCGCGCTCAAGGCCGGCGAGATCCACGGCATGGAAGGCCTCAACCCCGACGACGTCGCGGTGGTCAAGGGCGACGCGAATCTCCAGCTCCTCCTGCGCCCGACGAACACGACGGGGTACATCGCCTTCAACTACAAGGTGAAGGAGTTCCAGGACAAGCGTGTCCGCCAGGCCTTCGCCCACGCCATCAACAAGCGCGCGATTGTGGACGCGCTCTACGGAGGCACCGGCATGGTCGCGACCCAGTTCCAGCCTCCTGCGCTCTGGGGCTACAACCGCGAGCTCAAGGACTTCGAGTACAGCCCGAGCAAGGCTCAGGCGCTCCTGCGCGAGGCCGGGCGGGCGCAGGGGCTGTCGGAGATCACGTGGGACGACGGCAAGAAGGAGCCGCTGATCTTCTGGTACATGTCGCGCTCGCGCCCGTACTTCCCGAACCCCAAGGAGATCGCCGAGGCGATGGCCGCCGATCTGGCCAAGGCCGGGATTAAGACCCAGCTGCAGACGACCGAGTGGGCGGTGTACCTGGACAAGCGCAAGAACGGGCAGGTGCCGCTCTACATGCTCGGCTGGACCGGGGACAATGGGGATCCCGACAACTTCCTCTGCTACTTCTTCTGCCAGCCCGGGGCCGCGCGCGAGGGGTTCTACACCAACAAACCCCTGGCCGACGTGCTCCTGCGCGCCCAGAAGCTCACGACCCTGGCCGACCGGGCCAAGCTCTACCGCCAGGCCGAGCAGATGCTGCACGACGACGTCGGGCGGCTCTTCATCGCCAACAATCAACCGCCCCTGGCCTTCGCCAAGCGCGTGAGGGGCTACGTGCCGCACCCGACGGGGTCGGAGTACTTCAACACGGTCGAGCTGCAGTAGCGCGGGCGCGTCGAGGAGCATGCCGCGGTGAGGCGCTACGCCATCCGGCGCAGCCTCACGGTCGTCCCCGTCCTCCTCGGCGTCTCCGTCCTCGTCTTCAGCTTCGTCCACATGATCCCGGGCGACCCGGCGCTGACGATGCTCGGCGAGCGGGCGACACCGGAGAAGGTCGCGGAGGTCCGCGCCCGGCTCGGGCTCGACCGCCCGATCTGGCAGCAGTACGTCCTCTACTTCGGCAATGTCCTCCACGGCGATCTCGGCGTGTCCGTGGTCCGAGGCGATCCCGTCACCACCGACCTGCTCCGGCGCTTTCCCGCGACCGTCGAGCTGGCCCTCGCGGCCATCGTGCTCGCCATCGCGATCGGTATTCCCATCGGCATCGGCTCCGCGGTCTGGCGGAACTCGCTGCTGGACAGTCTCGCGCGCCTGGGCGCGCTCACCGGGGTGTCGATGCCGATCTTCTGGCTCGGCCTCATGCTGGCGTGGTTCTTCGGGGTGCGGCTGCGCGTGCTGCCGACGGGCTTCCGTCTCGAGAGCGGGACCACGTTGGTCCCGTGGACGAACTTCGTCATGCTCGACGCGACGCTGCAGGGAGACTGGTCGGCCCTGGCCGACGCGCTCCGCCACCTGGTCCTCCCCGCGCTGGCGCTGGCGACCATTCCGCTGGCGATCATCGCCAGGATGACGCGCGCCAGCATGCTGGACGTGCTGTCGCGTGAATACATTCGCACCGCGGAGGCGAAAGGGCTCTCGCGGCGGGCGGTCATCCTGCGACATGCCCTCCGGAACGCCCTCCTCCCGGTGCTCACGGTGATCGGGCTGCAGGTCGGGCAGCTCCTCGCCGGCGCCATCCTCACCGAGACGATCTTCTCGTGGCCGGGCATCGGCCTCTGGGTCTACGAGTCCATCGAGTCGCGCGACTACGCGATCGTGCAGGGCGCGAGCCTGTTCATCGCCGCCATCGTCGTCGTGGTGAACCTCGTGACCGACCTGCTCTACGCCGCGGTCGATCCGCGCATCAAGTACGAGTGACGACGCTCGAGGCCGCCCTGGATCGCGGCGTGGTGGTGACCGGCCCAGGGGCGAGCCCGGCCGCGGCCGCCTGGCGCCGGCTCGTGGCGAGCCCGGCGGCCCGGGCGGGGCTCGTCATCGTCGTCGCCGTGCTGCTCGTCGCGAGCGTCACGCCCGCCGTCCACGTGTACGACGCCAGCATCGATTCCGATCTCACGCTGCGCCTCAAGCCCCCGACGGGGGCGCACCCGTTCGGCACCGACAGCCTCGGCCGCGACATCCTCGTCCGCGTCCTGCATGCGACGCGGGTGTCGCTCGGCCTCGCGCTGAGCGCCGTCGCGCTGGCGATGGTGACCGGCTCGGTGCTCGGCTTCCTCGCGGGCTACGTCCGGGGGCATGTCGACCTGGCGCTGATGTTCTGCATGGACATCCTGCTCGCCTTTCCGGCCACGCTGCTCGCGATCGCGATCGTGGCCATGATCGGCCCCGGCCTGCGGAACTCGCTGTTCGCGATCAGCCTGGTGTCGGTGCCCGTCTACGCGCGCCTGAGCCGCGGCGCGGCGCTGGCCCTGTGCGAGCAGGAGTTCGTGCTGGCCGCCCAGGGGCTCGGCTGCAGCGGGGCGCGCGTGCTGCTGAGCCACATCGTGCCCAACAGCCTGCCCCCCCTGATCGTGCAGACGACGCTCTCCATCGCCTTCGCCATTCTGGAGGGCGCAGCGCTCGGCTTCCTCGGGCTCGGCGCCCAGCCCCCGGCGCCCGAGTGGGGCGCCATGCTCGCCGACTCGTACAAGTTCTTCACCAGCGGCGCCTGGTGGGTGTTCTTCTTTCCGGGCGCGGCCATCATGCTCTCGGTGCTCGGCTTCAATCTGCTCGGCGACGGACTGCGCGACGCCCTCGATCCCCGTCTGGGGCGCGAGTGAGCCTCACACTCCACCACGGCTGAGACTCAGGGCGAGGCGTAGGGGATCGGCCCCGCGTAGTCGGCGTGGAGCGGCGCCCATCGGTTGGCCCACGAGCGCGCCAAGGTCCCGGCGAGCTGGTGGAGGTGCAGTCTGTCGTGGGTCACCCACGCGGCCAGGAGGTCGAGGCCGGACAGCCGCCCGCCGTCGGGACTCAGCAGAGCGGTGGCATCAGTCATCGCTCGCCTCCTTGCGCTCGAAGCTCAGCAACCCCTGGGGCCGGAACACCATCAGCACCATCAGCATGAGCCCGAAGGCGAGCAGCC
>Ga0209156_10002154_pt1 | contig 15609 bp, 16 predicted proteins | sample GraSoiAngelo_124_FD_185881 | JGI IMG/M metagenome (GOLD analysis project Ga0209156, IMG submission 185881) | Grasslands soil microbial communities from the Angelo Coastal Reserve, California, USA - 14_0927_05_20cm (SPAdes) (version 2) | ecosystem: Environmental > Terrestrial > Soil > Grasslands...
CCCCGGCTCCCGCCCGGACGCTACACGGTGCGCGTCTGGCAGGAGCGGCTCGGCACGGCCTCGAGCGAGATCGTCGTGGCCGACCCGGGCCCCACCACCATGACGCTGGAGATGACCGCCCGCTAGGCGCGCGGGAGGGTCGCCATGGAGCGTTCGTCGGCCCTCGACCGACTGCCCCCGGCAGTGGCGGCGCTGCTCTCGTCGCCGCTCGGCGTCCTCGTGCGCGCCGTGGCCCGGGTGCGCGCGTCCGTCCACGTCAAGCTCCTCGCCGCCTTCCTCCTGATCACTCTCCTCTTCATCGCCATGGGCGTGGTGAGCCTGCGGACCGTCATGAGCACCTCGCGCCAGACGACGCTCCTCGACCAGGCCCACGAGCGCGTCAGCTGGTCGCGGCAGATCGAGCACGCGCTCGCGATGCAGATGCACTTCACGGCCATGGCGCTCATCGCGCGCGACGACGAGACGGTGGGCCAGATCCTGCGCGAGAACAACCGCTTCAACGACACGCTGGCCCGCCTCGAGACGGCGGCGCCGGCCGAGGAGCGAGCGCTCATCCAGGAGATCCGCGGGGCGCAGGAGGAGGCGATGGCGGTCGTGGCCGACATCGCGAACGCCGTCCGAGACGGGCGGATCGCGGACGCGATGACGGCCATGCGGACTCGCGAGGAGCCGCTCTACCGGCGGATCGAGGGGCTCGTGGGCGAGCTCGTCGCCGCGGAGGAGGCGCGGATGGCGAGCCTCCGGAGCGGCATCGAGGCCGACAACCGCCACTCGCTGCGGCTGATGGCCGGCTTCGCCGCGGTCTCGATCGTGCTCGCGCTGCTCGGCGGCTTCGTGATCTCGTGGTCGTTCATCCTGCCGGTGCGCGCGGCGCACGACTTCCTGAGCGAGGTGGCCGCGGGGCGGTTCGGGGGGACGATCGTCGTGGCGAACCGCGACGATTTCGGCGCGCTCGCCGAGCACATGAACCGGATGAGCCGGGAGCTCCACCGGCTCGACGAGGAGCAGCGGGTGGCGGCCGAGGCGCTCCGCCGCCTCAACGACCGGCTGTCGCAGGCGAGCCGGGCCAAGTCGGAGTTCCTCGCGAACATGAGCCACGAGCTGCGCACGCCGCTCAACGCGATCCTCGGCTTCACCGAGCTCATGCTCGACGAGCTGTACGGCGAGGTGCCGGCCACCCTGCGCGAGCCGCTCACCGACATCCAGACGAACGGCCGCCACCTGCTGCGGCTGATCAACGACGTGCTCGACCTCTCGAAGATCGAGGCGGGGCGCCTCGAGCTGGGCGGCGGCGAGTACTCTGTGCAGGAGATCGTCGACGTCGTCCACACCTCCCTGCGCTCGCTGGCCATCGAGAAGGGGCTGGAGTTCACCGCGACGGCGCCGGCCGATATCCCGCCGGCCCGGGGCGACGGCCGGCGCCTCACGCAGTGCCTCATGAACCTCGCCGGCAACGCGCTCAAGTTCACCCGGCACGGCCGGGTGGAGATCGACGTGCGGCTCGACGGCGAGTGGCTGGTGTACCGGGTCAGCGATACCGGCATCGGCATCCCGAAGGACGAGGTCGAGAACGTGTTCGCGGAGTTCCGCCAGGTCGACGCCGCGATCACCCGGGAGTTCGGCGGCACCGGCCTGGGGCTCAGCATCACGAAGCGGCTCGTCGAGATGCACGGCGGGCGCGTTTGGGTGGAGAGCGAGCTGGGCAAGGGGTCCACCTTCTTCTTCACGGTGCCCCTACAAGCGGACGGAGGGCGCGCATGAGTGGCCTGAGGGTGCTCTACGTCGAGGACAACGAGTACAACCGGAAGATCGTGAGGCAGCTGCTGAGCCGGACGTCCTACCAGCTGCTGGAGGCGGCGGACGGCGAGGAGGGGGTCGCCATGGCGCAGCGGGAGCTGCCCGACCTCATCCTGATGGACGTGCAGCTGCCCAAGCTGTCGGGGCTCGACGCCACCCGCAGGCTGCGCACCGATCCGCGCACGGCGCACATTCCGCTCGTGGTCGTGACGTCGTTCGCGCTGAGCGGCGACGACCGGCGTGCCATGGACGCCGGCGCCTCGGCGTACCTGGCCAAGCCGTACAGCCCGCGGGACCTGCTGGCGCTGATCCGCAAGCTGCTACCCGAGAACTGAGCGGGCTCCTGAGAGGAGACAACGCAATGAGATACGGAACGACGTCGGGTGTCGCCGTCGCCCTGGCCGTGCTCGCACTCGCGCCCGGCGCCGACCGGGCGGGGGCGCAGGGGCAGGCCGAGCAGTTCACGCCGGAGTACCGCGAGCTGCGCCGGACCTACGACGAGAAGCACACGCCCAAGATCGAGGCGCCGGACACGGTGAAGCGCGGGCAGTGGTTCGAGGTCACGGTGACGGTCGGCGCCGGCTCCGCGCACCCGTCGCTGGCGGAGCACTTCGTCCGCTACATCGCGCTCTACAAGGACAGCGCCGAGATCGCGCGCGTCTACCTGCACCCGGTGTTCTCCTACCCGAAGGCCGTCTTCACCATCGCGCTCGACGAGGGCGGCGTGCTGCGCGCAGTGGCCGAGCCCACGCACTCGGCGGCCTGGGAGGGCTCGAAGAAGATCGCCGTCAGCCGATAGGCGTCGGGCGTCCGGCCGAAGGGAAAGCGCCGGGAGTTTCCTAGAGCGCCTGCCGCCGGGAGCTGAGCCCGCGCGCGAGGCCGGCGACCCAGTCGAGCAGGCGCCGAGCGCGTGAGCGCCAGCGACGGATCTCCACGGCGAACGACGGCACATCGGCGAGCGGCACGATGGAGCCGACGAAGGTTAGGATCTCCCGGTTCACACGCTGCGGGACCTCGAGGAGCAGCATGTGTCCGGCCTCCTCGATGATCCGGAGCGACGATCGCGGGATGAGCTCGCTGAGGCGCGTGGCGAGCGCGGGCGGTGTGAGCCGGTCCCGGCTCCCGCACAGAATGAGCGTGGGCACCTTGAGACGCGTCACCTGCTCGGTCAGGTCCATGGCCTTGGCGGCGCGCACGTCGTTCAGCACCGTCTCCGCCCGGCAGGCGCGCAGCTCGTGCATCCCGAGACTCACCGCGCCGGCGGGCGCGCCGGGCGCGAACAAGAGCTTCTGCGCCATCGAGAAGTAGACGACCTTGCGCAGGGGCCCGGGAAGATACGCGAGGAATCTCTCGCTCAGACCGTCGCCCGGCGGGAGCTTCGCGCAGCTCGAGAGCAGGACGAGCCCTCGCACCGCGTCCGGTTGCCGGGCCGCGAGCTCGATGGCGACGGCGCCGCCCAGCGAGTGCCCCGCGGCGATCACCGGGCCGGTCCCGAGCGCGTCGAGCAACCTCGCGGCCACCTCGCCGTACGCCACGATGCCCGGGTGTGGCACCGGCTCGGACTGGCCGTGTCCGGGCAGGTCGAGGGCCACGACCCGCAATGCGCGCTCCAGTCCCCGGAGCTGATTGACCCAGTAGCGCGCGCTGACCCCCGAGCCGTGGAGCAGCAGGATCGTCGGCGCGGTCGCCGGGGTGCCGGTCGTCAGGTAGGACACGCGGCGTCCCTGGATCTCCACGAACCGTCGCGTGACCGCCGGGTCGTCGAGCATCGTCACGCCGTGCCCTCCGAGCACGGACGAGCGTCGGCCGCGAGCGACAGCGCCGCGATGATGAGATCGGCGCTCGCCAGATTCGTGGCCAGCGGCACGTTGTGGACGTTGCACACGCGGAGCAATGCGCGGATGTCGGGGTCGTGCGGCTGCGCCGAGAGCGGATCGACGAAGAAGAACACGACGTCGACCACCCCCGTCGCGACGCGCGCCGCGATCTGCGCGTCGCCGCCCTCCGGGCCGCTCAGCAGCTCTTCGACCTCGAGCCCGACCTTGTCCCGGACGAGCCGCGCGGTGTGCCGCGTCGCGACCAGCTGGAACCGGGCGAGGGTGTCCCGATTGAAGGTCGCCCAGGCGACGAGGTCGACCTTCTTGTTGTCATGCGCGATCAGGGCGAGCCGTTCTGCCATGCGAGCGTCTCTCCTCTTCATTCTCTCTATTCTCTTTTAGAAGGACGGATCTTTCGCCTGGATTCGACTGCCGTCTTTTGCGGCAGCCATCGACGTGTCGCTCATTGTTTCAGCAGACGCCTCGCTTGAGGCGTAGGCTAAGAGGCTCGGGACGGTTCGTGCCGTCCTTGGCACACCCCTTGTTGGAGGGGAGCGCACGGAGAGACGGGTGGACCCGTGAACGCCCGGATGGAGGGATCGGTGAACGAGTGGTGGAGCGATCTCGATGACGATCTGCTGGCGACCCTCGGAGCCGGCGGCGCGATGACACCGGTCGAGCTCGGCCTGCGTCTCGGCATCTCCGAAGCCGCCATCGCCTCACTCGTGGCGATGCTGGCCACGGAGGGCCGAGTGCGGATCTGCCTCGTCGAAAGGAGGGACGCGACGACCAGCACCGTGGCGCTCGTTCCCGAGGCCGTGGTTGCGTTGCAGTTCCTCGATCGGCGTCAGGGCGAGTGGTACTGCACCGATTGCTTGGCGGATGCAGTCGGCATCGATGGGGTCGACGGGAGGGTCCTGCACCTCCTGGCGGTGTCGATGTCCATGCGAGAGGCCTCAGAGGCCGGATACAGGGCGAAGGCCGGCGGCCCGTGCACGATCTGCGATGGGAGCCGCCCCGGGGGGCGGGCCCTCCAGGGTTACCAGTCCGTGCAAAGTCTTGGACGTGCTCAGGTTGCGTAGAACGCGCGGGCTCAGGCGCGCGTCACGAGCTCGCTCGTGCGGGTGTTCCGCGCGACGATCCGTCCGCCCTTGATCACGAGGAGCTTCTCCGCCTGCTCGGTGATGGCCTGCGCGGGGTCCCGCGCGTCGAGCACCACGAGGTCCGCGCGACAGCCAGGCGCCAGGCCGTAGCCCTCGAGCCCGATCGCGCGGGCCGGGTTCGTCGTGATCAGCTCCAGGAGCCAGGCCATCTGCTCGAGGTTCCCCAGGTGCGCGGCCATCGCCGCCACGAGGGCCTGGCGCAGGAGGTCGGGGTGCCCGTAGGGAGTGAAGGGGTTGACGACGTTGTTCGTCGACAGCGCGACGTTCACGCCCGCGGCGCGCAGCTCGTGAAGCCGCGTGACGCCCCGCCAGGTCCGCCGGGCGTCGTCGCGCGCCTTCACGTGCAGCTCGGTGGCGGGCAGGCTGATGACGTGCAAGCGGGCCTCGCGCAGCATGTCGATGACGCGCGCGCGATGCTCGGGCTCGAGCACGTCGAGCGTAGAGAGGTGGCCGAGCGTCACGCGCCCCTGCAGACCGCGCGCGATCGTCTGCTCGGCGATGTAGTCGCACGTGAGTCGTGACGGGTCGTCCGAGGAGTCGGCGTGGAAGTCGAGCGGCACGCCCGACGCCTCCGCGAGGTCGAGGAACCAGTCGATGTGGCGCCGCTCGTCCTCGTCCATGTAGGGGCAGCCCCCCAGCACCGGAAGGCCCGCCTTCAGCGCCTCGCGGAGGAGGTCTTGCGTCACGCCGTCGCGGAAGATGCCTTCCTGCGCGAAGGCGATGAGCCGGAGGTCGAGCACGCCGGCCAGCTCGGCCCGCAGGCGCAGGAGCGCCTCGACGCCGCGCAGCTCGACGTAGGCATCGACCTCGACGTGCGCGCGCATCGTCGTGCAGCCGTGCCGCAGGGCCAGCTCCAGCACGCGCCGCGCGCGCCGGTAGATGTCGTCGACGGTGAACGCCTTCTTCAGCTCGGCGACGAGCGTCTGCGGGGTGGGCCCGCCGGGCGCGAGCCCCCGCGTGCGGTCGGCGATGAAGGCCTTGTCCGGGTGGATGTGGCTCTCGACGAAGCCCGGCAGGACGAGCTTGTCCGTGACGTCGAGCGTCTCCCCACCGGTCGGGTCGAGCGCCGGGCCGATGCGCCAGATGCGCCCGTCGCGCAGGGCCACGTCCTGCCGGCGGCCGTCGACCAGTCCCTGTCGCAGCAGCAGATCGCCCATGGCGCGCGCAGTATATCGCCTTCGGCCCGCCCGCCCGCCTTGACCCGGACGCCCCGCGCGTGATACGTCCAGCACACCGCCGCGGCGGTCGAGGAGGTCGCTTCGTGAGCACGGTGACGGATCTGGTGCAGTGGGGGCTTCGCGGCGCGTCGCTGCCGCGACGGCGCGCGCTCGCGCTGCGCCTGGGCGTCGTGCTCGCCTTCCTCGCGCTGTGGAGTCTCGCCTCGGGGCTCGTCGTCCTCCTCGGGCTCTTCAACCCGATCTTCCTCGCCGGCCCCTGGCTCGTCCTGGGGAAGGTGTGGGAGCTCGCCCTGAGCGGCGAGCTCTGGGGTCACCTCGGCGCCACGCTCGAGCGCGTCGCCGTCGGCTTCACGACCGGCGCGCTCCTGGCGCTGGCGCTCGGCCTGCCCGCGGGACAGTGGCGCGCCGTCCGGAACCTGCTCGAGCCGGTCGTGGAGATCCTGCGCCCGATCCCGCCGCTCGCGATGCTGCCGCTCTTCATCGTGTGGGCGGGGATCGGCGAGACGTCGAAGGTCGCGTTCATCACCTACGCGACGTTCTTCCCGATGTTCCTCTCGACCGTCCACGCCGTCCAGCAGGTCGACCCGCTCCTCCTGCGGGCCGCGGCGAGCCTCGGCGCCCGGCGGCCGCAGCTCTTCTTCCGGGTCGTGCTGCCGGCGGCGCTGCCCGAGATCCTCACAGGCATCCGGCTCGGCGTCGCGCTCTCGTTCTTCGTCATCGTCATCTCAGAGTTCATCGGGGCCGAGCAGGGGCTCGGCTACCTGATCAACGACGGGAGGAATTTCTTCCTCGTCCCGCAGATGCTCGGCGCCGCAATCGTGCTCGGGCTCCTCGGCTACGCGGGCAACGCGCTGGTCGTTCGCCTCGGGCGCCACTGGCTCCGCTGGGAGCGGCCGTGAGCGCGCGCGTCCAGCTCGAGGGCCTCCACAAGACCTTCGGCGTGGACGGGCACGCGGCGCCGGCCCTGAGCGACGTGAGCCTCGAGGTCCACGCGGGCGAGCTCCTGTGCCTGCTCGGGCCCTCGGGCTGCGGCAAGTCGACGCTCCTCAACATCGTGGCGGGCTTCCTGCCCCCGACGCGGGGGCGCGTGCTGGTCGACGGCGCGCCGGTCACGGGCCCCGGCCCCGAGCGCGGCGTCGTGTTCCAGGAGTACGTGCTCTTTCCCTGGCTCACGGTGGCGCAGAACGTCGAGTTCGGGCCCCGGCTCCAGGGGGCGCCGGCCGAGCGCTGCCGGGCGGTCGCCGCCCGCTACCTGCACATGGTGGGGCTCAGTGAGCACGCGGCCAAGTTCCCCGTGCAACTCTCCGGCGGCATGAAGCAGCGGGTCGCGATCGCCCGCGCCCTCGCCAACAACCCGTCCATCGTCCTGATGGACGAGCCCTTCGGCGCGCTCGACGCGCAGACGCGCGAGGTGATGCAGGAAGAGCTGTCGCGGATCCAGCGGGTCGAGCACAAGACGATCATCTTCGTGACCCACTCGATCCGCGAGGCGGTGTACCTCGCCGACCGGGTCGTCGTCCTGACCCGCGCGCCCGGCCGCATCAAGGAGATCTTCACGCTCAAGCTGCCCGAGGCGCGCGACCGGTTCGCGCCCGAGTTCACCCGGTACGAGAGCGAGATCACGGGGCTGGTGAAGGAAGAGGTTGCGAGGGTGCACGAATGATCCGCGCGCTGGGGCTGGCGGCGGTGCTCGTGGCGTGGGCGGCGGTCACGTATGGGAACCGCGCCGTGGAGGTCATGAACCCCGCGCTGCTGCCGACCCCGGGCGAGGTGGCCGCCGTCACCGTCGCGCTCGCGCGCGACGGGTCGCTCGCGCGCGACGTGCTGGTGTCGTCGGGACGCATCGTCGCGGGGTTCGGGCTGGCGGCCGCCGCCGCGCTGGCGCTCGGCCTCGCCGTCGCGCTCTACACGCCCGCGCGGCTCGCCGTCGAGCCCCTCGTCGAGTTCCTGCGCCCGATTCCGCCGCTCGCGTTCCTGCCGATGTTCCTCGTCTGGTTCGGTCTCGGCGAGACGTCGAAGGTCGCCTTCATCGCGTACACGACCTTCTTTCCGATGCTCGTCGGGGTCACGGCGAGCCTGCTGCGCGTCGACGTGATGCTGCTGCGCGCCGCCGCGAGCCTCGGGGCGACGCGGCGGGATCTTGTGAGGCGCGTCGTGCTGCCGGCCGCGCTCCCCGGCATCGTCGTGGCGCTCCGTCTGGGCTTCGGGCTCGCGATCTTCGTGATCGTCGGCGCCGAGTTCATGGGCGCCGACGCCGGCCTCGGCAACCTCATCATGGAGGGCCGCGTGTTCTTCAACCCGGCCCAGATCGTCATGGGCGCCCTGCTCCTCGGGGTGCTGGGCTCGCTCGTGAACGCCCTGCTGGTGGCCCTCGAGCGGCGCACGCTCGGGAAAGGAGCCGCGATGCGATACCTGACCATGGTGCTGGCAACGCTCGTCGTCCTCGCCGGCGCGGGCGTCGCCGCCGCCCAGAAGCCGGAGCTGGCCGAGGTCGACGCCTGGCTCGTGCGCGACGCGCAGATGTCCTCGCAGTTCGCGGTCGCCGACCAGCTCGGGTACTTCAAGGAGCAGGGGATCAAGGTCAACCCGCGCTGGTACATCGCCGGCACCGACCTGCCGTCGATGTGGGGCGCCGGCAACATCCACCTCGGCACCGCGACGGCCACGATGGTCGTGCCGATCGCCGCATCGGGGCAGGCGATCTACAACATCGCCCCCCAGAGCGACATCGCGGGTACCCAGCAGATCGTCCTCGGCAAGCGCGGCCAGGAGCTCGTGCGCTCGCCGACGGACCTCGAGAAGCTCAAGATCGGGATGCCGAAGGGCGCGTCCGTCACCATGGCCATCGAGAGCATGGCGCGGGACACCGGCGTCGACTTCTCGAAGATCCAGTTCGTCAACCTCGCGCCGCCGGACGGCGTCACGGCGCTCGCGAAGGGCGACATCGACGCGATGGCGGGCTGGGCGCCGTGGGTCTTCAACGCCGTCAAGAACGGCGGCAAGGTGTACTTCACCGGCAACCGCAGCTTCATCCCGGGCAAGGAGGGCCAGGTGGACTGGCTCCTCGTCCACGCGGGCGTCGTCGCGAGCGGCAAGATGCTGAAGGAGAACCCAAACACGCTGAAGGCGATTCTCCGGGCGCTCGAGAAGGCGACGAAGACGATCAACACGGACCGTGAGGCGGCGGTGAAGATCGTCGCGCGCGAGACGAAGACGGAGGAAGGGCTCACCCGCGACATCATGGCGCTCAACATCTATTCGATGGAGATGACGCCCAAGATCGCGAAGGGCATGAGCGAGTTCGTCGAGTTCCTGTACTCCCTCAAGCGGATCCCGAGCAAGGTCGCCCCCGAGAGCCTCTTCTACACGAAGCTCCTCAAGGAGGTCGACCCGAAGCTCGTGAAGTGGGACGCCGCGACCGAGGTGAAGTGATGCTTGATCTGCTGATCCGCGGGGGCCAAGTGGTGGCGCCGCAGGGCGTCGGCGCGTGGGACGTCGCCGTGCAGGGCGAGCGCATCGTCGCCGTGGGGGTGCCCTCCGAGCGCTGGGAGGCGGGGCGGGTGATCGACGCCACGGGGAAGATCGTCGTCCCCGGCGGCGTCGAGCCCCACACGCACCTCGCCCACTTCATCTCGATGCATCCGGAGGAGAACCTCCACACGCTCGGCCCCGAGGAGGACACGCGGGGGATGGTTTTCGGCGGGACCACGACCCACGTGGATTTCTGCTTCGTCCGCCCCGGGACCGACATCCAGCAGGCGATCGAGACCCGGGCCGCGCGCTGGAAGGGCAACACCTACGCGGACTACTCCTTCCACGTCGCCCTCCAGGGCCAGCTCCCGCTCCCGCTCTTCGACCAGATCCCGGAGGCGATCCAGGCCGGCTTCCCGAGCTTCAAGGTCTTCACGGTCGAGGTGCTGCCGCCGCATCCCAAGCGTCACCCGTACCGGCTCGACTTCGGGCGGATCCAGCTCGCGATGGAGAAGGTCGCGCCGCACAACGGCATCATGGCCGTCCACGCCGAGGACCACGACATCGTTCAGTTCATGTACGAGAAGTTCCGCGAGGAGAAGCAGACCGACGGCTGGCTGCTCCCGCTCGTCCACAACAAGCTCTCCGAGCAGCTCGCCTTCCGGCGGACGATCCAGCTCGCCGCCCACACGGGCGCGGGCGTCTACTTCGTGCACACGTCGGCGAAGGAGGGGGTGGAGGCTGTGGCCGAGGCGCGGGCCCACGGGCTGCCGATCTACGCCGAGACGCTCCACCACTACGCCTGCTTCACTGCCGAGGACTACCGGACGCCCCGCGGCTTCTGCTATCACACCTACCCCTCGCTCAAGTACCCGGAGGATCAGGCGGCGCTCTGGAACGGGCTCGTGCGCGACGGCGTCTCGACGACGGCCACCGACGAGTTCCCGACCTCGCTCGAGCTGAAGCTGCGCGGCCAGGACCTCGAGAACGTCACGGGCGGCAACCTCGGCGCCGAGGCCCGGATGGGGATCGTCTACTCCGAGGGCGTCGTGAAGCGGCGGATGTCGCTCGAGCGCTTCGCCGACGTGACCTCGACCAACGCGGCGCGGATCCTCGGGCTCTACCCGCAGAAGGGCGTCATCGCGCCCGGCAGTGATGCGGATCTCGCCCTCATCGATCCGGCGATCAAGAAGACGCTCGCGCGGGACGACTTCCACGTGAGCGACTACAGCCCGTGGGAGGGCTGGGCCGTGCAGGGCTGGCCGGTGACCACGATCCTGCGCGGCAAGGTGGTCGTGGACCAGGGCCGGCTCTTCGGCGACACGCGGGACGGACGGCTGGTCCGCCGCAAGATCGGCGCCGAGGTTTTGCGCCGGCCGAGCTGCTAGCGCGGGGCCCGGGACGGCGATGCAGGAGCTGACGCGCGAGCAGGTGTCGGCGCTGGCGGCGGCGCTCGGGCTGCCCGTCACGCCGGACGACGCCCTCGAGGTGGCCCACCGGCTCAACGCGCTCCTGGAGGCGCTGGCCCCGCTCGCGGAGCTGCCCCTCGACACGGTGGAGCCGGTCCCGGCGCTGCCCGACGAGCCGGACACGCCGTGACGCTGGCGGCGGAGGAGCTCGCGTACCTGGGCGCGGCCAGGCTCGCGAGCCTCGTGCGAGAGCGGCGCGTGTCGCCGGTCGAGCTGGTGCGCGTCTATCTCGAGCGTATCGAGCGGCTCGACGCGCGGCTCCGCGCCTACATCACGGTGCTGCCCGAGGCCGCGCTCGAGGCCGCGCACAAGGCGGAGGCCGCGGTGCTGCGCGGCGAGGCCCTGGCGCCGCTGCACGGCGTGCCCTACGCCGCGAAGGATCAGTTCGACACGGCCTCGGTGCGGACGACGCTCGGCTCGCGCATCCTCCGGCATCACGCGCCGGTCGAGGACGCCACGGTGATCTCGCGGATGACCGGCGCCGGCGCTCTGCTCCTCGGGAAGCTGAACATGACGGAGTTCGCGCTCGGCGGCACGCGCGAGTTCCCGTTCGGTCAGCCGCGCAATCCCTGGAATCCCGACCACGACCCCGGCGGCTCGTCGTCAGGCTCGGGCATCGCCGTGGCGGCGGGACTCTGCGCCGTCTCCCTGGGTGAGGACACCGGCGGCTCCGTGCGGACGCCGGCGTCCTGGTGCGGCGTCGTCGGCCTCCGCCCGACGTGGGGGCGCGTCTCCCGCCACGGCAGCTTCCCGCTGAGCTGGTCGATGGACACGCCGGGGCCGCTCACCCGCACCGTCGAGGACGCGGCGCTCGTGCTCCGGATCATCGCCGGCCACGACCCGCGAGACCCCCTGACGAGCCAGCGGCCCGTCCCGGACTACGCGGCGGCGCTCGACGCCGGCGTCGAGGGCCTCCGGATCGGGATCATCCGCGAGCTCACTTTCGGCGCCGACACGGATGCCGAGGTGCGGGCGGCGGTCCTCGACGCGGCCCGTCGCCTCGAAGGGCTGGGGGCGACGGTGGAGGAGACGTCGCTCCCGCTGGTGCCGCTCGCGGGGGCCGTCTTCATGACGCTCGCCGATGCCGACGGCGCCGGTCTCCACCAGCGCTGGCTCCGCACCCGCCCGCTCGACTACGACGAGGGCACGCGGCGGCGGCTCCTGACCGCGAGCCTGATCCCGGCGGCGCTCCACCAGCAGGCGGCCCGCGCCCGCGCGCTGCTCCGCACGGAGCTGCGCGACGCCCTCGTCCGCTACGATCTGCTCCTCTGTCCCACGGCCCACCAGGCCGCGCCGACGATCGCCGCTGGCCGCGGCGCCGTGACGTCACGCGCGGAGGTCGCCGGGCGATTCTTCACGCGACGCTCCTACGTCACGCCCGCCGCCCTGGCCGGGACGCCGGCCCTCGCGCTGCCGTGCGGGTTCACGCGCGACGGGCTGCCGCTGAGCTTCCAGCTGCTCGGGCGCGCGTTCGACGAGGCCACGCTGCTTCGCGCCGCCCGCGCGTACGAGCAGGGGACCGACTGGTCCCGGCGCCGCCCGCCGCTCGCCTAGACTCGTGTCACGTCAGCGAAGTCGTGTTGACGCCCTTCTGAGGGAGGACTTTGTTTCCTTCCGCCCAGTACGGGGGTCCCCTACGTATACCTTGCTGACTCGGCGGCGGAGGGGAGGAGCCAAGCACGCGACACTTCATCTTCACTTGTGCAGCGTTGCTGGTGGTCGCCTCGGGACCTACCCTCGTGTCACCGTTATATCCGCTGTACCAGAACCACTACGGACTGAGCAATGCAACGATCGGCCTCATCGCCTCGGTCTATGCGGTCAGCCTCATCCCGGCGATGCTCATCGCCGGGCCACTTTCCGACCGCTGGGGCCGACCCGCGTTGCTTGTCCCAGGCCTGGGACTGTTCGTCCTTGCCGATGGCTTGTCGCGGCACGGTTCCTTCAGGGCCTTGCGATGGGGGCGTTCTTTAGCCCAAGCGCCGCGCTCGCCAGCGATCTAGCGGGCAAGACGCGGGCGGAGGCCGCCGCCCTCGGTATCGGAGTCGCCTCGATGGTCGGATTCGGCATCGGTCCATCAGTCGCCGGACTCCTGATTCAGGCCGACATCAGCCGACTTCGACGCCGTTTATCTTCCACGCTGTATCCGTCATCCTTGCCGGTGTGCTTCTCGTGCCCGCATTCAGGTCGCGGGCATCGCCTGAATCGGAGGAAGGTGCGCGAGCGCCAGAAACTCTCGATCACCCAGTGGCACGGCGGCTTGCGATAGTCACCGGCTTCGGCGGCTGGGCGGTGGGCGGGCTGCTCTTCGTCATGTTCGCAGCGATTCTTCGACCGCTTGCCGCGGCGAACTGGCCACTCCTGAGCGGGTTCGGACTCTTGGGGCTGAGTTGGCTGGAGCAGCCGCGCAGGTCATCACCCGACGCTGGCCTGCGACAGTGACACTGGCCATCGGTGCGCTCGTCCAGACCGCCGGACTGGCGACGCTCGTGCTTGGCCTTGCCATCGACAGAGTCGGCGTGATGCTTCCGGCGGTTCTCATCACAGGTCTTGGTCTGGCGTCCGTACATAGAGGCGGAATCGGACTTTCCATTAAGGCGACACCCGCCGCCCGAAAGGGCTGGGCAATATCCCTCTTTCTCGGGTGCGCCTACTTCGCCGCGAACTTCCCAGTGATCGGATTCGGCGTGGTCGCGGACCATCTCGGGATGCTTGCCGCGCTCATCAGCTATGCCACACTCTTCGGCCTCTTGCTTATCGGAAGCGGTTGCTACGCCCTCTTGAAACGCTTGGCGCTTCCTTGACGCCTGCTGATCCCCTCCCCATCCGAGCGGAGCGCAGCCCGCTGAAGATGCTCGACCACTGCGGATGGTGTGCCGGGGACGGCGATGCAGGAGCTGACCGGCCGGAGGCGATCAAGGCGATCCTGCACTTTCCGCTTGACAGTTTCCTGCGTGGGCAGTCGCCGCGTGTCGGCAGCGGCTCACTGATGCCGGCCCAGCGGGCTGCACTGACCGAGGACGGCGCACGCGTTCCAGCTGGAACGTCCCAGCGTCTGGCGTGCGACGCGAGCCGGGTGGTGATGCGACACGACCGGGACGGCCGGGTCGTGGAGGTCGATGCTCGCACCCGCACGATTCCCGCGGCGCTACGGCGGGCGCTCCACCACCGAGACCGCGGCTGCCGTTTTCCGGGTTGCAGCGTTCGGTTCGGCCAGGGACACCACATCCGTCACTGGGCACAAGGGGGCCCCACGACGCTCTCGAATCTCGCCCTGCTCTGTCGCCGCCACCACCGCGCGGTCCACGAGGAGGGCTACACGCTCGATCGACAGCCGGACGGCGAGCTTCAGTTCCGGCGCCCGGACGGCAGGCCTCTGCCCGACGTTCCTCGTCCTCCTGAGGTGCCCGACGATCCCGTGACGCTCCTGCGAGCGCGGCACGACGCGCAGGGACTCCGCATCGACGCGCGGACCTCGACCCCGGGGTGGTTGGGGGAGCGCCTGGACGTGGGCTGGGCGATCGACGTCCTGCATCCCCTGGCGCGCTCAGCGGCGCCCATCGAATGGGCATGCAATTGGCCAGCAAGGCATCATTCAATAACCTGATCCACGCGCTGCAGCACCGACGGAGACATCGTGAGCCCAAGCGCCTTCGCCACCTTGAGGTTGATGACCAGCTCCGGGCGCTCGTACGCCTCGATCGGGAGGTCGGCAGGCTTCGCTCCCTTGAGGATCTTGTCCACGTAACGCCCGGCCGCCACGCGCCCGATCTCCCTGATATTCTCGGCGTAGGAAAAGAGCGCGCCGCGTTCGACCCATTCCTTACGATGCCCCGCGACCGGAATTTCCCGCTCGGCGGCCAGGCGAAGGATCAGCGAGTGAAACTTCACGCGCAGGTTCAGCGAGGCGATGAAGACGCCATCCGTCTTGTTCCGCGATAATGGCGCGAAGACCTGCTCCAGCTCCTTTTCTGTTCCCGCGTCGCGCTCGATGGTCGTGATCTTCAGCGCGGAGGCGGCCTGCTGCACTTCACGCCTGAACTGCGGGGCGCCCGGATCGTCCGGATCGGCGAGGACAAGCATTCGATGAAGACCGGGAACGATCTCCTTGAAGAGCTGTACTTCCTTGAGCGGCGCGTTCCCGAGCGCCACGAAGCCGGTCATGTTACCGCCCGGATGGGCCAGGCTTTTCACGATGCCGGCCGCGACGGGATCCGTGACGTGGAGGAAGACGACGGGGATGTCCGTGATCGTGCCGCGGGCAGCCCTGATCGTCTGGTTCTCGAACGCGACGACGAGGTCCGGCCGCGTCCGCGCGAATTCGGCGGCCGTGACGCGGGCTGCGGCCTCGTCGGGCAGGTTGCGGAAGTCGAGCAGGAGGTTCTTGCCTTCTTCGTAGCCCAGCGCCTTGAGCCCGTCGCGCAGGCCGCCGAGCGACGGCGGCACATGGTCGAGGCCCACGTGAAAGAGGGAGATTCGGTAGACCTTGACCGGTGGCTGCGCCTCGCCGGCGAGCGACGCGGCAAGGACGCTGAGAGCAAGCGCGGCCGGGAGCGCCGCGCGTACGATCGTCATGCCGCGACCTGCCGACTCAGCACAGCGGCGATTTTCCGCCAGCCGTCGATCCTGCGCAACTTGCCACATGCGCTCGCCTGCTGCCTGGAGGCCGCGCAGGATCCTCGGTCGTCGCCTCGGTGTTGCGCTCGACGAGCTT
>Ga0209156_10002155_pt1 | contig 15606 bp, 10 predicted proteins | sample GraSoiAngelo_124_FD_185881 | JGI IMG/M metagenome (GOLD analysis project Ga0209156, IMG submission 185881) | Grasslands soil microbial communities from the Angelo Coastal Reserve, California, USA - 14_0927_05_20cm (SPAdes) (version 2) | ecosystem: Environmental > Terrestrial > Soil > Grasslands...
CACGGTCGCAGGAAACAGCGTGGTCTCTTAACTTATTGAAACAACATGCCTTAGACCGAGGAATGTCGTTTGCCTGTATCAGTGTGCTTTCTGGGTCCCCTTTTGTATCAGGGTGATGGGGTTCAATTCTCAGTTTTGAATGAGTAGCGTTGAGGAGGTCCAATGACCATGTATCGCGTGGGAATTTCGATTGTGGCAGGGGGACTTTTTGTGGTGGGCGCGGCAGGTCTGTTTGCATGGGCGCCCGATGCGCATGCACAGGCGGGAGCGCAAACTAGCGGACAAGCATCTGTCGAGGCGGGAAAAACGCAGGCTCGGGCTGGCGCTTCCAACTCAACTTCCGCAGGAGCCGCAGCGCAAAGCGGTCAGGCTAACGCCGCGCTGGCTAGCGGAACGACATTTAACGCGGAGTTGAGTTCTCCCGTGGACTCGAAGAAGTGCAAGCCGGGCGACGCGGTGAACGCGAAAACGACCGAAGCCGTCAAGGCGGAAGGCAAGACGGTCATTCCGAAGGGTTCGAAGCTGATTGGGCATGTGACGCAGGCTTCGGCGCGAGCGAAGGGAGAGGCGGAATCTTCGCTGGGGATCGTGTTTGACAAAGCGATCTTGAAGAACGGCGAAGAGATTCCGATGAGTGTGGGGATTCGGGCGCTGGCATCGGGGCAGAGCAGCGCTTCTGCGGCTGGCTCCGAGATGGATACGATGGGAGGGTTGAGCGGGTCCGCGGCCGGCTCGGGCATGGCGGGCGGACGCGGCGGGCTGGGCGGCGTGACTTCAGCGGCGGGCGGCGCTGTGGGCACAGTGACGAACACGGCGGCGAATGTCGGCGGTGCCGCTGGCGGAGCAGTGAATTCGACAGCGAACGCTGCTGGAAGCGTTGCGGGAACCTCGAAGGGAGCGGTGGGCGGCTTGAATGCGGCCGGGCAGCTTACTTCGAACAGCCAGGGCGTTTTCGGTTTGAACGGGCTAAACCTGAACGCTGCGGTATCGAGTGCGACACAAGGAACGGTGATCACCTCAACCGGGAAGAATGTACATCTCGACAGCGGCACACGGATGCTGCTGGTGACGCAAGCGCAAGCTGGCTCCGCCGGCGAGTCGAAGCACTCCAACGAGAGCAAGCCGAAGCCGAACCCGAAGTCGGAGCAGAAGCCTGAAAAACCGTAGCGACTGGTCGCTTTCTTAGAGGCCGCGCGAGGAAATCAACATCGCGCGGCCTTTCGTATTTTGTGCGACCTCTCGATGGCAGTCGCCACGGCAGCGGCCAGCCACTTGTCCTTTGCTATACTCGCGCGATGGCCTCTGAGTCGAAGAAACTGTTTCTTGTGGATGCGATGGCGCACGTCTATCGTGCATTCTTTGCGCCCATGCCGCAGCGGCTGACCGGGCCCAATGGCACGCCCACAAACGTTCCCTTCCTTTTTGGAAATATTCTCAAACGCCTGATCAAGGACTACGAGCCGAGATATATCGGCGTCGTTTTCGATCCGCCAGGGGCAACGTTTCGCGACAAGCTGTTTGAAAAATACAAAGCGCAGCGGCAGCCGATGCCCGATGACATGCGAGTGCAGATTCCGTTGGTGCGACGGCTTTGCGAAGCGATGCGTTTGCCCATCCTGGAGGAAAGAGGGTATGAGGCGGACGACGTTATCGGGACAATTGCCACGCAAGCCGCGAAGCAAGGTTTCGAAGTGCTCATCGTCAGCAACGACAAAGACATGATGCAACTGGTGGGCAAAAACGTCCGTACGCTGAAGACTGGTTCCGGCGGACTGAAGGGCGACATCCTGGTGGATGAAGCGAAAGTTCAGGAACTGCTTGGAGTACCCGCGGAAAAGGTCGTCGATTACATGGCGCTTCTGGGCGACACCGTGGACAACATTCCCGGAGCAAAAGGAATCGGGGAAAAAGGCGCAGCCGAGCTGATCACGAAATTCGGCTGTGTCGAAAAAGCGCTGGATCACGCGGCTGAGGTTTCGAACAAGCGGTATCGCGAGGCGCTGCAGCAGCAACGCGATCAAGTGCTGCTATCTAAGCAACTGGCCACGATTGCGACGGATGTGCCGATGAAGCTCGAGCTGCGCGCGCTCGAGCGGCGGGAGCCCGATGTGCCTGCGCTGGCCGCTCTTTATCGGGAGCTGGGCTTCAGCTCGCTGCTGAAAGAGCTTGGCAGCAGCACAGTCGCGGCATCCGCCCCGACGGCTTCTGGGACGGAAGAGAAAGCGGACTATGCACAGTTAGCCAATCCCGGAGAATTTCGCGAGTATCTGGCAAAGCTTCCAGCAAAGCAGCCGCTGGCGGTCTGGCTGAATCTCGATCCAGACCAACGGGAATCGGAAGGATTCGGAACGCGCATCGCGGCGATTGAAGTCTCCTCAAAGGCGGGGGAGGGTCGGTCAGTTTGGGCGGACGAAAAGGGCGAGGCGTTGAAAGCGCTCGCGCCGCTGCTCGAGGATGCGAAGCGGCCGAAGATCCTGCATGACCCAAAAGTTTTCCAGTTGCTGGCGGGGCGGACCGCCAACATCCAGCACGCGACGCAGCTCTATTCCTACCTGCTGCGCCCGACGACGGGGAATCACAATCTTGCAGACGTGGTGATGCGACAGTGCAACGCCATGCTCGGCAGCGGGCCCGGAGAGCATGCGGACTATCTTCAGCGGCTTGCTCCGGTGCTGCACGAACAAGTGAAAGAGCAAGAGCTCGAAAAGGTCTATGAAGAGATTGATCTGCCGCTCGCGCCGGTGCTTGCAGAGATGGAGCGAGCGGGGATTCACGTTGAGCCGAAGGAGCTCGACAAGATGTCGCAGGCGATGGACAAGGAAGTGCGGCGCCTGGAAAAAGAAATCTGGGAAATGTCGGGAGTCGAGTTCAACGTCAATTCGCCACCGCAGCTCGCGGAGATTCTTTTTGACAAATTGAATCTCCAGACAAACGCACGGAGAGGCAAAGCGAAAGCGCGATCGACCGCCGCGGAGGTCCTGGAGGTGCTGTCCGCGCAACACCCGCTGCCCGCAAGGGTCATCGAATTTCGCGAAGTCTCCAAGCTCAAGTCCACTTACGTGGACGCGCTGCCCAAACTCATTCACCCTGAAACGGGGCGGCTACACACTAGTTTTTCGCAGACCGGCACAGCCACGGGGAGGCTCAGCTCGAGCGATCCCAATCTGCAAAACATTCCGATTCGCACCGAACTGGGGCGGCAGATTCGCGCCGCATTTGTCGCGGAAGAGGGCAAGATCCTGCTTTCGGCGGATTATTCGCAAATCGAACTGCGAGTGATGGCGCATTTTTCGAAAGACCCCGTGCTGGTCGAAGCGTTTCGCAACGGCGAGGACATTCACGCGCGCACGGCGCAGGAAGTTTTTGGCGTCGGCCCCCTGGCGCAAACCGCAGAGCATCGCCGCGCGGCCAAGGCCATCAACTTCGGAATTATCTACGGGCTCTCGCCTTTTGGCCTCGCGCAACAACTAGGCATCGAGCAAAAAGAAGCGGCACAGTTCATTAATGCCTATTTTGCGCGGTATCGGGGAGTGAAAGAATACCTGGACAACGTTCTTGCCGAAACGCGCAAGACCGGCGTGGCCAAGACGCTGTTCGGCAGAATCCGCCCCATTACCGAAATCACTTCGCCGCAGGTGCAATTGCGCAACTTTGCAGAACGCACCGCTCTCAATTCGCCACTCCAAGGCACCGCCGCCGACCTCATCAAGATGGCCATGATCAACATCGACCGCCGGTTGGCCGAGGAGAGGTTTGAAGCAAAAATGATTTTGCAGGTGCATGATGAACTTCTGTTCGAAGCTCCCGCGAAAGAATCTTCCAAACTGCAAAAACTGGTGAAAGAAGAGATGGAAGGCGTGTACGAACTGGCCGTCCCGATTGTGGTGGAAATTGGCGTTGGCCCGAACTGGAGAGACTTGGACTAACCTAAGACTTGTTGACCTGAGCTTCTCTTGCTTGTCCTCCGGCGCCGTTCCCTAAAATGGGGTCTTTTACGGATAGCGCACCGTCTCAGAAATGTGTCTAAATCTCCGTGGATATCTTTGTGCTTCCCGCCCACGCCTAAACGGGGAACGCCGCGCTTGGTTCCCCTGATGTCGGTAACTGGCTTTATTGGTTGAGAAAACTCCACGCCCAGTCCAGAGCGAGGTCCTTCATGCGCCGGATGTTGCTATTGATTGCTGTGCCCTGTCTTCCTCTGTACGTGATTGGTTGCGCCGCTACCACCTCGGTGACTCGGCCGATCACGGTGACCGTGTCACCTACTGTTGCGAGTGTTCCTGTAGGGCAGACACAGGCATTTATTGCCACCGTCACGGGAACGCCCAATACGGGCGTGACGTGGACGCTCACGCAGGGCGGCGCGGCCTGTTCGCCGGGATGTGGGACAATCGCGCCAACCAGCACCACGAGCGGCACCCCCACAACCTACACTGCGCCAGCGACCCCACCGGCGCAGGGCGGAACGATCAGACTCACCGCCACTTCAGCGGCGGACACGACGAAATCCGCTTCTGCAACCATCACCATCGCACAAAATGTCAGCATTTCAGTCTCGCCTTCGACGGCGAATGTCGGCGTGGGCGCGACTCAGGCGCTTACTGCAACGGTTACCGGAACGAACAATACGAACGTCACCTGGACGCTGACGCAGGGTGGTGCGTCGTGTACACCGGGATGCGGGACGATTGCACCGACGAGCACGGCCAGTGGCGCACCGGCAACGTACACGGCGCCAACAACGTTGCCGGCTAGCCCAACCGTGACCGTAACAGCCACGTCCGCAGCGGACAATACAAAGTCGGCGTCCGCGACCATCACGATTACGCAGACAGTGGCCGTCACCGTCTCGCCGACAACGGCGACCGTTATCGTGGGGCAGACTCAAGCGTTCACAGCCACCGTCACTGGTACAAACAACACAGGCGTCACATGGACTCTTTCGCAAGGCGGAGCGGCGTGTTCGCCGGGATGCGGAACAATCGCCCCAGCCAGCACAACGAGCGGCATTCCCACCACCTACACTGCGCCCGCGACCTTGCCAGCTATCCCGAATGTAACCGTCACGGCGGCATCCGTTGCAGATCCAACCAAGTCCGCTTCGGCCGCGGTCACAGTGACCACACAAACTACCGGCGTCGTCGCCGTCAGCCCCAGCACAGCCAACGTAGAAGTTTTCACCACCCAGCAGTTCTCAGCCACCATCAATGGCCAGCCGAGCACTGCTGTGACCTGGCAAGTGAACCAGACCACGGGGGGAAACACCATCACCGGGACGATTTCAACCAGCGGTCTTTACAGCGCGCCGCACTCCATCTCGAACAGCATCATTCAACCCAATGGCGCTCCCGTGACCGTGCAAGTGACCGCTGTTTCCACCGCGAATCCGGCGAATTCCGGGTCCGCGACAGTCACGATCACCGTACCCGGCAAGAGCCCCGAGGGTGCTCCGATAGAACTAGGCACTTCTGGCAGCAACGCGCTGGACTTCAATACCACGGGCAAAGGAACCACCTGCTGCGGCGGTACCCTGGGATCCCTGGTGGCTAGCGGAGCCACTCAATACATCCTCAGCGCCGATCACGTACTGGCTCGAAGCAGCGCCGGAGCGCCCGGCGAAGCCATCCTGCAACCCGGCACCATTGACACAAACTGCAGCACACAAGGCACGCAGACCGTCGCCAACCTCACACAAGGATCTTTTAGCGCGCAAAATCCCCTATCCGCCACGGTGGACGCCGCGATCGCTCAAGTGGCTTCCGGCATGGTTGATTCCACCGGAAAAATCCTCATGCTGGGCAACGCCGTCGATTCTACCGGAGTTCCCGTTCCCGGAGCGCCCCAGGCTGGACAGGGCCAAGCCTCAACCGTTGGCTTGGCGGTGGCAAAGTCCGGCCGAACCACCGGCTTGACGTGTTCTACGGTCCTGGCCACGAATCTCAGCACGAGCGTGCAATACTCCACGAACTGTGACGGCACGGGAACTATTTTCAGTGTTACATATACGAATCAGGTGGACGTGGCGGGCGGCGATTTCTCAAGCGGCGGAGACTCCGGGTCGCTCATCGTTACCCAAAGCAACGCCACTCCTGTTGCACTGCTCTTCGCCGGGTCCACCTCAGACACCGTGGGCAATCCCATTTCGGACGTTTTGAACTTCTTCGCTTCCAATGGCCACACGCTCAGTTTTGTTGGCGGAAGTCGCGGGCCGGGAGCCACTCCGCAAGTCATTGGCTGCATGCTTCCCGGGCCTCAGGCAGGGATGGCCGCGCGTCTTGCGGTACAGAAAGCCACGCCGTCCACGGAGGCTGTCGCCCATGCAACGGCTGTGCGCGATGCACATGGCACGGAATTGCTGGGCCATCCTGAAGTACAAGCCGTTGGCGTAGGAGCAAGTTACGACAATCCGGACGAGCCGGCGATTTTGCTTTTTGTGACAAAAGGGCAGCCGCGAACGAGTCTCCCTGCTGTGGTGGATGGCGTTCGCACGCGCATATTGGAAGGCGAGCTCTTCTCGCAGCGCGGATTGCTCTCACCCGAGGAGAGCGCCGCGCTCGAGCAATCCGCGGCACCGCCACAACTCGTTTACTCCATCCCTGAGACAGAAGTTGTGCGCGCCAAGGTCGTGCATGCGGCGCATGTGGACGAATTGATGAGGATGAACGGCGTGCAGGGCGTGGGCATCACATCGAGCGTGGACTCGCCGGGCGAGGCCGCGCTGATGATTTTCCTGATCGAAGGGATACCGCATCCGGCTATCCCGCCCGTTATCGACGGCCTCAGGACCCGCATCCGTGTGAGCAGCCGCTTCCACGCCGGTCTCGATGGGACCGGATCACAACGAGCCTGCCCGGTGCCGAGACCGAAAAGAAAGCGCCCAACCCCGCAGCCAAATCGAACTGCAGGCTTGAACCCGAAGCTATAGCCGTACATATGAAGGGGGAAACCAGCCCCTGGGCTTTCTTATCTTAAAGCTTCCCTTCACAGTGATGCGGGCGTAGAATCCGCTCAAAATCAAGCCGAATTCGCTCCTTCGGCGGTGCTCGACCTGTCGGGAGGATGCTATGCGCCGGACGCTCTTTGTTGCGAGTGCGATGTTTCTCTGCGGAATTGTTTTCCCAAGACCAAATTTTACGCAGGAAAAAGCCGCATCTACAGAACCAAAAATGACGGAGGAGGACACCGCTAAGAAGAATCCCATTCCGCCAACGGCCGAGAGCCTGGCGGAAGCGCGGAAAATGTTCGGGTACAATTGCGCGATGTGTCATGGAAAAACCGGCGACGGCAAAGGCGACCTTGCCGCAGACATGAAACTCGAACTTCGGGACTGGCGTGATCCGGCTTCTCTCGAGAAGCTGACCGATGGCGAACTCTTTTGGATTATTAGTAACGGAAAAGGGAAAATGCCGGGAAATGGCGAACGCGATAAGGAAAGAATGCGCTGGAACTACGTGAACCTGGTGCGTTCTTTCGCTAAGAAAGACGCTGCGGCCGCAGACAAGCCCAAGACCGAGAACCCCCAGCCTTAAATCTGCGAATGCTCGCCCTTACACTGGATGTCCTGGGCCGCCGGCGCGATTTGCAGGTCTTACCACCGCGTGACGGCTCATGGGGCCGTGATATGCTCACCTAGAGAAATTCTGAAAGGAGCAAACGGATGGCCCACGCGCCGCAATTTTTGAAGCTGGTCAATGAAACGAAGAAAAAGGTCAAAGAAACGAATGTAGCCGACGTCAAACGCCGCATGGACGCGGGAGAAAAGCTTCTTCTCTTGGACGTTCGCGAGGACAATGAATGGGCCAACGGCCACATTCCCGGAGCGATCCACTTGGGAAAAGGCATCATTGAACGCGACATCGAGCAGCAAGTGCCCGATACTAGCGTAAAACTCATCCTGTACTGCGGCGGCGGATTCCGTTCGGCGCTGGCCGCCGAGAATCTTCAGAAAATGGGCTACTCGAACGTGGAATCCATGGACGGTGGCTGGAAAGGCTGGGTGTCCGCCGGATTGCCCACGGCCAGGGGCTAGCAACTTAGTTCGTTTTGATTCTCTCTAGAAAAATTGGCTGGGGCGGGAGGATTCGAACCTCCACCATCCTCATTAACAGTGAGGTGTCCTACCGATTGGACCACGCCCCAGCGGGTGGCAATCCGCCAGGATTGCAGGAAAACGCTGGAAGTAGGCGGGCTTGGCCGCAAAAAAATGCGGGCAAGGCTAATTTTAAGATACCACGAATGCGCTGAACCGCGCGAGGCCCGCGAGAAAATTAAATCAAACAAAACCTGCATCGAACGCACCCTTGAAGTTGTCAGAAGCTCAAGAAGCCACAAGCGCGAGAGCCCTGGCAACATTCAGGTCTTCCCCTGATGCAGATCGCCAAAGCAGTTTCGCGATGCGCCATAAATTTGAATTTTTCATCCGAAAAGTTGTTTCAAATCTCACGATGCAAAAATTCCCCGAAAAAGTATCGGCTTGGATATTGCATTCCATAAACTTTTATCGGAAAATATGCGGTCAAAGTTGGCCCGGGTTTTTGCGCTTCCCGGTTAACACGTGGGACGCCCTAGCATAGGGCCCTTTCAGTGCGCTCCCCGCCAAAGTGCAAAAAACGAACATGGCACAGATTTTTCATAGAAGCACGAACCTCATCTCTAGATTTAGTGTCTTTTCGTTTTTTTTCATTATGGGTTTTGCTGTCCTGGCGGTGCTGGCGGCGGCGCGCTCTCCTTATTTAACGCGGCAGAACATTACTCGCGAGCAGCCCGTGCAGTTCAGCCACAAACACCACGTCGGAGACGACGGAATTGACTGCCGCTATTGCCATACGAGCGTGGAAACCTCCGCTTTTGCCGGGATTCCGCCCACGAAGACTTGCATGAATTGCCATTCCGTGCTTTTTAACAACGCCGGTTACCTGGAGCCGGTTCGTGAAAGCTATCGTGACGACAAATCGATCCGGTGGGTGAAAATCCACCGGCTTGCGGATTTTGTTTATTTCGACCACAGCATTCATTTGAACAAAGGCGTGGGATGCAGCACCTGCCACGGGCACGTGGACGAGATGCCGCTCGTCTTTCAAGCCAACACGCTGTTGATGCAGTGGTGTTTGGATTGTCACAGGAATCCGGAGGCGGTGCTGCGTGAAAATCCTGAGGACGTCTACAACATGAATTGGAAGGCTCCAGCCAACCAGGAAGAAATCGGAAAGAGACTCGCGCAGGAGCGCCACATTCGGACCATAGCCGAGCTGACAAGCTGCTCGACCTGTCACCGCTGATGAAACGTATGAGCGATCAAGCACAACACAAAGAAGATAGGCCGTCTCCAGACGAACACCTGGACAACGTGTCCTCGGCGCATCGGCCGCTGGACCTGGCGGCCGTCCGCGCCCAGCTGCAATCGAAAACCTGCAAGCAGTATTGGCGCACGCTCGAAGAACTCGCCTGCGATCCGGACTTTGAGGAACTGCTTCACCGCGAGTTTCCTCGCCAGGCGCCCTCGGAATGGGATGATTCCGTAGACCGGCGCGATTTCCTGAGGCTGATGGCGGCATCGCTGGCGCTCGCGGGCCTCTCCGGCTGCGGCCGCGCGCCGGAGCAATACATCGTTCCCTACGTCAAGCAACCGGATGGCGTGGTTCCCGGCAACCCGCAGTTTTATGCCACGGCCATGCCGTTCGGCGCCGACGCCATTGGCCTGCTCGTGGAGAGTCACGAGGGGCGGCCAACCAAGATTGAAGGGAATCCTGACCATCCTTCAAGCCTTGGCGCTACGAATGTGTTTGCGCAAGCCTCCATCCTGGACCTTTATGATCCCGATCGCGCGCAAACAGCAACCAAAGCCGGGGAGATTCAGACGTGGTCGCAGTTTCTGGACGCCGCGCAATCACTCGCCAGCACACTGCGGGCAACGCGAGGCGAAGGGCTCCGCATTCTCAGTGGAATCATCAATTCGCCCTTGCTTGCCGCGGATTTGCAAAACCTTCTGACTCTGTATCCCATGGCGAAATGGCATCAATGGGAACCGGCCGTCGGAGATGGAACGCGCGAGGGTACAAAGCTCGCTTTCGGGAATTACGTCAACACGGTGTATCGCCCGGAGAATGCCGAGGTCATCCTTTCGCTTGACTCCGATTTCCTCGCCAGCGGGCCCGGCAATGTCCGCTACATGCGAGAGTTTTACCGGCGCCGCAAGCTGGATCAGTTCAACGGAGCGGATCGCCTCGGTCTCGAGATGAGCCGCCTCTATGTCGTCGAGCCTACGCCCTCGGTTACGGGCTCGAGCGCGGACCATCGGTTGCCACTGCGCAGCGTGGAAATCGAGCAGTTCGCACGCGCGTTGGCGGCGAAGCTCGGGTTGGGAGGCAGCGGGAAGCTCGCCCACGACACCGAGAAGTGGCTCGATGCCGTAGTAAAGGATTTGAAGAAGTATCCCCGCCGCAGCCTGGTCGTCGCGGGCGAGCAGCAACCTGCCGAAGTGCATGCGCTCGTCCACGTGGTGAACCATGCCCTCGGCAACGTTGGCACCACGCTGTATTACACGGAGCCGGTCGAGGCGCACCCCGTCAATCACCTGAATTCTTTGCGCGAGCTTTGTGCGGACATCGATGCCGGCAAAGTCACCACACTGCTGATTCTTGGCGTCAACGCCGTCTATACGGCGCCGCACGACTTCGATTTTGCTTCCAAGCTGCGCTTTGACGAAAAGCTGAAAGGCAAAAAGATCGAAACGGTTATTCAAGTCAGCCCGCATTTTGACGAGACTTCGCAGTATTGCGACTGGCACGTCGCGGAATCGCATTATCTAGAAACCTGGGGCGATGCCCGCGCTTTTGACGGCACCGTCAGCGTCATTCAGCCGCTCATCGCGCCGCTCTACCGCACGCATTCTGTGCACGAAGTGCTTGCCGCGTTTACCGACAAACCGGGCCTCTCGGCTTACGATGCGGTTCGTAACCGGCTGAAGGCCGCGAATCCTTCCGCCGATTTCGAAAAGTTCTGGCGCAAAACGCTGAACGATGGCGTGGTGGCTGGGACTGCATTTGCTCCCATCAATGTTTCGCTGAAATTCAATCCCGCAAGCCTTCCCCCGGCCAAGGAGAGTCCCTCCGGCGAACTCGAATTCCTTTTCCGCCCGGATCCCAGCATTTATGACGGTCGCTTTGCGAATAACGGATGGCTTCAGGAATTGCCCAAGCCCGTCACCAAGCTCACTTGGGACAACGCGGCGTTGGTCAGTCCAAAGACCGCAGAGAAGCTCGGTGTCACGCACAGCATCCCTTCGCGCGGCGGCGAACACGGCCAGATTCTCTCGAACGTCGTGGATATTTCGCTTTCCGGAAGCAAAGTCACCGCCGCGGCGTGGATCCTGCCCGGCCAAGCCGAAGGCGTTGTGGTTCTTCCGCTTGGGTATGGGCGCAAAAAAGCCGGATACACCGGCACAAACAAAGGTTTCAACGCTTACGTTGTGCGCGCGTCGAACGCTCTCTGGGCCGCGAGTGCGTCATCCAGCGTGATCCGAAAAACTGGCGATGATTATCCGCTTGCCTGCACGCAGTATCACTTCAACATGGAAGGCCGCCACATTCTCGTTTCCGGCACGCTGGACGAGTACCACAAGAATCCCAATTTCGCTCACGAACACGAGGAACTTCCGCTCATAAACGATTCTCTCTACAAAGGCGAGGCGGAATTCCCGTACAAGCGCGACAAATGGGCGATGGCTATTGACCTGAATAGCTGCAACGGCTGCAATGCCTGCGTCATCGCTTGCCAGGCGGAAAACAATATCGCGGTAGTGGGCAAAGAACAGGTGATGCGGGGACGCGAGATGCACTGGATTCGCGTGGATCGCTACTATGCGAACACACTCTCTGCTGCCAGCGGCAAATCCACGGGCGATCCCTCCGAATATCAGCCGGCGCTCGACAATCCCGACACTTTCTTCCAGCCAGTTCCTTGCCAGCAGTGCGAAAACGCGCCCTGCGAGCAGGTCTGTCCCGTGGGCGCCACCGTTCACAGCGCGGAAGGCCTGAACGATATGGTCTACCAGCGCTGCGTCGGGACGCGCTATTGCTCGAACAACTGTCCCTATAAAGTGCGCCGCTTCAATTTCCTGCGCTTCCAGGACTGGGAAACTCCGCAATTCAAGCTCATGCGCAATCCGGAAGTGACCGTCCGCAGCCGCGGCGTCATGGAAAAATGCAGCTACTGCGTCCAGCGCATCGACAAAGCACGCATCGAAGCAGACGAAAAGAATCAGCCCGTTGCCGACGGCGCCATCGCCACGGCCTGCGAACAAGCTTGCCCCTCGCAAGCCATCGTTTTCGGCAACGCCAATGATCCCAATAGCCGCGTTTCCAAGTTGCGTGCACAGCAGCGCAACTACCAGATTATGCCCGAGCTGAATTCGCGCCCGCGCACCACCTACCTGGCGGCGGTCCGCAATCCGAATCCGGAACTGGAGAGCGCATGAGCGCCAGCCAGCCGCCAATCGATTCTCCTGAAATCCGCCGGCTGACGCCCGTGTTAGGCCCGGGTCACACCTTCGGGTCGGTGACCGACAAAATCAGCTCCATCGTTCTCACCCGCCCCACTTCCTTCGGCTGGTACATTGGCTTCGCGCTTTCCTTTGGCTTCACCGCATTGATGACTATCGCCATCGGCTGGCTATTCACCAAGGGCGTCGGTATCTGGGGCATCAACATTCCCATCGGCTGGGGATTCGCCATCGTCAACTTCGTTTGGTGGATCGGTATCGGCCACGCGGGCACGCTCATCTCCGCCATCTTGTTCCTGCTGAATCAAAAGTGGCGCACTTCGATCAATCGTTTTGCCGAAGCCATGACGCTCTTCGCCGTTGCGTGCGCGGGCATCTTTCCACTGATTCACACCGGCCGCCCGTGGATGGCGTACTACATGTTCCCTTATCCCAGCACGATGGGGCTTTGGCCACAATTTCGCAGCCCGCTTATCTGGGACGTCTTTGCGGTTTCCACTTATGGCACGGTTTCCCTGCTCTTCTGGTTCGTCGGGCTCATTCCGGATTTGGCAACGCTCCGCGATCACGCCACCACCAAATCAAAGCAACTCATTTACGGCATGCTGGCCATGGGCTGGCGCGGTTCCGTTCGCCATTGGCACCGCTATCAATCCGCGTATCTGCTTCTCGCTGGATTGGCCACCCCGCTTGTTCTCAGCGTGCACTCCGTGATCAGCTTCGACTTTGCCGTCGGAATTGTTCCTGGATGGCACACCACCATCTTCCCCCCCTACTTTGTCGCCGGCGCAATCTATTCCGGCTTCGCCATGGTGCTGTCTATCGCCATCCCCCTGCGCAAGGCGTACGGCCTTGAGGACTTCATTACCATGCGGCACCTCGACAACATGGCTAAAGTCATGCTCGCCACGGGCCTCATCGTCGCTTACGGCTATTTCTTTGAGTTTTTCTTGTCTCTTTACAGTGGCAACAAGTTTGATGTGTTCCTGGTGCAGCAGCGGCTGCACGGCCCCTACTCTCATTTCTACTATGCCCTGATTCTGTGCAACATCCTTCTGCCGCAGTCCCTCTGGTCTTACAGATTGCGCCACAATGTCGTGTTCCTCTTCTTGATGTCTCTTGTCGTTAACACGGGCATGTGGCTCGAGCGTTTCGTCATCGTTGTCATCAGCCTCACCCGCGATTTCACGCCTTCGGCCTGGGGCCGCTACCAGCCAACCTTCTGGGATTGGGCCACGTTCACCGGCACCATCGGATTCTTTGTCATGCTCCTCTTCCTGTTCGTGCGTGTTCTTCCTGCGATTTCCATCGCGGAAATGCGCGAACTCGTTGCGGAAACATCCGAGGAAGAAAAGTAATGGAACAGCACCGTTCCCACATTTACGGCGTCATGGCGGAGTTCGATACTCCCGAGCAACTGATTCATGCCGTGGAGAAGACTCGCGCCGCCGGGTATCGCCGCATGGACGCGTATACGCCGTTTCCTGTGGAAGGCCTCGCTCATGCCATGGGCCTGAAACGCAACATGGTGCCATTCATAACGCTCCTTGGCGGGCTTTTCGGTGGTCTTGGAGGTTTTGGCTTCCAGTGGTGGGCAAATGTTGTCTCCTACCCCGAGAATATCGGCGGCAGGCCGTTGAACAGCTGGCCGGCGTTCATTCCCGTGACTTTCGAGCTGACTATCTTGGGCGCTTCCCTTTGTGCGGTGTTCGGGATGCTTGCGCTAAACCGCTTGCCTCAGCCGCATCACCCCGTTTTCAACCTGAAGCGCTTCGTCCATGCCACATCCGATCGCTTCTATGTCTGCATCGAGGCGCGCGACCCGAAATTCCATATTGTCGAGACGGCCCGCTTCCTTCAAGGCTTGCATCCGCATCACGTCAGCGAGGTGACCGATGACTAGCTCCTCGCGCGTTCTCGTTGTGGCTTGTGCCGCGGCGGCGTTTCTTCTTTCCGGAGGTTGCCGCTATCTCAAGCAGGACATGGCCAATCAGCCCAAGAATCTCCCCCTTTCTCCTTCGGATTTCTTCGAGGATGGACGATCGGAGCGGCCCTTGGTGGAAAACACCGTGGCCCACGGCTCGATTGCGGACGATGCGCTCTTCGTTCCCAAGGAATCAAACGCTTTTCCGCTGCCTATAAATCAGGAACTTCTCGATCGCGGCCAGAACCGCTATAAGATTTTCTGCATGCCGTGTCACGGTCTGCAGGGTGACGGCAACGGCATAATCTCCATGCGCGGAATGAAGCATCCGCCTAGCTTTCATCAGGACCGCCTCCGCCAGACGACAAACGGTTATCTTTTCGACGTGATTACCGATGGCTTCGGCGCAATGTATGGCTATTCCGCGCAGATTCCGCCGCGTGACCGTTGGGCCATAGTTGCCTATGAACGTGCGTTGCAACTGAGCCGCAACGCCAAAGTCGCGGACCTGCCCGCGGAACTCCGCGAAAAACTGAATCATTCAGGAAGCTCCAAGGATTCCACAGGAGGCCATAACTGATGGCCGTTCAAGAATATCCTGCGCCAGAAAGCATCAGCCGCCTGCAAACGCGCGCGTTTGGCGTCGGCGCCATCGCCTTGCTGCTGGCGATTTATGGGGCTGTCCATTCACCGCAAACCTTTTTTGCTTCCTATTTGATGAGTTTCCTTTTGTTTCTGGGGCTTGCACTGGGCTCTCTTGGTCTGGTCATGCTGCAACACCTGACCTCCGGCCATTGGGGAATCATCATCCGGCGTCCCCTCGAATCCGCCACCCGCACGCTCCCATTGCTTGCCGTCGCCTTTTTGCCCATCGCCATTTTCGGCATGCGCTACCTTTATACCGGGCATGGTGATGATAAAGGCTGGCTGAACGCTCCAGCGTCGGGCGAAGGCGCGCTCTCCGCCTTTCAAAAAAACTATTTAACGCACAATGGTTACCTGATTCGCGCGGTCATCTATTTTGCCGTGTGGCTCGCCCTGATGTTCATCTTCAACGTTTTGTCGAAACAGCAGGACATCAACCGGACGGATCGGGCGTTGCGGCAACGTTTTAAGATACTCGCCGGACCCGGAATCATTCTCTATGTCTTTGCCATGAGCTTCGCCGCCATCGACTGGGTCA
>Ga0209156_10002159_pt1 | contig 15598 bp, 20 predicted proteins | sample GraSoiAngelo_124_FD_185881 | JGI IMG/M metagenome (GOLD analysis project Ga0209156, IMG submission 185881) | Grasslands soil microbial communities from the Angelo Coastal Reserve, California, USA - 14_0927_05_20cm (SPAdes) (version 2) | ecosystem: Environmental > Terrestrial > Soil > Grasslands...
GTTGTCGCAAAATCACCTTCACGCTACGCCCCCGTCGCTTGGGTCTATGAATGCCGGGCGAAAATCAGGATGTACCTCGATCCGGCGCCCGCCCGGCAGCACCACAGCTAGCCCACAACTCGGTTCGTGCTGCGTCGGCGACTTCCTGGCGGCCAACTCCACCGGCACCAACCGGCCGGCCGCAGAAGCTGCTCTACTCTTTCTTTTCCAGCGTCGCTTCTTCAGATGACGATCCAGCGTGCCGAAACTCAAACCTCGACTCCGGCAAAACTCGCTGCGTCGCATGCCGCTACTCACAAACTCCGCCACTAACTTTTGAACTTCCGCGCGGGTGCGTCGCTTGGGGGCTGACAACTTGTCTTCTACGGTCATCGAGCTACTTCAACACGAGACATTCCTCCGCCAACAGATGTGTTGGTCAGACACTTACCCATTCAAGCGATAACCCAAAGACAGCCGAAGTCACGTCTGCCCGCAATTTATGACATTAGGTTATAGCCAAACAGATAAAAAGGTCCATGGTAAGTTGTGATCTCGCCGGGACAAACTATCGCGCATCCACTCTCACCTTCGTCGGCCCGCAGCGTCTGGGCAAACTCGGGGGCATGCGGAAACAGGACAGGCTAGCAAGCCACCTACATGATCATCTGCTTCCTGTTCTCGACCTTCTGACTTGGGCGCCCGGACTCGAAGCCAGCCGCACTTCGGGAATTTCCGCCAGCCAGGTTGGGTTCATTTCTTGGCTTCGTAGCGCTCAATTACCAACTGACCTGATGGGGTAGCGAGACTGCCAAACGGTGAGTTCCGCAAGGTTTTTGTAATCGATACGCCACTGGGCGCGGACAATTCAGTTTAGGGGGTGCCGAAAAGGCCTGCAGATGAGTCGTTCCCCAGGCCGAACGATCACCTGGACCAACAACCCCAGAGAAAGGTTGTGCAGGTGTGCGAAACCCGATCGTTTACATATCCGGATCGCCCTGCGGATATCAAACGTCACGCGCTTTTATCTAGCCTGATATTAGTATGATGCATTGTCGATACCTTCTGCTCCGGAAAAAAGACGGCGAAACAGGTCCCGCTTCGCCCGGGCTGCGTGCTGCTGCGCACCCGAAGCCAGCCTCCATATTTATCGACAATCCCACTTGCGACCCACAGGCCAAGACCAGTACCATTCTCACCTTTTGTGGTGAAGAATGGCTCAAAAATTCTCCGCCGATTCTCAGCAGAAATACCCGGTCCGTTGTCTGCAATGAAAACACGGACGCCGCGCCTTGCCGGGTTTCCCCAATCCCGGGAAGCTATAACGTGCAACTCGAGTGTTCCTTCCGGGGTCAAAGCTCCCAGCGCATTCCCCACAAGATTGGAGAATACCTGGGTAATCTCGCTGGGAAAGCCGTGTATCACGTCCTCCGAGTCGTATCGCTTCTCGACGATAATCTTGCCGGACCGAATGGCTGGGCCGTAAAAGTTCAGCACGCTATCGAGTATTTCGCAGATCTTGAGATCCACTGGTGAAGGGGAGGGGCGGTAGAAACCCAACATGCTCGTGGTTAGGTGCGCCACACGTTCCAGTTCGGCATGCGCCGTGGCCAAATGTTGGCGCTCGGCTTCCCCTAGTCCGGTACTTTGACCGAGCAGATACAACACACCACTCAGCGTCTGCAGCGGATTGTTGATTTCGTGGCAAAAAGAAGCTGCCAGACGTCCAGTAGCGGCCAACTTTTCTGTGGAGCGCAGCACCTGTTCAGTTCCTTTGCGATGCGTAAGATCAAAAAAGGTAATCACGGCTGCGGTGATACGGCCTTCGCGGTCGAGAATGGGGGCAGAGCTGACACTTAAAAAAACCGGGGTGCCGTCCCCGCGCACGTACTCAATTTCTTCATCTGTGACCACCTCGCCTCTGGTGAGAGAACGTGCGAGGGGCCACTCTTCAGGTTTGAATGGCTGCTTATTGAGATGGAAAGCTTTACCTTGGGCGTATTCCTCAACGGTAGCGGCATGAGGGAATGGGTGACGCAGGATCTCTTCTATCTGTTTGTTCGTGAGGATCAGCCTGCCTGATGGGGCTTCCGCGATCATGACCCCACAGGGCATCTGTCGAAGCACCTCTTCTAATTTCCTCCGCTCCCTTACCAGTTGATCGTGCGATAGTCTGATCTCCTCCAGGTTGTTCTTGAGGACATTTATATCCACCAGCGTCAGGACCGCGCCCTCCGTCATGCTCTCCGTCTTATAGGGCAGTATGCGAAGCGAATACCAATGCCCCTCTCGGTCCCGAACCTCTCGTCCTTGAACCGTTACCGTCTTGATTACCTCCGCAATCATTTGCTCCAGGTCGGGCACGTCAATATTTGGCCTGATACTGGTGATCACGCGTCCAACGTCCGTGGGGATCAGCCCCAGCAACTTTTCCGCCTGAGGAGTGACACGTCGAATTCGCAGGTCGCCTCCCAACATAAGCATCGCGATATTGACGCTGCTGAGCAGATTAACGAAGTCATTGTTGGCTTGGGTCAATTCGAAATTTCGATTGTGCAGTTCCTCGTTGACAGTGTGTAGTTCTTCATTCGTTGACTCGAGCTCTTCTTTGGCGGTTTGCAGCTCTTCGTTTGTGCTCTGCAACTCTTCGTTGCTCGACAGAATCTCCTCATTGGCGGCTTGGAGTTCCTCGTTGCTGGCTTCTTTGTCCTCGACAAGGGAGTGCAGATAGCGTTTGGTGGCAACAAGTTCCTGCTTCAAGTGGCTGCTTTGACGATCACTGCGTTTTTCCTTTCCTCCTTCGCTAAGTTTTGCCTCTCCAGCCATGGTTCCCGCTGATTCAGCCCTACCCGCGGGTCTCGAATCCTCGAACACGATCAAGAAATTGCGTTCTCTGTTGGAAGCGACCTTGAAGCGGGTTACCTCAAGATTCACATCCTTGAGTTCACCGTCGCGTTCGACCGGTACATTTTCCTTTCGGACCGGAACTCCCTCCTTCTCCGTCTTTGCTTTGTTAATCGCGGCTTGCAGATCGAACAGCAAGCCTTCTCGAGCCATCTTCAAAACGTTGAAGCTGGCTCTGCCGGACGCGAGCTCAAGATAAAGGCCCACGTGTCCACGGGATTCAAGGACTTCCATATCGTCATTAATCACCACTGCGACGGGAGCATATTTCGTTAAGAGGATGCGATCAGCCTCTTTGCGTAAGTCCAAGAGTTGCACAACCCCCTCGCGCTTCTGTGTTTGCTTGTCGCTCGCAAGGTTTGCTGCTCCGGTCGGGTACTGGCTAGCGGCGAAGTCGAAGTGCAGCCCGGATGGGGTAGATTTTCGGCAATAAATCTTGTGCTTCCTATCCATCAACTCAAACAAATCCGAGCCCGTGCCAATTATGCCTTCCGCGCCGCCCAACATCAGAAATCCTCTTGGCTTCAGGGCATAATGAAAGATGGGCATGATCCTTTTCTGCAAAACCGGCCCGAGGTAGATAAGCACGTTACGGCAACTGATAACGTCGATCCGAGAAAAAGGCGGGTCTTGGAGAAAGTTCTGCCTGGCGAAAACACACATATCACGGATCGTTTTGTTGATTCGATAGCCAACTTCCACTTTGGCGAAAAAGCGTCGCAGCCGTTCCGGCGAGACATCGGCCACAATACTCTCCGGGTAGATCCCGGCGCGGGCTTTCCCAATGCTTTCCTGGCTGAGGTCCGTGCCAAAAAGCTGGATGGGAATATCAGCGCTTCTATGGCCCAAGAACTCGAGCAGTGCAATTGCCTGCGAGTAGGTTTCTTCGCCCGTTGAACACCCTGGCACCCAAACTCTGATGGGCTCCTCGGGTGACCTGTGCTTCAGAATGCCAGGAAACACCTCGGCTTTTAGCGCTTCAAAAGCAGCGGGGTCGCGGAAAAAGCTGGTGACCTTGATGAGGAGGTCCTCGTGCAGTGCCTCCACTTCAGCCGGATGGTGCCGAAGAAGCTGGACGTAATCTTTCAACGTCCCGATCTGGTGCAAAGCCATGCGGCGTATAATGCGCCGCTTAACAGTAGCGGGCTTGTAATCGGAAAAATCAACTTCGTTTGCCATCCGTAGTAAATGAAGAATGTTCTTTAGTTGGGGATCGCCGTCGGGCACTAATTCAGGTGTTCTTGAGGACGAAGCAGGGGCCAGATACGGATGAGCACGAATCCTCTCCAGCTTCCTGCCAATAGCTTCAGGGGGGAGAACGAAATCCACGCAGCCGGCAGCAATGGCGCTCTGTGGCATGCCATCGAATTTGGCCGATTTTTCATCCTGGGCGAAGGTAATGCCTCCCTCTGCCTTGGTCGCTGCTAACCCCAAGGTACCGTCAGAAGCAGTTCCTGAAAGAATTACGCCAATCGCGTTGCTCCCTTGGTCCTCCGCGAGCGAGCGTAAGAAACGATCGATAGGCATGTGGTAGCCACGTGTCTCGGTACGGGCTGTGAGCCGCAATATTCCCTGTGAAATGATCATGTCCACGTTGGGCGGAATAACATACACATGATTAGGTTCCACCGGCGTGGCATCAGTGACTTGCCTGACCGGCATCTCGGTCGCCTTCGCCAGGAGCTCAGTCAGTGCGCTCTCGTGGCTCGGGTCCAGATGCTGAACCAGCACATACGCCATCCCGCTCCCCGGCCCTAAGGCCTTGAGCAATTGTGTGAATGCCTCTAAGCCACCGGCCGAGGCACCCACACCGACGATAGGGAATAAGCCTCGTCTGGACTGCTGAGGTTCCGGTTGTTGGGCGGTATGGGACTTCCCGTTTCCCGGTCCGCGAGGATTCATTTTGGGCTCCTGGGGAAAACCCCCTTATCCAAGAAAATGCACATTCATCGTCCTACGAGGGGGTGGAACGCACTAGCGTATTCACCGAGACTGTGTGTCTGCTTGGTCAAACGATTCTGGCTTCAGAGTCGTAGCTGGCCACCCGAGACTGAGTAACGGCTCTTACGGGCTTTCGCTTTTTGCCACGACTCAATACTTGCTGAACTGCTAGGAGCATGAACTCGACCGGGTCTCCTTTGGCGACATATTCGTCCACCAGTTGAAGCGCGCTTTCTGGCAGTGACACCCAGCCGGACAGCATGAGAATGGGGACTCGCGGCTTCGTTCGTCTCATTTCTGCAGCAACCAGTTCGCCGTTCATCTCCGGCATTTGATAGTCGAGAATCACTGCATCGATGACATGCGACGCAAAGATTTCCAGTCCTTCGCGTGCGCTACTGGCAGTTAAGACCTTGTAGCCAAGGTCTTCCAGAATTATTTTGCAAATGTTGAGGCTGCTCTGATTATCGTCGATACAGAGGAGGGTTTCTTGCCGCCTGGCCATCGCAAACTCCTTGCGCTGAGACCGAGACTCGGGCACGTAATTCTGCCTTGCGATTGCGTACTCTCCGCGCGGGGCGGAGAGCTGCACGCTTTGCTTGTACGCCCCCTCGCTCTTGAAGTCGACCAAAACATCCGCGACTTTTATTTGCCTTGTTTTCCACTACATGCACATCCCCTCCACAGCCCTATGACGAGAAACTGTGCAGTCGTTTCGATGGCTGCGCGTATCGAGCCGACCCTAGCGTGATTTTTCGCGGTCGTTCCATCTCCTGAATCCGCTCACGACACGGTTCCGGGCGCAATCTGGGAATGTGCAAATTGAGGCAAAATGGCGTCGCTAGCGGACTTCACTTTGGTAACGGAAGATTGTTTTCAACACCGCCGCACCATTCCGCGGAGTCGCCTCCACGTGCGCAGCACTGGTGCGGATCGACAAGGCCATGGCGAGAGCCAAGGCTTGCCCGCGCACAATCCACATCGGCGCTCGCACTAACCCACATGTACGACTCCAACACCTCGCCGAAGGCTCTAGACGGCGCAAATGTATACCCAGGTTGCAACCGTGAGCATGATGAATGCGCATGATGAACATGTACAACGTGGCGTATCCTCACGCCACGCGTTCAGAGAACAACGAATGGAGAACACTCCGATGAGCGCACTGGCTGGAACTCACGTCACGAGTCACGGCCTTGCGGGTACCCTGTTTTTCATCGGTCCAATGCGATGATGGCAGCTGCGGATGATCCAAAGAGCGAAGGTTTGAGCTCAAGAGTGAATTTCGTTGCATCTTCTGGAATGTCAAAGACTACGACCCATTGCTCGGGAGGGCCGTGCAGCGCTGATTCCGCCCACACGTCTGCTTCTTTCTTGTTCTTGGCCTCGACGCTAGGATTAATCACCCGGGAGTCTTCATCGTGGGTGTAAGACTCTTGGTAAGCAGTTCGATCAGCCCGATACATTGCTGCCAACACGACTTCCTCCGGAGCATATTCGTTCTCTCTCCCGTCGAGCAATCTAAACCGGGGCGACCTGCAAGCACTGAGAAACGCCTCCTCCGGAGCATATTCGTTCTCTCTGCCGTCGAGCAATCTAAACCGGGGCGACCTGCAAGCACTGAGAAACGCCTCCCGTTCCGATTGCGAGACCGAGGCCCCACCCGCTTCGGTACAGCGGTAAAAAACAACCAGTTGGCGTTGGTGTACCAGGTGGGTCATCTCAGTCATCGATATGCTCATAGTATAAGAACCGATCGGTATCGCCTCGCCGAGCCTGTACTGTTTCGGGCGGCTACATCCGGCTGCAGTTAGCAGAACGACGGCAAATGTCGTTTTAAGATGCTTCGCAGTCATCCTGTCAGTGTAGCTTTCTGTGTCCGTGCGCTCAACAAAGTCCAGTGCTGGACTCAACACGGGTTGAGGTGTCCTGTTTTGAAAGCGGCTGCTCTTGGCATCATCCCGTTCTCGGTGTTGCCTAAAGCGCAGAATTTTAGGGCGACAAGTCGCCCGAGCTCAGTGTCTTCAATAAACGACACCATACCACCACCGCCTCCGAGCTTCTCCACGATGCGGTGATGGGAGATGGTTTGAGCGAGCACCGAACCGGCATCAGCACCGGTATCGGATCAGCATGGTAGTTCGCGGGGTGGAGCAAGTCAACAAATCTAGTCACTCAGCAGCAGCCCGCTCTCAATTGTTCCAGCTCGGCGCCGCAAAGGGCAACGCTAAACGCGACAAATGTCACCGACATTAAGGGATGTGGCACGCACGGGCCATTCCATTCGGGTGGGCTAGACGCATACCATAACCTGACATCAAATTTTTCATCGTGAGATGTTTATGCATTCACAATCGGTTCGTGACGGACTGCTGCTCGCGTTAATCGCAGGATACGAGGAAGACCCGCTTCAGTTCCTGATGTTGTCAAAGCCAACCGTCGATTCTTCCTTAGCGCGTGAAGTCGTTGCAGAGCTAAGGAATGAAGGCCACGTCGAGGAGCAAATCCGGGGCGTGATTCGGCTTACCGCGCGAGGGTACAGAGAGTACGGCAGCAAGTCGTGGCCGGGTTTTAGAAAGGCTGAGAGCCAGGCTTTCATTTTTTGAAGCTGCGCCTTGTTTCCGCACAGTGCGGCATGTGCTCATCGCGCTCATCGCACCGCCTAGCACAGTCGTGCAATTGACCTCAATCCGGTTGGAACGGGAGTTGGTTTATGTTCAAGAAGCAGCATGGCGGCTCGGTTCTCTACGCCCTACACGTTGTGCAGTTGCTGGCTGAAGCAGTCTACGAAGAAGAACAGGAAGGTGTACGTGCGGCTTGTGATCGAGTGGAAGAATTCTTAAGCAACACGGGGACAGAGATTCGAGACATCATCGCTATTGAAATGTTAGAAAGCTTTCCCAATGCTGAATATCCCTCGGGCAGTGATACTTTCGCTCAGTTCCTCGGCCCGGAAACAAAGCATCTTTGGGTGGAACTCCAAGCCATCTGGAAAACGTCCGTCAAGTTGGATTTGCAGGATCGGACGGTGTTGGAAGGGGAAGTACTGATTTCACGCATTCTCCGGCAACTCTCTTTCGAGCACTGTGACGCTGGTTACGCCGATCTCAGCCGGCTGCACAGTTGAGAAACACCTCCGATATGCCTTTGTCCAGGGACGCTCGAACACCCCGCCGTCCCCGTGCCCAGTGAGCATCACCTCCGCTTGCAACGATTTTGTTGATTCGTTGCGCCCTGCGTCGGGAATCGCGGTAGCTTCAAGAGTCTCGAGCAGAGTGATGATCGGTGACGTGGGCGCCAAATGCGGCTCGTCGGTGATTTGCTCAAGGCGATAGGCGACTCTGTACTCCTGACGCGAGCGCTTGGACACGAGCTGTGCAACGCCCTCCTCTTTCCCGGTGTGCAGAACGGCATTCACCGACGGAAGGCTGCACTCGAATTGTTCCAACTCGACCTGAGCGTCTTGTTTAGTCAGGTGATCGCAGGTCCGGCCACACCTTACGCAGAACCATTCGCTAGTGGCTGGGTTCCAGCGAGGTTCTTCATGTTTCACGGTTAAACAGAATAGCGCATCAGCTGGCAAGTGTGATGAAGCTCATGCTGTCAGGGCCGTCCGAACGAGGCCCGCAACAGGAGCCGCTTGGTTTTTTTTGTCCTATGTGGGTGGCGTGCATTGCGCACTCACTAGTCGTAATGTTGGCAGTCGTGCTCATCAAACGCGAGTTGCACAATCTCGATGGGCGACTCTCCCTCAGAAATGAAACTCGGAAGGGGATGGAACCACTCGCAGGCCTTGCAGCCCCAAGCGAAACCGTACGGGGATTCAACCAAGGTCAATTCGCGCGTAGCCGGCTTCTCTGGATCAGGTTGTTGTTCGCACACCATGCTCACCACCTAGAAGAGGGCTTCCGGGGTTGCGTTCGCCGGCAGAGTGGACAGAAAACGTGAATGTGGCGGTTGGGCCGTGCCCAGAGCCACTTCTTTGCAAGAGGCGGACGCCGTATTGCCGCTCAAACTTAGCGGTATTGAGAGCGGCACAAACGAGAGACATTCTCCGGCTGTCGAATTTCAGTGCCTGATGCACGTCCCCGGCTGTAACCGTGACCGAGGCTGTTTTGTTCTCCCTCGCCGGCACGATGTAATTGCGATATACGTAGTCGCGAACCTGGTCAGACAATGTAGCCATGCCCATTCCGGAGTGAACCATGGGCAATGAGCGCCCCGGATTCGGTGTGGACCAGAGCGCCCACGCCGAGCAGTCCCAAGGGAGGTCACGAGGCTACTGCAGGAAGCCATGCGGGTAAATGGCCCGTCAGTGGCTGAAAGACACTGCACACTGGCGAGGCTGAGCGCTACCGTGGTTAGGTGCTACGGAGGTGAGCACCTCGAGGGCATGAGTGTAACAGAGCAGAAAGACTAAAAAGGGCGTAATCCCAAACACGCCCCCCGAGACAATTGTGAATCATCGTAATGAGCTGAAGACGGCGCGTAACCCGAGCGCGGGTTTGCCACCCACCACGCCACGGCAACCTAGCCCGCGGCCCTACTCTCGGTTGCCAACGACTTTGCCGATCGCCCAGAGACGACACCCTTCACTGGATCGCACTTCCTACTGATGAAAACACATTGTTGGCATGGGCGCCGAGCAATCGCACCGTGCCCGCCACGAGCACGATCGCAATTGTCAACATTATGGCGTACTCGGCGACGTCCTGGGCCTGGTCATCGAACCACAGTTGCGAAAGCAATGCTGGCATCGGCATCTCCCGGCAAAGTACCGCGGTCTTTCTAACGAAACTGCCTGGCTAAGCTAGCTAGTTTGCGGGGAGATTAAGCAGCATGGTAACGCGGTTCGGCGGTTTTCCAATGGCCCGATTGGGTGTAGCACGATCGTGCCTATACGCCGGCGCTATCCTGAAAGAGTGATATACGTCTGCCACAGACAGTAAGCGACGGCGAGGGCGGAAATTGCAGCGGTGCAATGGAGCTCCACAGCCACCAATCAAGACGCAAATTCTGTATACGACAATTCACTTCGCTGATCCCGGGTTTGAGCCAGAAAGCGGACCCAAACAGGGATGTCTGAGCTGGGAGTGCATTTTCTGCAATGAAGGATTTGAGATTTATACGAACGGCAATGCCAAGGCGAGCGCTGCTGAAATCGCTCGTCATTGTGAGGTAACCTGGATGATATGGTTGCGAACCGCATAGAGGACCAGCTCGCTCCTGGAGTGGAAGCCGAGTTTACGCATGATGTTTGCTCGGTACCTCTCAGCGGTCTTGATACTCAAATCCAACATCGAAGCGACCTCTTTCGTGCTCTTACCCTCGGCCACGAGCTGCACGATCTGACGCTCGCGCGAGGTAAGGCTTGATGAGATTGGCACATCTTCAGAATGATCCTGCTTCTGGTTCAGGTATGTTCGCAAAACCATTTCTGCAACCCGGGAAGTGAAGAACATTGTTCCTGCTTGGAGCGCTTCAACCGCCGCCACCAAATCTCTCGCGGCATCGGATTTGAGCACGAACCCACGAGCGCCAGCTTCCAATATTTCGCGAATGACTTGCTCTTCGTCGGTGATGGTGAGAATCAGGATCTTTTGATGGGGCTGGGCCTGTAGAATTTGGCGTGTGGCGGTCAAACCATTCAAATTTGGCATTCCGATATCCAGAATGACAATGTCGGGCTTGAGCTGTTGTGTCTTGTCGACTCCCGGCCATCAGCCGCTTCAGCACACACTTCCCACCCGGTATGAGATTTCAGCAGAGCGCACAGACCGCGGCGCACGATTTCATGATCGTCAGCGACCAATAGCCGAAGTACTGACACACTCCATCTCCGTTACGCAGGCCTACTTCTTGACTGCGCAAACAGCACTGAATTGGCGGGGGAGGTAACTAGGCGCAGGTCACCGCTTTTGTGGCCAGGAGTACACAAGGAGCAGTTTTGCTGCCAACTAGACTGCCTATAAGACACGGAAAATTGAGAGTTGCAGATAAGACCGGCCACGTGGTGGCGCAAGGTTCTGCACTTTTGGCGCACCTAAGCGCGCGCGTGCGGGTGCGCCGCTCGGAGCGTCTGGCAATTGAGTTTGGCGGGTTTCGATTATCCGCTCTGAGGCAAATGATCGGTGGGAAATGAAGATTTTTTGGGCAAATGCATTTGAGCGATCGTACACGGCGGCTGAGCATAGGGCGGGAGGTGATTCGGAATAGTGTTAGCCGGTTGGTCATGAAAATCGTGAAACAAGGCGAGCCGAGAGGCTCGCCTTTATTCGATCGGCGTCGCTTCAGGCGGCTTTGCCGGCTGCGATTTTGTGGCCTGTTGAGGTATGGACATCAAAGGTACGGATGACGGGCTCGGCGTCGATCAGGTGCTGCAGCTTCTCGCGCACGGTATTGTATTGCTCCCGATGATACCGCTCGGCGTCTTCCCGGGTTTTCCAAAAGCTCAGAGCCAGCACGCGATCGCGCTCCGCGTCAGAGACGAGCACGATCTCATCCACAAAGCCTGCCTGCTTTTTAGCATGGGTACGACCTGCTCATTGATAGGTGCTGCAGCTTCTCGCGCACGGTATTGTATTGCTCCTGATGATATCGATCGGCGTCTTCCCGGGTTTTCCAAAAACTCAAAGCGAGCACGCGATCGCGCTCCGCGTCAGAGACGAGCACGATCTCATCCACAAAGCCTGCCTGCTTTTTTAGGATGGGCACGACCTGCTCATTGATGGCGTTGGACAGATCTCTCGATTTTCCTGACTTGCTGGTGAGTTCGACTGCTCTGGTAAACATGTGTGCTCCTTTCGTGGTTGAGGGGTGAAAGGAACCGCCGCTGGCGCGACGACGGAAAGGAACTTCTCGTTGGGTGAACGTACCTTACGTCTCGTCGAAGTGAGGGTCAATTGCCAGAATTTGGTGCAGCCTCTTAGCAGGTGACGTGAAGGATCGCGTTCGTGTCTTTCGGGTTTTGGTTTAACAGCTCGATGGCTTCGATGGTCGGCAGCACCAGCAATTTGATCTTCCGGCGTTCGGCCTCGCGCCGGACTTCTTGCATCACGGGTAATCTGCCGTATGCACCATTGCCGATCACAAGTTGGCGGCATTTCCAGGGTATGTTTTCTTCAACGGAAAGTGGCGTGTGGCCGAACAGCTCGCGGAATTTCTTGGACGGCTTCTTCTTGCGTTTGGAGATCTCCCCGCGATCGATCAGAACGTCGTGTTCGTAGCTGCTACCGTCGATTTCGAGCGAGCCGAAAGAAAATTTGTCGAAACGCATACGCGAACTCCTTGACGCTGGCTCCACGCGCTCTTTTTGGATGTGAGAGCGCAGAAGGCACAACGCTGCTCGATGTTCTTGCTGCCGTAGTGCGGGCATAAGATTTCGATACGCGAAATTCTAGACCCGTTGATTGTCGGGTTCAACTTGAGTCAGAGCATGAATTTTTGCGGATTAGGTCTCGGATCTTTCAGCAAGTCAGGGTCACGGATTTTGCGAGGTTCTGTGGCCCGGATTTGGCTTACAATGCGCGTGAATTACGTTTATGTGCATATTGGGCTTCCCAGGCAAAGGAGGCATATTGCCATCTCAAAACCGCCCCGTCGTGCTTTGCAGGTAGCGTTCGTGGACATCGAGCGGATCTATCCTACCCACCTCGTTTGGGCGTGTTCGTTGGCCAGGCTAGTATTCGCGGCGTTCTTCTTCTTTCTGCGGCCGCGACGGCCGCACTGGAAACCAGCGAATTTTTGAACCATGATGAGCGTTCACTTTTGCCATGACCGACAACCGCAATTCTGAGGCAGCCTGGGCCTACCACGAAGCTACGAAACATTCCTACCTCAGCATTCGCGCGAACCCACATTTCCTGGACTGGGCTAACCAGCCATTGCCGTTCAAAATCTATCCTACGCTGGAGCGGTTGCGTTTGCCCGGCGAGGTACGCCCAAGCGGAATCGCCGCATTGTCGGCGATCGCCAAGAGCATTCCCGCCGAGACAGTGGCGGTACCCGACTTGGGGCCCGTGGCTCAACTGCTCTATCTCTCCGCCGGCATCACTCGGCAGCGAAAGTATCCGGGTGGCGAGATTTACTTTCGCGCCGCGGCCTGCACCGGCGCGCTTTACGAAGTCGAGCTGTATCTGGTTTGCGGTGACCTGGCGAATCTCGAGGCCGGTCTCTATCACTTTGCTCCTGCGGAGTTCGGTTTGCGCAGGCTGCGCGTTGCAGATTATCGCGCTGTGCTAGTTGAAGCGACCGCGGATGAGCCCGCCATTGCTCACGCGCCGGTAGTTATCGCCTGCACCTGCATCTACTGGCGCAATGCTTGGAAATATCAAGCGCGCACCTATCGCCATTTCGGCTGGGACAACGGCACTGTGCTGGCCAATCTTCTCGCGGTCGCGACAGCCTTGCGACTGCCTGCAAAGGTCGTTTGCGGCTTCCAAGATGCGGAGGTCAATCGCCTGCTGGACGTTGATCCGCAGCGCGAGGTGGTCTTTTCTCTCGTGGCCCTTGGCCACGTCTCGGCTCTCCCGCTGCAACCGCCTAGTGAAATCTCCTCTCTCGGGCCAGAAACGGTCCCGCCCTTGCGGCGTGAGGTTGACTATCCGCTGATGCGCGAAATCCACGCTGCCTCTTCCCTGCATACGACCGATGAGGTCCACAGGTGGCGCGGCGGCACGCCGCTGACCAGGTTTCCTCCACCTACCGGGCATTTCGCTGAGCTCCAGCCTCTCTCGGATGCAGAGATGCCTCACGACCCGATCGAGCAGGTCATCTTGCGACGTGGTTCTACCCGCAAGTTTGCCCGAGCGCCGATCAGTTTGGCACAGCTCTCCACCATGCTCGACCGAGCCACCCGCGGCGTGCCCGCAGATTTCCTCGATCCGCCTGGAACTCAGTTAAACGACCTCTACTTGATTGTCCATGCGGTCGAAGGGCTTGATCCGGGAGTTTACGTGTTCCATCGCGAGCGCAGGCTGCTCGAAGGCCTGAGGCAGGGGAATTTCCGGTCCGAGGCTGGTCACCTCGGATTGGACCAGGAACTGGCCGCGGACGCCGCCGTGGACATATTTTTCTTGGCAGAGCTGCGACCTATTTTGCAGCGCTTTGGGAATCGTGGATACCGCGCGGTGCAGCTCGAAGCCGGCATTCTGGGAGGCAAGCTGTATCTTGCGGCCTACGCCCAGCACCTGGGCGCTACTGGCCTGACTTTTTATGACGACGAGGTGACCCGGTTCTTCTCCCCTCACGCGGAAGGCAAGAGTGCCATTTTTCTCGTGGCTATTGGCAAAAGTGCCAAACAGAAACTCCAGGAGACTTAGAAAGTGATCCTAGCGCGAACTGGGCTTAGCTTCTTTTTCTTCGTAATTTAAATCCACCATTCAACGTCTTCTAATTCCACATTTTCCATAAGGAATGATTGGGATTGCGCACTAGTCGCATGCGCAGGCTTGAAGCTAATTTTCGAGTTCGGGCACGCCTTGTCCTATAGGCTCACAAACCACTCCGTTGTCATCAGCCGAGAGAGCTTTTATGGCATATCAGCAGCACGGAATTGAAAAAAAGGACCGGGCGATAGCAGCTCGGGAAGAAGAGAAAGGACTATGCGGATTGGTGTATAGGTCGGTGGCACAGGCTGTCAACCTGCAGTGTCTGGCGCTCGTTTCCCAATAGGGAGGCTAAGTGTGTAGTATGGAGCGCTTATAGGCCGTCTATAACAACACTTTTGAGGGGGATCTGATGGCGAATATCGCCGAGATGGTGAAGGAGCTTCAGCAGGAACGAGATCGGTTGAATCAGGCTATCGCAGCCTTGGCGCCGCTCGCGGGAACGAATAGGACTTCGTTCCCACGAGGTGAATCGAGCGGGCCACGTCGAACCTTGTCGGCGGCGGCGCGAAGGAAAGTTTCGCTGGCGCAGAAGGCGCGCTGGGCCAAATTGCGCTCAGAGAATTCCGCGAAAGCTAAGACTAGCAGCACAATGAACACTGGCAAGCGAACTATGTCAGCGGCAGGTCTAGCGCGGATCAGAGCCGCAAATAAGGCGCGCTGGGCAAAGTGGAGAGCGGCACAGAAGAAAGCCGCATAGGAACAAATGGCGTGTATTCCGCCTTGGCAGCTGCGATCCTGGGGCTGCACTTGCTGTTCATCCTGTGGATCGTATTTGGCGCCGCGGTCACACGGCGTCGTCCCGTATTGCGCTGGCTGCATCTTGGTTCCTTAGTGTGGGGTATCCTGATCGAAATCCTGCCCTGGACCTGCCCCTTAACCTGGGCGGAAAACTGGCTGGAGACTCGGGCAGGGATTGCGCCGTACCAGGGTGGATTCCTGCTGCACTATCTCGACGCGTTGATTTATCCGAACATTCCACCTGGGTTGCTCACCGGCCTGGGGGTTGCCGTGTGTGTCGTCAATCTAGGCATCTATGCTCGCCGTTTCCAGCGTCGAGAGCTCGTAGGTTGGTAGGGATCCGCTGGTTGAGACGAAAGCACAGCAAGGGAAGCGACATAGATTTCAGTTCGTCCGAACAAAAAGAGAAGAGGCCGGCCCGCTCTCACGCTAAGTCAGCCCGTCTGGGGAACTCGAGCATCTGCGTGGAGTTGCATCTAGGCTCAGTCATCGTGAGATTCCCGAAGCGATTCCAATGATGCACGAGCGAGCAGCTTCCGCTCGATGGTGCTGAGCAGCGCCCCGATGTCCACGGGCTTCACAAAGTAATCGTCTACCTCAGTGTGGATGGCCTGGAGCGCCGTTTCAAAGGCGGGGTATCCGGTGAG
>Ga0209156_10002161_pt1 | contig 15585 bp, 8 predicted proteins | sample GraSoiAngelo_124_FD_185881 | JGI IMG/M metagenome (GOLD analysis project Ga0209156, IMG submission 185881) | Grasslands soil microbial communities from the Angelo Coastal Reserve, California, USA - 14_0927_05_20cm (SPAdes) (version 2) | ecosystem: Environmental > Terrestrial > Soil > Grasslands ...
TAGGAATAGGGTGTCGCGGTGAGAAGGCCGGTGAGGGAATCTGGGAGCGGATCTCCTCTATGGATATCATGCTGGCCGCTGGCGGAAGGAATCATGACAGGAGAATAGGCAGTTCCCCCTCCGAAGGTGTAGAGCCCGTTCGGATTCATTCCAAAAATCGTGGAATCGCGGTTGAATCGCAGTTCCGCACCCCATTTGAAAGAATGGGAGCCTCGCCGATAGACCTGGTCGTGTTTGAACTGGTAGACATTCCCATAGGACCCGAAGATGGATCCGTCGGCGGAATTGAAGCCTTGAAAAAGACCATCACCGAAGGCCATCGCCGGCTGGGTATGGTTGCTGGTGATGAAAACAGGCGTGCTGCGAATATAGGCCAGTGTCGTCTGATAGCTGAAGTGCGGAGTGGGCGTGCGCGAATATTTTACCGCGGCATTTCGCTGGTGATCGAAGAATTTCACCCCAAAATCAGGATCAATCGCGGTCTGATCGGGGTTCGTGGTTGGCCCGCTGACCTGATTGCGGCTGAAGCGCAGAAACAAGCTGGCTTTATCCGAAAGTCGATGATCGAGCCGGAGCGAAGCCTGATCCGTATTGGTGACTACTTTGGATGATGTGGCATAGGTGCGCGCGCCGTAAGCACCGTGAGGATCGTTCGGCACAGGATAACGGGCGAGCAATGGCGCGATGCTGCCGCTGACTGGAACGATCAGCGTATCGCCGGGAAAAGTGGCGGTATCGATTCCCTGTCTCTCTAAAACAGTCGGCACGGGAAATACCTGTGTGGTCCCGAGAACTTGCCGGAAGCCCTGATACTCCGCGAAATAAAATGTCCTGCCGCGGCCATCGTAAATTCGCGGCAGGACCATCGGGCCGCCGTTGGTCACCCCGAACTCATTGCGGGCAAACGGAGGGAGACGCCGAGTGTCCACATCGCTCTTGTGGTCGAAGAAATTTCGCGCGTCGAAGGAGGCATTGCGAACAAATTCGAACAAGCTCCCATGCACCTGATCGCCACCGGACTTGGTGACCACGTTCGTGAATCCGGAAGCGCCGTGACCTGTGTCCGCAGGCATGACGCCGGAGCTGGATTGCACTTCCTGGATGGCATCGACGTTGAAGTTGGAGAAGGTGGCGCCGCCCAGTTCGGGGTCGGTGGTGTCCGCTCCGTCGATGGCAAACACGGCGGCGGAGCCGCGCTGGCCGTTGACGGCAAATTGTTGGGTGAAATTGGCGGCGCCGTTGGTGTCCGTCATGGTGCCGGCAGCCAGGAGGAGGAGCTTGCTAAAGTCGCGTTCATTCAACGGCAGGCTGGACACTTCTCCGGTTGAGAGTCGCTCGCCGCCGCTCGACTGGGGAGCAGCGGCATCCGGAGCGACGCTGATGCGAAGCTCCTGCCCCTGGGGCGAGAGTCGAAGACCGGACCAGAGCGTCCGGCCGTCTTTGATGACCACGAGAGCCGCTGCCGTCCAGATTTTGCCCGCTACGCTTACCGTGAGCGCGTAGTCGCCCGCTCGAACGGCAGTGAATACGAACTGGCCAGTTGCCGAAGTTGTGGCGGAATACGCGCGGTTGCCGTCCGCCGCGAAGAGCTTGATGGTGGCCAGGTCGACGGGATTTCCCGCCGAGTCGCGGAGGACACCGCTCCAGGAAGGCACCGCAGAACAGTGGAGAGAAGCAAATAGGACGAGTCCGCTGACCAGGAAAAAGGCTCGAGCAAATGGACGGTCCCAACAGAGCATAGCGAGACATTATACGCGGGTTGATTTTGACGACGACAGCCGCTGGGGTGGTGGAGAGATTTTGATGTGCTTAGCGCGCGGTGACGGCAGATTGGGCCGCAGAGGCGAGGGCCCGCAAAGATTCTGTATAGGGGGCGCGTGCGACGCCGCGTTCGGTGAAGACGGCGGCGATATAGCGGGCGGGCGTGACGTCGAACGCGGGATGCGCCGCGTGGACGTCGGGGGCGATGCGGACGCCTTGGAGATGAGTGACTTCGGCGGCGGAGCGCTCTTCGATGGGGATGCCATCGCCATCGAGGATGGAAAGATCGAAGGTGGAGACCGGGGCGGCGATGTAGAAAGGCACGTGGTTCTCTTTCGCGAGCACGGCGATTTGGTAGGTGCCAATCTTGTTGGCGGTGTCGCCGTTGGCGGCAATGCGGTCGGCGCCGGTGACGACGGCGCCAACTTTTCCGGTCTTCAGGAAGTAGCCCACCATGTTGTCGGTAATGAGCGTCAGCGGGATGCCGCCTTTTTGGAGTTCCCAGGCAGTTAGGCGCGCGCCTTGGAGATAGGGACGCGTTTCAGGAACGAGGACGTGGAGTCTTCGCCCCTGTTCGAACGCCACGCGGATGACACCGAGAGCTGTGCCGATGCCGCCGGTGGCGAGTGCGCCGGCGTTGCATTGCGTCATGACCTGGCCCTCGCGCGGCATGAATTCCGCGCCAAAGCGGCCGATGGCTTCGTCGGTAGCCTTTTTCTCAAGATGGATTTGCTGGGCTTCTTCGACCATCGCCTGCTTGACCTTGGCGAGGTCGGAAGTAAGCGCAGTGAGTTCGGCGAAACGGCGCTTCATGCGCTCAAGAGCCCAGAAAAGATCAACGGCGGTCGGCCGACTTTCTGCGAGCGTGTCACAGATTTCCGCGAATTCAGCGCTGAGAGCTTCGACCGACGTCGCGGAAGAATGTAGAACGCCGAGGGCGGCGCCCATCGCGGCGGCCACGCCGATGGCTGGAGCGCCACGGATGACCATTTCACGGATGGCTTTGGCGACTTGGCGGTAATCGGTGTAAATGTAGGAGATTTCCTCGCCGGGAAGGCGCCGCTGGTCGAGCATGGTGACGCCGCGATCGGTCCATCTGATGGGTTGGGCTACGTACATTGCCTTCATGGTCCTCGCCACCTACCATTCTAAAGAAATAGGCCCGCAGAGAGAAATGGATCCGCCAAGCTAGCCGATTTCCTGGCCGTAGCGAAAGATGTAGCCGTCGATGTCACGGATGGCGAATTCGCGCTTGCCATCGTCGAAGTTTTTCCGTGGGACAGACGATGATGGCCTTTTCGCGCAGTTGAGAAAATCATCGGAGCGGGCCGGTTGGTGCAGAAAACTCCAAGCACTTCACAATCGTGGCGGATGGATTCCTCCCTGTCGGCTGGGTAGAGAAGGAGAAGGTCCTTTGGAGCGATCCTAGGGTTGCGGGGGCATGTGGGTGAATCCGCGGGTGGCAATGATGGAAGTGATGGCGATCATGGAATTGTAGCCGAGGTGAAGCAGGAAACTGGCGAGCACCGATCCTGTCCAGGCACGCGCGAAAGTGAAAATGACACCTACCAGAGTCAGGAGGCTGACCAGGCCCCAGGTCCAGCCCAGTTGCGCGCCGTGCATGAGGCCGAACAAGATTCCGGTGATGAAAATTCCGACCAAGCTACCGAAGCGGATGGCGCGAAGCGGGTCGGCGCCGGCGTTTTGGGCGAAGCCGGAAAATTTGCTGGCAAAGAGCGGATAAAGATAGCCGCGGAAAACAGTTTCTTCGACCAGCGGAGCCACGAAGACGGCCATGGCCATGAGCAACACGGCGCCGCTGCGGCTCTTGAAGAGTTCCTGAATGGGAAGGTGATCCACGTTCTTGACGCCCGAGCTGGCGATCGCCACGAAAATGGCTAGGCCGCAGCCGCAGAAGAAATACATCCACGGGCTGCCTTTGCCCATGGCGGGATCAGCGCCGAGCTTTTTCCAGCCAAGAGAGCGCCAAAAAGGCAAGCCGCGCAAGACCGCGAGGGTCATATAGAGAAAAAGAAAGAGCAAGGCGTACCACAGAACGTTGGTGCCGACCAGGAATTGCGGCTTGGATTCGATCATCTGCTGCAGTTGCTTCTGCGTGAGATGTTCGTTTGCCGAGAGCAGCAGAACGGCGCCGATTTGAACGATGAGCAGGCTGCCAAAGCCGAAAACCAAGAAGACCATGAGATGGGTCCATGACCAGGAAATTCGCAGATCTTCGGGTAGAAGAGAGGATGCTTGGAACGGAGGCGTGGCGGCCGCATAGGAGATAGGATCGCCGCTGAGCGGTAGAGGGAGCGGCTCCGGGGAGAACGGCTGAGGCGCATCGCTGTCCGAGAGTTGCGGTTCGAGATTTGGCTCGGACGATTTCAGCGGATTGTCGTCGACGAGGCTCATCGGCGTGTCTTGGGCCAGCCGGCCGCCAACGCGGCGGCCACCAGCGGCAAGAGCAGCTCGTGGTGGCCGGTGATGGCGTAGCCGTGCGATTCGGGTCCGCTCCGGCTGCGGCCGAACGCGGTGGGACGCTTTACTACATTCTGCAACGGACGGTAATGCTGGATAAAGTCAAAGTTTGCTGTGGTGATGGGGCGGAGCCGGACGCCCAGATTGCGGACCACGGAAACGGCCTTGAGAAAAACTTCGGGCAGCAGGACGGCGGAGCCCCAATTGAGATAGACGCCGCCGGGATGCATGTGCTCGACCAACGAGCAGAACAAGCGGAAATCGTGATGCGCGGCATCACCCAGGGCCGCACCATTGGCGGCGGGATGCATGTGGGTGATGTCAGTGCCGATGGCGAGATGGATGGTGACGGGAATGCGGTGCTTGTACGCAGCCACGAGGACGCTGGAATCTGCATGTCTGACTTCGATGATGCCGCTACAGAGAAATTGCCCGGCGGCTTCGCCATAGCCGATGCGGATGCGGTGGGAAAGTTTGGCGAATTCGTTGATGTATTGGCCGGTTTCGCCGGCCATCCCGAATTGGCCCTCGCCCAGGCCGGCTTCGACGTCTTCCGAGGTGTTGCCGGCGACGGCGATCTCGAAATCGTGGATGAGGGCGGCGCCGTTCATGGCGATTCCGGAGACGAAACCGCGTTTCATCAGATCGATCAGGACGGGACCGAGGCCGACTTTAATGACGTGTCCGCCGAGCCCCCAGAGAATGGCTTGGCGCTGTTTGCGCGCGCTGTGGATGGCGCCGAGCAGGTGGCGGAGATCCTCGGCGGCAAGGATGTGGGGCAGAGAATCAAGAAATCTTGTGAGCAAGGTGTTCGCGGCGGGGGGCTTGGCAAAATCGCGGACGCTGACTTTGCTCTTGCGGGACGACAGAGAATGGGTATGGACACCACCGAGGGTAATTGGATGGATGGAATAGACGCTCATGGTGAGGACTTCACTCTATGGAGAAGCGCCGCTTACTGCAAGAAGAAGATACCGAGTTTCCAGATCTGAACCGGGAGAAAAAAGAAGCGAAAACCGGTGCTAGAGCTTGGTGGGTCATTTGCTGTGGCCATTGGGGAAGTTACCGCTGGCATGGCCGTTGAGGGGGAGGACGCGGGCGAGGGCCTGGCCAGTGTAGGATTTTTTGGCCCGGGCGACGAGTTCGGGCGGGCCCTGGGCGACGATGCGGCCGCCGCCCTCGCCGCCTTCCGGGCCGAGGTCGATGATCCAGTCGGCTTGTTTGATGACGTCGAGATGGTGCTCGATGATGAGCACGGTGTTGCCAAGATCGACCAGGCGCTGAAGTACATCGAGGAGCTTTCGAACGTCGTCGAAGTGCAGGCCGGTTGTCGGTTCATCCAGAATGTAGAGCGTGCGCCCGGTCTGGCGCTTGGAAAGTTCACGGGCCAGTTTGATGCGCTGGGCTTCGCCGCCGGAGAGCGTTGTGGCGGATTGACCGAGGGTAACGTAGCCAAGGCCGACCTCGACGAGCGTTGCGAGTTTCTGCTGAATCTGGGGGATGTTTTCTAGCAGCTTCAGCGCGTCGGAAGAGGGGAGATTGAGGACATCGCTGATGGCGTGGCCTTTGTAGCGGACGGCGAGCGTCTCGGAATTGTAGCGGCGCCCGCGGCAGACCTCGCACATAACATAAACGTCCGGAAGAAAATTCATTTCGATGCGGCGGAGGCCGTCGCCCTGGCAGGCTTCGCAGCGGCCGCCCTTCACGTTGAAGCTGAAGCGACCGGGGCGGTAGCCGCGCTCGCGAGATTCCGGCAGCATGGCGAAGAGGTCGCGGATCGGCCCGAAAACGCCGGTGTAGGTGGCGGGATTCGAGCGCGGGGTGCGGCCGATGGGGGCTTGATCGATTTCGATGACTTTGTCGATGTGTTCGGCGCCGATAATTTCGCGGTGTGCGGCGGGCGCCTCCGAAGAGCGATAGAGCTTCTGCGCAAGCGCGCGATAGAGAATGTCGTTGACCAGCGTGGATTTGCCGGACCCGGAAACACCGGTGACCACGGTGAGAAGGCCGAGCGGAAACGTGACATCTACCTCCTTCAGATTGTTGGCGCTCGCGCCGAGGATTTGGATGGCCTTGCCGTTGGGGCTGCGGCGTTTTTCGGGAACTGCGATCTTGGCCTTGCCGCTGAGGTATTGACCGGTGAGGGATTCCGCAGTGGCTTCGATTTCGGCGGGTCTGCCTTGGGCCACGAGGTAGCCGCCGGCGTTGCCGGCGCCGGGGCCGAGGTCAACGACAAAATCGGCGCGGCGGATGGTGTCTTCGTCGTGTTCGACGACGAGGACGGTGTTGCCGAGATTGCGAAGATGTTCGAGCGAGCCGAGTAGACGCGCATTGTCCCGGGCATGGAGTCCAATGCTCGGCTCGTCGAGAACATAGAGAACGCCGCGAAGGCGTGAGCCGATTTGCGTGGCCAGGCGGATGCGCTGAGCTTCGCCGCCGGAAAGCGTGGCGGCGGAGCGGTCCAGGCTGAGATAGCCCAGACCGACGGCCAGCAGGAAATCGATGCGCTCGGAGACTTCTTCAAGCGGGCGCGCGGCGATTTCTTTTTGGCGCTCGGTGAGTTGCGTGAGAATTTTGTCAACGGCCGGTCGCGCGGCGCTGAGTGACAGCGCAGTGAAGTCGGCCACGGACCAGCCGGCGAGCTTGACGGCGAGCGATTCCGGACGCAGGCGCTTGCCGTGGCAGACGCTGCAGAGCGTGGCGGACATATATTGCGTCATCCACTCGCGGTAGGTGTCGGAGCCGGATTGCTCAAAATTTCGTTCTAGAAATTTCAGAACGCCCGGAAAGCGGAAACCTTTTTCGCCTTTGGGCTTCTTCGCTGAACCATTTTCTTCCGCGGCGCTGCGGTTTGATGGCGGATAGCCGTATAGAAGCATGTTTTGGATGCGCGCCGGAAATTTGTCGAACGGTGTTTCAAGATCGAAGCCGTGGGCGTAAGCACCAAGTTCGAGGGTGCGTTTGAGAATCGCGGAGCTGGAACCTGGGCCAAGGCCGCCATCGAAGAGCGGGCGGCTCCGATCATTGATGATCCGGGAAGGATCGAAATCGTACTTCGAGCCAAGACCATTGCAGGCGGGGCAAGCGCCGTAAGGTGAATTGAAGCTGAAGGAGCGCGGCTCCAGTTGCGGAACGGAGATGCCGCAATCGGGACAGGCGAGCTTTTCCGAAAAAGTATGCTCCTTACCACCTACGATAGCCACGGTTACCAGCCCGCTGGCCAATTTGAGCGCGGTGGCGATGGACTGCTCGAGGCGCGCGGAGATGCCCGGCTTGACGAGCAGGCGGTCGATGACCATTTCGATCGTGTGGTTCTTGCGTTTGTCGATGACCGGGAGATTGTCGAGCGGGAACAGCTCACCGTTGATGCGCACGCGGACGTAGCCGTCCTGTGCGAATTTTTCGAGTTCCTTGCGAAAAGCGCCCTTACGGCCGCGGACGATGGGCGCAAGGATCATGATGCGGTCATCGGGCTTGCAGATTTCACCGTGCAGGATGGATTGCACGATCTGCTCGCTGGACTGGCGGGTGATCGGTAAACCGCAGTTCGGGCAATGCGGGACGCCCACGGTGGCATAGATCACCCGGAGGTAGTCGTAAATCTCCGTGATGGTGCCGACGGTGGAGCGCGGGGAGCGCGTGGTGGTTTTCTGCTCGATGGCGATCGAGGGAGAAAGGCCTTCGATCACGTCGACTTCGGGGCGTTCCATCTGATCGAGAAACTGGCGCGCGTAGGCGGAGAGAGACTCCACGTAACGGCGCTGGCCTTCGGCGTAGATGGTGTCGAAGGCCAGAGAAGATTTGCCCGAACCGGAGAGGCCGGTGATGACGGTAAGGGAGTTCCGGGGAATTTCGACGCTGATGTTTTTGAGGTTGTGCTGGCGCGCGCCCCGGATTACCAGTTTGGTCAGTCCCATGAGACGAAAACGCTCCCTCCACAGGAGCTCTGGCGCTCAGCGGGGACACTGAGTCCAAAATAACCCTTCACAATAGCAGGAGGGAAAGAAGTGGGTCAAGAACCCAAAATAAAGGACCCAAAAAATAAAGCCCCTCCCTCGGGGGTCCGTTTGAATTCCACTCCTAGAGCATCCCCTGCGAGTAGCGGCTGTGGCACTATGGGAGCATCTCGAAAAAGAAAGCAAAGAATGAAGTCCCGCAAAAGGAAAACTAGCAGTAAGCGGGACGTGAATGAGATCGCCATACGGTAGTAGGCTACGGAGCAATAGTCCCGGTATCAGCCTCAACTTAAACTGCCCCAGATTTCGCCCGTGTAATCATCCGCTTTACTGCTGAATTGGCATTGGAAGTGAATATCTGAATTTCCGCATGCTATAGGGGAATACCCTAAAGATTTCATCGGCAACTCTACCCTGCTAGCGGGTCCAAACGTGATGAAGTTTGGTCCTTCTGCTAGCCCGACTTCCGCGTAGCGCTCTGGATCGAAAATCAATTTTCTAGCTGATAGGCGTGCTCTTCGTGTACCCGTTCGAGCATTCGAAAGCAGCTATCCTCTTCGCCCAGTGCAAGAAAGATAGAAGCGATATCATATGCCGAAACGCACCTAGCTTTATTCGTACCGCAGCGAAACGATTGGATCAACTCGAGAAGCTCTGAAAGCGGGAACGTAAGTCGCCATTAGAGCGACACCGGCAAGCGCCGCCGCTGCCGAAACCAGTGTCACCGGATCCTGCGCCTTTACTCCGTAGAGCAGGCTGGCCATCAACCGCGTGAGTCCGATCGCTGCCGCGGCGCCCAGCAACACTCCAGACAAAGCGAGCATCATTCCCTGTCTGACTACCATCCTCCGCACGTCCTGCCGGCTCGCGCCCAGGGCCATGCGAATCCCGATCTCCTGTGTCCGCTGTTGCACCGAGTACGCAATCAGCCCGTAGATCCCGATCGCCGCCAGCAGCAGGGCTACACCGGCGAAAATGGCCAGCAGCATCAAATTGAAATCGGTGCGCGATGTAGATTCCCCCCTGACTTGTTCCATCGAGCGGACATGCGCTACCGGCAATCCCCGGCTCGCCGTCCGAAGCTGCTCCTGAATCTCTTTGCTAAGCGAAAAGGGTTCCACATCGGTGCGAACTACCCAAGTGATCGGAATGATCCGATTGTTCAGGGCGGTCACTCCGTTCTTCACCTGTGCTACTGGAATGTACATGATCGGGTCAGGGTTGCTGTTCAGCCCTTGGTCCCGCACATCGCCAACGATGCCGATGATCTCGCGAGGTGGCTCTTCGAATTCGGGTCCAACTCCCTTGCCGATGGTGATGCGCTGTCCCACCGGATCGCTGTTTTGCCAGAACTGTTTGGCCAAGCCCTCGTTGATCAAAACTACCGGAGCGGCTCCGCCGTCGTCGCGGTCCGTGAACATCCTCCCGCGAAGCAGCGGAATCCGGAACACCTCGAAATAGCGCGGTGAAACGGTGCGCCAACTCCCTCCTCCGTGAAACGGCCCATTCGCCAGCGGCCACCCTTCAATTGTGAACGGCAACCCAAATCCTCCCTCCAGAGGAAGGCAACAGGTCGAGGCGACGGAAGCGACTCCTGGCAGGCTTGCCACGCGGCGTTCCGCATCACGCACGAGCTGGTCAACGGCAGCGGTTGTCTCGAATCGCGTGCCGGTCAGCGACATCTCCATCGTCATCACATTGTGCGTATCGAAGCCCGGATTAACGCCCCGCAACGCCAGGAAGGTACGTATCAGCAGCCCCGCGCCCATCAACAATACCAGTGCCAAAGCCACTTCGCTGACCACCAAAATCGACCGCGCCTTGTTCTGCCGCAGCCCACCTCCGGAGCGCTGGCCGCTTTCCTTGAGAGTTTCGTTGATGTCGGTGCGCGATATGTTGAACGCCGGTATAAGCCCAAACAGGATTCCGGTTAGCACGGAAGCGATAAGCGTAAAGAGAAGGACACGCCAATCCAGCATAACCGCAGATCCGCGCTCGCCGATTCGCGGGATGTTTCCAGAGTTGATTCCCAGCAGCGCACGCACCCCCAGATAGCCAAGCAGGAGACCGAGCACGCCTCCCGACAATGACAGCAACACGCTTTCGGTCAGCAACTGCCGAATCAGGCGCCCTCGCCCGGCCCCGATCGCCGCGCGAATGGCGATCTCGCGCTTGCGTATCGTCGCTCGCGCGAGCAGCAGGCTGGCCACATTGGCGCAAGCGATCAGCAGCACAAAACCAACCGCACCGACCAGCACCAACAGCGATTTCCTCACGTCGCCAACAACCGTGTCCCTCAGCGGCTCCGCCGTAAAACCTTCCTGCGGCCCCAGCGCACCGGGAAACCTCCGTTTATATTCCTCGGCGGCCCGCATCATTGCCGCTTTCGCCTGATCCAAGGTCACGCCGGGCTTCAAACGTGCCGTGGCGCGCAGATAGTGCGCCTGGTCGCTGCTATTTGGATCTGCACGCAGCGGAACATAGACGTCCGCCGGCGGATCCGACGCGAACGACGGATCCAGAATGCCAGTTACGGTATACGGTTCGTCGCCCATCGCAATGCTCTTTCCCACCAAATTCGGGTCGGCGCCGAATCGCCGCCGCCACAAACCGCCGGAGACCACTACTAAGGCGGGCCCTCCGGGACGATCCTCCTCCGTGGAAAATGTCCGGCCCGCCGCCAACCTGGCCCCAAATACCGGGAAAAAACCGGCGGAAACACGGATGCCCTTCAGTTGTTCCGGGCGGTCGCCACCGGTCAGATTTACGCCCGGCCCGCCAAAATCGTACGCGGCCACATCCTGAAACGCCTGCGTCTGTTCTCGCCAAACGTTGAACTTCGGAATGGAGGTAACGTTTCCATTTCCCTGCGGCGAGCTCAACTCGAGTTGGACCAACCGGTCGGGCTCCGGATAAGCCAGCGGCTGCAGAAGTACGGTGTTGACCACTGTAAAGATGGCCGTATTGGCGCCGATGCCGAGCGCCAGCGCCAGCATACCTGTCGTCATGAAGCCCGGGCTGCGCCGCAGCGTGCGGCTCGCAAAACGGATGTCCTGCAGCAGATTCTCAGACCAGTTCAGAAATTTCATGTCGTCACACCCCTCGGCTTAGCCGGCAAAGCCCGCTGAATTGTTTAGTTCCTCACTAGCATACGATGCCGGAAATCGCCGCCACGAACAACGCATGGCACGGATGGCGATAGGGCAATTTCCGACAGCCACTCTGGTCGTGGCTTCTATCTTGCCGCTGTGGTTCCCTATCTTTGAAAAAACTGTGATTTCTGCTTTCGCTTGCCGCAATCGCAGCTTTGGCGGCCTCCACTGTCGGAGGGTCGGCGTGCGCGGCATGTTCGTCGCTCGGAACATTCTCTATCTCCGCTACAAGCCCGCGTAGGTTTGGCGGCGGAGGAATTGGCCGGCGCCGGGGCGGCCGACGAATTGGCCGGCGTCGATGACCGCCCGGCCGCGGGAGAAGACGGTTCTGGCCGCGCCTTTGGTCCGGATGCCTTCGAACATGGAATAGTCCACGCGCATGTGATGGGTTTTCGCGCTGATGACTTCTTCGTGATGGGGATCGAAGATGACCAGATCGGCGTCGGAGCCGACGGCGATGGTGCCTTTGCGCGGATAAAGGCCGAAGAGCTTTGCGGGCGCGGTGGAGACCAGCTGGACAAAACGATTCGGCGAAAAGTGTTTGCCATGGACTCCCCCGGTATAAACCAGACTTAAGCGGTGCTCGATGCCCGGGCCGCCATTGGGAATTTTGGTGAAGTCGTCCTTGCCGAGCTCTTTTTGCTCCTTGAAGCAGAAGGGGCAGTGGTCGGTGGAGACCACCTGCAGCGTGTCTTTGGCAAGGCCCTGCCAGAGCTTTTCCTGGTGCCACTTTTCGCGGAGCGGCGGAGTGAAAACGTATTTCGCGCCTTCAAAGCCGGGGGCGTCCATGTTTTCCAGCGAGAGATACAAATATTGCGGACAAGTCTCTGCGTAGGCCGGTAGGCCGCGGTCGCGCGCTTCGCGGACTTTTTCGAGCGCTTCGTTGCAGGAGAGATGAACGATGTAAACGGGCGCGCCAGCCATTTCAGCGAGGGCGATGGCGCGGGAAGTGGCTTCAGCCTCGGCAGTGGTGGGGCGAGTGAGGGCGTGATATTTCGGGGCGCGTTTCCCTTCGGCGAGTGCCTGCTGGACGATGACGTCGATGGCGCCGCCATTTTCCGCGTGCATACAGACGAGGCCGTTGTGTTTCGCCGCCTGCCGCATGGCCCTGAAGATGGTCGCATCATCGAGCATGAAGACACCGGGGTAGGCCATGAACAGCTTGAAGCTGGTGACGCCTTCGCGGATGAGCTGGCCCATTTCCTCGAGCTGCGCGGAGCCAAGATCGGTGATGATGCAGTGGAAGGCGTAGTCGGTGACGGCTTTGTCGTGGGCTTTCTTCATCCAGGTGTCGAAAGCCTGGCGGAGGGTTTGGCCTTTGTATTGGATGGCGAAGTCGATGAGCGTGGTGGTGCCGCCGAAGGCGGCGGCGATTGTGCCCGTCTGGAAATCATCGGCGCTGGTGGTGCCGCCGAAGGGCATGTCCAGGTGCGTGTGGACATCGATCCCGCCGGGGATGATCAGGCAGCCGGAGGCGTCTCGGATGAGGGTGGCATTTTCCGCGGGGAGTTGCGCGGCGATGGCGGTGACTTTGTCGCCGTGGATGCCCACATCGGCGACGCAAGTATCCGTCGCGGTAACCACCGTGCCGTTGCGGATTACAGTGTCAAAACGCATCTGCGCTCCTTAGCAATCGTTTTTGATTTTGCGCCGAACTGGGTGGCGCGGGAACCGCCACCGGGAGACCCCCGCCCCATGTTTTTCACATAGGCCTTCACTCTAAAGGAATTCAAGTTCTGCAGAACGAACGCCGCGGATTCTAAAGACTCTGCGAGGACGTGCGTCTGGACGCTCGAATGGGCGCCGGCCATGTCAGCGCTTGTAGTGAGGCAGAATTTCGCGCTGGTATACTTCCAGCGTTTTCTCTTCCTCGCCGGACATCAGGTAGATGTTGAATTGGGAGACCCCCACGGCACGCAGGCGCTCGAGTTTCTTGCGATGCTCCGCTACGGGGCCGATAAGGCAGAAGCGGTCGACCACTTCGTCGCTGACGAAATCGGCGTTGTCGCTGCCGACTTCGCAGTGGTGCAGATAGTCGTATTTGCCGCGGTCTTTTACGAAGGAGGTTAGTGCGGGGGGAAGCTCTTCGGGATTGTATTTGGAAATGAGGTCCATCACGTGATTGGAAACCAGGGCGGGAAACCAGCGGACGTGCTCGCGGGCGGCTTTCAGATCCTGGGAAGCCCAGACGGGCGCAGCGGCCATGACTTCGATCTTGCTGAACTCGCGGCCAGCCTCTTTTGCGCCTTGGCGTACGAAGCCAAGGCACCAGTCGATGAGATGGGGGTCCGCAAACTGGAGAATTACGCCGTCGCCGATGCGGCCGGCGGTGCGCAGGGCCTTCGGGCCGTAGCCGGCGACCCACACGCGGGGAACTTGGCCAGTGGCCCAGGGTAATTTCGTGGGGACGCCGTCGAGATCGACGGTTTTGCCGGCGTTCAGGTTGCGGAAGATGCGGACAAATTCTTCGAGGGTTTCCAGTGTGGTGGGCTTCTTGCCCAGCACGCGACGGGAGCTGTCGCCGCGGCCGATGCCGAGTTCCATGCGCCCACCAGAAGCCAGGTTGAGGGTGGCGAATAAGCTGGCAGAAACGGTGACGTCGCGCACGGCGGGGTTCGTGACGCAAGTGCCCAGGCACATTTTGTCCGTGTTGGCAGCCATGAGCGTGAGGAGCGGAAAGGGCTCTTTCCAGATGACGTGGGAATCGAAGATCCAGCCGAAGGAAAAACCGCAGGTTTCGGCCTGGCGGGTGAGGCTCAAGATGCGGGCTATCGAGATGTCCGGCTTGATGGTAATGCCGAAGTCCATGGAAAATGACCCTCCTCAGTCGGCTGGCTGAGCGACCGCGTCAAGCCGATCGATCAAGAAGAAGTAGACCAGAAAGCTTACCAGGAAGCCCACGAACCACGCGTAGTCGTAGAGCACGCGGAGCGGAGGAACCGCCAGGCCGACAAAAGCGACTCCGGCGCCCGCCGCCAGGGCCGCGACGGCCGTCCAATTGAACCCGCGCGCATATTCGTAGCGGCCCTTCCGCCGATAAAGGTCCTCGACAACGAGAAGCTTCTTGCGGAAGACGAAGTAGTCGCAAATGAGCACGCCGGCGATGGGGCCGAGAAAACCGGAGTAGCCGACCAGCCAGCCGAAAATGTAGCTCCCGTAGTCCGCCATCAGTTTCCAGGGCTGCATGATGATGCCCATGGCGCAGGTGATCAGGCCGCCGGCGCGGAAACTGATGCGGCGCGGCGAAAGATTCGAGAAATCGTTGGCGGGAGAAACCACGTTGGCAGCGACGTTGACGTTAAGAGTGGCTATGAGCAAAGCAATCATGGCCAGGACCACCGCCCAGGGATTGCCGAGGCGCGCGAGAACCGCAACCGGATCCCAGAGGGCCTGGCCAAAAATAATCATGGTGGCGGAAGTTACCGCGATGCCAATGAAGGAGTAGAAGGTCATCGTTGCGGGGAGGCCGAGGGCCTGGCCGACGATTTGATCGCGCTGGCTGCGGGCGTAACGCGTGAAATCCGGAATGTTCAGCGACACCGTGGCCCAGAATCCGACCACGCCGGTGAGCGAAGGAATGAAGAAACGGAAGAACTCTCCGAAGCTTTGAAATTTCGAGGGCTTCCCGAGCATGGGGCCGAACCCGCCCGCTTTCGTGCGTGCCCACAGGAGAAGGGCAAGTCCGATGAGCAGCAAGAACGGTGCGGAAATGCCCTGCAGAAAGCGAATGGTTTCAATGCCGCGCAGAATCACCAGCACATTCAGAAGCCAGAAAAAGAAAAAGCAGAGTGCCGTGCCAGAATGAAGATTCGCCCAGCCGGGAGCCAGGGCCACGATCATGGCGTTGATGGCCTCGCCGCCGATCCAGGTCTGAATGCCGAACCAGCCGCAGGCCACCAGGGCGCGCAGAATGGCGGGAACATTGGCGCCCACGACACCGAATGAGGCGCGCGCAAAAACCGGGAACGGGATCCCGTATTGCGCACCGGCATGCGCGTTTAACAGCATGGGAATCAGCACCAGCACGTTGCCAAGAAATACGGTGAAGAGCGCCTGTTTCCAATTCATGCCGCCGGCGGTCATGCCGCTCGCGAGCATGTAGGTGGGGATATTGACGCTCATGGAGATCCACAGCGCGGCGTAGTTGTAGGTGCGCCAGGTGCGGCGCTCGCGCGGGACCGGAGCGAGGTCTCGGTTGTAGAGCGAACTGCTCTCGATGGTTTGCGCGCGAAGCG
>Ga0209156_10002163_pt1 | contig 15573 bp, 10 predicted proteins | sample GraSoiAngelo_124_FD_185881 | JGI IMG/M metagenome (GOLD analysis project Ga0209156, IMG submission 185881) | Grasslands soil microbial communities from the Angelo Coastal Reserve, California, USA - 14_0927_05_20cm (SPAdes) (version 2) | ecosystem: Environmental > Terrestrial > Soil > Grasslands...
GGCGCGCGCGCCGGCCCGCCAGCGACGCCACCAGGGCGATGAGAAGCAACGCGAGGGACGCCAGGGTAATGGCTTTCCCGATCTCGTACAACCTCGAGTGAAACGTGAGGTCCACGGTGCGGGCGCCCGCGGGCAGCGGGACGCTGATGAGGCTGTAGTCGCCCCGCAGCAGCTGGCCGGCGTGACCGTCGATCGCGACCTGCCAGTCGGGATACCAGTTCTCGGCGACGACGAGATAGCTCGGTTTCGGCGGCGCAGGGTCGAGCGTGACGGTCATCCGTCCGGGTTGCCAGGACGTTACCGTCGCCCGGGACGGGCTCGGCGGCGGCAATTCCTTCATGGGGGCCGGCACGACCGGCTGGTCGGTCGCGAACAAGACGATGCGGGAGTAGTCCATTCGGGGATCGAGCAGCGTCGGAATGATGGTCGCCGAATCGAGCTTGAAGGCGGCGGGCACGACACGGGCGTAGGGCGGCGCCGTATCGGCCTCATATAAGTAGCCGCGACTTCCGGCGGCGGTCTCGACCGGGCCGAGCACCTTGTGGTAGCCGGGGACTTTCACGGTGTCAGCGATCAGCAGGAACCGCACCGCTAGCAGATCCCAGAGCTTCGTCGACGTGAAGAGATAGCGCGCGCCGTTCTGTGTGCCCGGGCGGCCGCCCAGCAGCTCGTCGTAGTAGCGGAGCTCGTTCCCCTGATATCCCAGAACCTGCTGGATCCCGTGGGCCATGAGCACGTTCTCGGGATAGACGTTGAGGTCCAAGACGCGAAACGGCTTCGGCTCCCCACGCAACCGCGTGACGATGGCATCGTCGCGATAGAGCGTCTCGTTCGGCGGACCGGAGTACAACCAAAACCGGCGGCCGTCGCGCCACAGATCCGCCCCGACCAGCAGCGGGAGGCCGAGCGCGAATAGGCGCAGAGTCGCGCTGCCCCGGTGGTAGGCGGAGGCGAGCAGCGCGATGGCGAACAGCGCGAATGCCCCGACCAAGGTCGAGACCCGAATGGTCGGCCCGAGCGCCTGTGCCTGCTGGACTCGTTCGGGGGCGGCCATGGCCTCGGCGAGATGGCCGAAAGCCCCGGAGATCCCCAGAAGGGCGATGACACCGGCCGCGATGAGCCAGACGCGGACATGTGTCGCCCCGTCTCGTCGCTCCAGCCGCTCCGCGCCGAACGCCGCGAACAGCGCCGTACAGAACGACACGACGAAGAACACCATGCCAGGGGCGCGCGTCTTGCGCACGTACGGCATGACACTCCACCAGAGCTTGTAGAATGGTGTCGCCTTGCCGAGCGCGATCAGCAGGAACAGGACGCAGATCCCACCCGTCCACCACATCAGGCGCCGGCGTTCCGGGTCGGCGCCGCGGGAGAGTCCCAGGATCGCGAGCGCGACCACCGGCAGCCCGAGGTACTCCGAGTGCAGCTTCAGCGGATTCGAGCCCCAGTACGTCTCCGATTCCCCGGTAAATCCCGCGATCAGAAATCCCGGCACGTGGTCCCACGGAATACCGTAGGATGCCGCATTCTCGAACGCCCCCGAGTAGGCGACAGCGCGAGGAGAATGGGGGATGTACTCGACAAATGGCAGGATTTGCGGCATCGCCACGCCGAACCCGGCGATGACGGCAGCGAGCACGATGGCGAGCCGTCCCAAGCGTGGGGCGAGCGGCTCGGAGGTTTGCTCGCCGAAGGTCAGATACAGCGCGAACAGGGCCGTCGCGATGAGGAGATAATACGTCGTTTGGACGTGCGGGCTCAGCAGGCACAACGCGACCGCGACCGCGAGGAGCGGATAGCCCCACGCCCGCTTGTCTCGCAGCGCCGCCAGCAACGCCAGGCACGCGAGTGGCAGCATCGTCGAGACGAACAGCTTCCCGTCGTGGCCAGGCCTGGCGTACGAGATGAGGATGCCGGACAGTTGGTAGGCGAGCCCCCCCACCACCGAGCCGACCCACGAGACCTTCAACCGGCGCAAGAACAGGAATGTGAATAGGCCGGCGAGGATGTAGTGCAGGACGAATCCAAGATCGGTGACCTTGTCGGCCGAAAGAAACCACCGCAGGAACGACGTCGGATACAGCACGTCGCCGTGCGTTACCGGCGCGATGTACGGCAGGCCGCCCATGATCATCGGGTTCCAGAGCGGTAGGTGTCCCGACGCGCGCCATTGCTCCGCTTGCCATTCATGTACCGCGTATGCACTGGCGTACTGATCGCTCATCGGGGCCGCCAACCAGCGTCCCTGAAGCATTGGGAACGCGAGGATCGCGACGAACAGGATCACGAGGCCGCAGGCGGCGAGCGTCGGATACCGTGGCTCGTATACCTGTTGCGCCGGCGGCATCGGCTGCGTCTGGTTAGCGGTCAGTTCGCTTCTCCTTCCCTGCCGGCTTCACGAGCAGGCCGGCGGCCGCCGCGCCAGCTTCCGTGAGTGTCAGCTGCACGCGTGACGCGAGACTCACGGCCAGCGCACCCCCGCTGCCGAGAAATGGCGTGAGCAACCCGACGAGCGCGAGGTCGCGCACACCGAGTCCGCCGGGCGCGATGACGGCGACGAGCCCCATGACGTAGCCGAGCGCGAACATGCCCATTGCGGCGGGCATCGGCACGGTCGCCGTGGAGATCAAGCCGCGTATGAGCATCCAGAACGACACGCCGAACGTAGCCCAGGACAAGAGCATGAGGCTGCTCGAAAAAACGATCGCCGAGGCGGGCAGTGGCGGGAGTGGCAGGTCCGAGTTGGCTAGGGCCCCGAGCCACTGTGCGGTACGACGCCACGCCAGTAGGCCAATGAGCGCCACCGCGGTGACCACGGCTCCTCTCAAAAGCACGGGCGAGGCAGCGTGCGGCGTCCCTGCAGCGACCAGCACGACGCCCGTTCCCAGAATCACCGCCTGCATGGCAAACGCGGACACGGCCGCGGCGCTGCGGCGCACGCCGGCTCGCTCCGCCAGCAGGACCAATCCGGCGACACTCCAGACCTTCCCAGGGAGATAGCGCCCCAAGTTCGCGAGCGCCCAAGCCCGTGCGGCCTGCCCGTAGGGCAGGCGTTGCTCCCAGCCCCGCAGCATGCGCCGCCACGATTCGATTTGAATGGCGTATGTGAGAAACACGACGGCGACCGACGCCGCGAGCCACCCGATCTTGGCATCGAGTGCGACCTGGACTGATTGAAAGGCGACCCAGTTGCGCTCGAGCGAGCGCGCGACCAGGGCCAGCACGAGGATCGTGGCGGCGACTTTGCCCGCCCGAAGCCACCCACTCCCCGTGCTCAATCCTTCACGAACTTGTAGGCGATGGATCGCGCCAGCAGCCACCACGGAGCCGGAATCGGCGGGTAGAAATAGGTCCCGGCGTAGTCGGCGAGCCGGAATCCGTTCATCTCTCCGAGGCGCGTCATCGTCTGCTTCGTCCAGCTGTAGACGTGCCCCCATTTATCGGCGACGCCGAACAGATTCCAGATGATCTCTTTGAAGTGATACGGATTCGGAACGGAGACGACCCACACGCCGCCGGGTTTGAGTACGCGATAGACCTCTCCCGCGGTCTGAAACGCCGTGGGGGTGTGCTCGAGCACCTCGATCATGAAGGCGCGATCGAACGACGCGTCGGGGAATGGCAAGCCCTTCGTGATGTCGTGTATCAGCACGTCGGGACCGGCGAACTCGGGCGCGATATCGAGCCCCTGATACTTGATGCCCTCCGGCAGGAACTTGCGGAGGTCTCCCTCACGCCCACCGATGTCGAGCACCGCGTGGCCTGGCCGTATCTGCGCGAGCTTTTGCGCGACCCGATACCGCATGCGCTCCTCGCCCCAATTGCGCCAGGTGGCGCGCGCGCTATAGAACGCGGCCAGCTCGGGCGAGGACGGGGCTACGCGGTTCGCCATGGGTCAAGACTCCCTTGGGTGCTGCGTGGGATCGAGGGAACGTCAAAAGATAATTATCTTCGAAGCGATGCGCATCCTGCATTTGGTGACCGCGTTTCCGCGCGATGAACGCGATATCATCGCGCCGTGGCTGATCGAGCTGATCAAACGGCAGCGCGCGGCGGGACACGATGCGCAGGTCTTCGCGCCATCCTATCAGGGCTCCGGCGACCACTTGTTTGCCGGCATTCCGGTGCACCGGTTTCGCTACTTTTTCGCACGGTGGGAGGCGCTCACTCACGATGAGTCAGCGGCCGACCGAATGCGCCGCTCCCTGCTCTACCGCCTGATGCCCGCGCCGTTCGTCCTGGCCGGCATGTTCGCCGTCTGGCGGCTTTGCCGCCGCGAGCGCTACGACGTGATCCACGTCCACTGGCCCGTGCCGCTGGCGCTGTGGGGCTGGGCGGCGAAGGGGGGGGCGGCCCGCCGCACCACCGTCATCCTGACGTTCTACGGCATCGAGCTCCGCTGGGTGAAACGCTCGATCCCTTTTCTCAAAGGCTTCGTGCGCTGGGCGTGCCGCCGCGCCGATCGCGTCGTCGCGATCTCGACCGAGACCGCCCGCGAAATTCGCGACCTGATCGATGTTCCCGTCGAGGTGATTCCCTACACCACGCCGTTCGGTGACGATCACGGCGCGCGTGCGCTCTCGGCCGGTGACGGCGAGCACACGACCATTCTGTTCATCGGCCGACTCGTGCAATTGAAAGGGTTGGCATTCCTGATCGAGGCGGCGGCCACCCTGCGCGGGCGTCTTCCGACCCGCATCATCGCGATCGGCATCGGCCCCGAGCGGCAGCGTCTCGAGCAGCTCGCGCGCGAGCGGCAGGTAGACGTCGAGTTCCGCAACAAGGTGCCGGACGCCGAGTTACGTCAGGCCTTTCTGACCTCCGACATGCTGGTGCTCCCCTCCATCATTGACGCGCGGGGCGACACCGAGGGCTTGGGCGTCGCGATCCTCGACGCGATGGCCTACGGCCTGCCCGCGATCGCGAGTCGAGTTGGCGGGATTCCCGATATCGTCGAGGATGGCGTCTCCGGTTTGCTCGTCCCGCCCGCTGATCCGCAGGCCCTGGCTCACGCCATCGAGCGGCTGGCGCGCGACCCGGCATATGCCAGGCAACTGGCGGACGCCGGGCGCGAACGACTGCAAACGCATTTCAACTGGGATGTGATCACGAAAAGGTGGGATGCGGTCTACCGCACCGCAGCGGTCAGGACCTGACCGTCGCGAGCACGCGGCGGCCCGGGTCTTCGAGGCTGAGGGGCCAGGAAGTGCGCATGGAGGCGTGCGCGTCCAACCGTCCATCAGGCGACATCTGGCCGATGCGCACGCTCCGGCGCGCGACGCGCCAGTCGACGATCGTTTGCAGCGGGCCGAGAAACGGCTCGCGCGCAGCGATGGCGCGCAACAGCGCTCGAAACGCGTCGGGTGCGCCGGGGTAACCGAGCGGCGGACTCAGGTTGGGGTGCCAGACGCCTACCCACAGCCCCTCCACCTGACGACATGCTTCGGCGAGCCGCTCCCCGTCGGCGACCCAGGCCACCGGATCTTCGATGCCGGCGTACTTGCTTAACGTGCGATCCATCCAGCAGAAAGGTGCCTCGTCGAGGCCGATCGACCGTTCGGTCGCCGGATCCCACAGGGGCAAGACATCGGCGATCCCCACCCGGAAGCCGTTGCGATCGAAGTATCCGCACGTCGAGTCGTAGCGGAACCCCGCGGCGGTCATACCCACTTGGGTCGTGCCGGCGCGCAGTCGGAGGAAGTGCTGTCGGACGCCGACCGGCGGGCGGCCGACCAGCTGTGCGAGTCGCTCGCGTTGCTCTCGAAAGAGCTCCGGCCGATCCGCGGTTCTGAAGCTTCCGTGCAGGCCGATCTCCGAGCCCCGCTCGGTCAGGGTGCCGAGAATTGCCTGCGCCGCTTGGCCATCGGGTCGGTACGTGATGTCTCCCGCCCGCATGCTGGCGAACGAGGGCGTGCCGCAGATGACGAACCAGGTCGAGACGATGCCGTGGGCACGCTCGTCGTCGAGCACCCGCCGCACTGCCTGCGCAACCGGATCGTGCGCGATGGCCGACAGCGCGGCCCACGCCGCGCGCGCGACCCGTCGCAGCTCGCCTTTGCGAGCGAGCTCCGCGATGCGCAGAAGGGCAAACACCGGCCAGTAGGCGACGACGTCGAGGTCGTGCGTGAACGCCGCCGCCCATCGCCTGCCCTCCGGCCACGGCGCGACCAACGCAAGCGGCCTCCGCCCGGCGGTCGCGATCACCGCCGCTCGAAGCGCACCGGCGGCCCGCGAGATGACGGGATCGGAGGCGAGTCCGGCCTGGACCAGCTCGTTCTCGCGCGACGGCACTCGGTCGTAGCGATCGCGTGACGTGCTACCCCGTTCCGTCATTGCCGTCGCCACCTCGCCGATGCGCCGCAGGACAGGGCGCGGTAACGACACGGTGCCGTCGCCACGCTCCAGGTACCAATCCCGCGCGACGCACGTTCGGATGTCGGGGGCACCTCCGTCCCGCTCGGCCACGAGCAAGCGCACGACGTCGACTGAGGGATCCTCGACCGGCGGAACGCGGGCGAGATCGATGAGCACGCCAAGAGCGTAGCGCTCGAGACCGGTGAGGCTTTCCTGCGGAGGCAGTCGAATCACGAGTGCTCGCAATATAATGGCCACCGGTGCGTGCGGCCTCTATCTTTATGCCGGACCCTACGCCGACCGGAGCGTTTCACCGATGGCTGCCCCGCTCATCCCGAAGGACCGCATTCCGTGGCGCCACCTTGCGGTCTTTGGTTGGCTGCCGAGCCGCTTGAAGATCGTCGCGTACCGGCTCCTCCTCGGCTACCGCATCGGTCGCGGCGTCCGCTTCAGCTTCGGCGGCATCGTGGTGGGAAAGTCGGTGGAGATCGGGGATCACGTGGAGATCGGATTCCTCGCCATTGTGCAGGGCAAGACCATCCGGATCGGCCGCCACTCGAGCGTGGGGACCATGAGCTACCTGTCGTGCGAGACTATCGAGATGGGCGAGGATGCGAAGATCCGCGAACAAGTGTACGTGGGCGGGCCGCAGCTGCCCGAATCGCGTTTCGCCCTGGGGTCCCGCACGATCATCCTGCAGCTCACCTCCATCAACCCGACCAAGCCTGTGATCATCGGCGACGATACCGGCATCGGCGGTCACTGCCTGATCTTCACCCACGGCGTGTGGCTCAGCGCGCTGGACGGCTATCCGGTGACGTATCAGGCCGTGACGCTCGGCAAAAGCGTGTGGCTGCCCTGGCGGGTCTTCGTGATGCCCGGCAGCACGATCGGCGACGGCACCGTGATCGGCGCGAATTCGCTCGTGTCCGGATCCATCCCGGCTAACAGCCTCGCAGTGGGCTCTCCGGCCAAGGTTATCCGATCCGCGCCCCACTTCCCGAAGCGGCTGAGCGAACCGGAGCAGGCGGCGCTCGTCGAGACCATCATGAGCGAGTTCGACCGCTACATGCGTCACAACGGCGTGACGGTGGACGAGCAGACGCCGTTCCGCGTGTACCGCATTGGGCGCAAGTCGTGGCGTCTGCTATGGCTGCGCGGCGGAGCGGCTCTCGTCGCCTTGAATCGAGGAGACACCCTGCTTGCCGAAGCCGCGGTGGCGCCGGAGACGCTCTCCAGATTTCGGGCACAGCGTGTCTACTGGCTCGATCTGGGCGGCCGCATCAGAAGTCGTGACGGCTCCCCCCTCACAGAAGAACTGGCGCTCTATCTGGGTCGCTACGGTGTGCGGCTGGTGCGGGACCCCTAAGGCACAACGCTGCCGCAGCAGCGTCGGCCCGTAGGCTAGTAGACGAACGTCACCCACCCTCCCTCGTTCGGGATGACTGCTGTCTCACCCAGTCTATCAAATCCAATGTATCGAGCGCTCCCCCCGGTTCGAATCGAGTCGATCAGCGTACGGCTCACACGGTCGAGCACGTACACCTTGCCGTCGGCCAGTGTGCTCACGTACACCTGTGCGTTGTCCGGTGTGACGGCGACGTCGAATGCATTCCGCGAAACCGGCGTGCCGATGGGGTACTCTTGGTGCGTGGACGCCGGACGTCCGGACACGAGGTCCCAAGCGATCAGCTTACTTCGCCCGATGTCCGTGGCGAACAGCTGGTTGCCATCGGGGGATACGGCGACGTTTTGCACGTTCCCTCCGACAACCGAATCCAAATGGATAACGGCGCCGGTCTGCGTGTTGATCGTCGCGACCGTGCCGGCGTCCCGCGCCGAGACATACATCAGCGCACGGGTCGGGTGAAACGCGACTCCTGTGAGAATAGACCCCACCGCGATCGGATTGATCGAGTCGAGCACGGCGCCGGAGCCAGCGTCGATCACGTACACGCCGCGGTAGTCCGTGAGCGCGTAAAGGCGTGCGCCGCTGGGAGAGAGACCGATGCTCAAGACGCTGGCCGGCACGGTCGTCGTCCAGAACGCCGAGTCCGCTGAGGTGCCCACAAACCTGACCGCGCCCGCATCCTGATTGTTCACATACGCTGTGCGACCGTTCGGGCTGACGCGCACCTGGGAGGGGATGGCACCAACGGCGAAATCGGTATCGAAAGTCCGGCCGGCGACCGTTGTGCGCCCCATGTAGCCTGCATCGAGCTGCGTCACGAACACCACCCTCGTCGATGTTATGGCCACCGCGAACGGTCTGCCCGTAAGCAGGATCGAATCCGACCCCATGCGTGACGGGTGCGTGTACGGAGGTCCTCCCGGCCCCGTGGAGGTGGTGCATTGCAGCGCCAGGGCGATCAGGAACACGAGCGTGAGCCGGCATGAGCGACGGGACATGTTGGCCTCCAGAGTCCATGGGGGACGTGACCCAACATGCCCCGGCGCGAGCGTGCCGCAAGGGGAGCCAAACGCCGGACCACCCAGGGGGCCTGCCGAGCCCCCGGGGTCGCTCGCCCAGCGTTCAGCGCACGAAGTTTACCCAGCCAGCTTCGTTCGGGATCACCGCTGTCGTGCCCGTCGCGTCGAACCAAACGAAACGCGGGCTGCCGCCCGTTGCCACTTGACCGATGAGCGCACGTGTGCCGAGGTCGAACACGTAGACTTTCCCGTCAGCGAGCGTGCTGACGTACACTTGCGTGTTGTCTGGTGTCACGGCGACATCGAACGCGTTGCGGGATTGCGGCGTGCCGACCGCGTACGCGGTAAACGGTGACCCATCGGTGGTGAGATCGCGAACGAGCAGCCTGCTGTTGCCGATGTCCGTGCCGAAGAGGAGCTTGCCGTCGCGGGAGACCGCCAACTCCTGGATATTGCTCCCGGCGACAGTCTGACTCCTGACCACCGCGTCCGTCTGGAGGTTCACGGTTCCGACCATGCCCTGGTCCCGCGAGGAGATGTACATGCAGGGTGCAGTCGGGTGGAACGCGACGCCGGTCAGGATCACGCCGAGGCCCCCGATCGAATCGACGACTTCGCGAGTGGCCGTATTGATCACATATACGCCGTTGAAATCCGTAAGCGCGAACAGGCGCTTCCCATCGGGAGACAGACCGATGCTGAGAATGCTCCCCGCCGGCACAGCCGCGGTGCCGACGGCCTGATTCGTCGCGACATCAATGTACGTAATGGTGTGTGCGTCTTGATCATTGATGTACGCGGTTCCGCCGTCGGGGCTCATGCGCACCTGAGAGGGGATGGGACCCACGGCGAACGACGTCGAGAACGAAGTGGATGGGAGATCGGCTCTGGATGCCGTCGCCGCGGATAGCTGAGTCACATAGGTGACCCCCGCGGGCGAAATCGCGACGGCGAACGGCGTCCCGGTGAGTGGCGTCACCTGATTGCTCGTGCCGGTGGGGTGATTGTTACCAGGCGGCACCGAACCGGGAGCCGGAGCCCCGCAGGCATCCGGCACGTTGCTGAAGCTCACCCAGCCTGCCTCATTGGGAATCACGGCCCGGTCACCCGAACGGCTAAAGCCGATGTAGCGCGGGCTGCCACCCGTCGCGATGGTGCCGATCAGGGCACGGGACGAGCGGTCGAACACGTAGACCGCGCCGTCGGCCAGCGCACTGACGTACACCTGAGTGTTATCGGGTGTGACGGCGACGTCGAACGCGTTGCGACTGACGGGCGAGCCAACCGGATACTGGAGCGCCTGAGGGTTTCCGGTTGTCAAGTCCCACACGAGCAGCTTGCTGTTCTGGATGTCGGACGCGAACAGAGTCGCGCCGTCGGGAGATACGGCCACGTTCTGAATGTTCGCGCCGCTGGCCGCGAACGTCTGCACGACCTGCTTGCTCCGCACGTTGACGGTGATGATCGTCCCCTGGTCCCGCGAGGAGATGTACACGCACGGCGACACCGGATGGAAAGCGATGCCGACGAGGATCGTGCCGGTGGTGGTCACTGGAATGGAGTCCTCCACCTCCCGGCTCGTCGCGTTGATGATGTAGACCCCGTGGAAGTCCGTCGGCGCGTACAGCTGCTTCCCATCGGGCGAGACCCCGACCGTCAGGATGCTTCCTGCGGGCACCGTCGCCGTCGCAAAGGCTTGGTTCGTTGCCACATCGACATACGTGATGGTGCGCGCGTCTTGGTCCCCGACGTAGGCCGTCTTCCCGTCCGGGCTCATGCGCACCTGAGACGGTATCTCGCCCACCGGGAAGGGCGGCGAGAACCTGCTGGACGGGAGGTCTGCCCTAGATGCGGTGGCCGCTGACAGCTGAGTCACGTACGTGACCCCCGCGGGTGAAATCGCCACGGCGAAGGGAGTACCGCCCAGCGAGACTTGCGTTGCGCCCAGGATAGGGTGCGTCGCGCCCGTAGGCGGCGACACCGTCGCTGGAGGCGTGCACGAATTCACGTTCCCGCTCGTCGCTGCGCTGGGGCGTCGATCGGGCGCGCTGACGTCGCTGCAGCCGATCGCGAGCCCCGAGAGCGCCAAGATGGGAAGGATTGCGGGCCGCGCCAAATGCGCTCGCCTGGCTGCAGTGGCCATAGGTGCCTCGCAGAGTCTAGGTGTGACGAACGTGCAGTTTGGTGCAGGAAACCTACGCCCAGCCCTCGGGCGAACGGCAAGGGACGCCGCACCAGGCGTCATAGTGCGCGACGGTCTAGTGCACCACGTCTACCCAACCACTCTCGTTGGCGATAATGGCTCGACGACCGCTGCCATCGAATGCGATACGGCGGGGTCTCCCACCCGTGGCAATCGTGGCTACCTTGACCAGGGACTGGCGATCCAGCACGGCGATCGCGCCGGCGTGGAGCAGTCCCACGTAAACCATCGCGCCGTCGGGGCTGAGGGCCAGGCCGTGTGCCATCGTATCGAACTGCAACGATTCGCGGTGACCGGTCGTGAGGTGAATGGCATCCAGCCAGCCGAGCTCATTGGTGGCATACAGGCGAAGGCCATCCGTTGTACAGGCGACCTCCTGGACCACGCCCCCGACGTCGTACCTGCCTAATGGCTTCAGAGTCCGTGCCTCGACTTCCAGGATGGTTCCCGCCTTGTAGGTCGGGACGAATAGCCGCGTTCCACCCGGGTGGAGCAGGAGATTGGTGCAGGCCATCGGGATAGGGACCGACCGCGTGACCTGTCCTCCGGGAAGCCGGATTGCATGCAGGCGGTCAAGGTTCGTCGTGACGTACAGCGTCTGGCCGTCGTGTGACAGTACGGTGCCGAGCGGATGGCCGGGGATCGGGATGGCGCCGACTTGCCGGCGCTGCCGGAGGTCGATGATCGCGACTTCGGCGGCAAACTGGTTCGTGACGTACGCCAATTCAGCCGAGCCCACCGCGGCGATACGCGTGGGCGTTGCTCCGGTCGACACCGAGCCGAGGCAGTGTAGAGGCCCGAGGCCGAGATGGTCCAACGCCGCGGCGTGTAGCCGGGTGAGCCAGATCTCCTCGTTCGGCGTCACGATAACATCAAACGGATAGCCGCTGACCGGGAGTCGCTCCGCGAGTTCACCTCGGGGATGGCCGGGTGGCTTGGGCCCGGCAACCGGAGCGCGTCCTTCGAGCGCGCGACGACCGGCCTCCGTGTAGCTGCCGAGTGTCCGCCACGGCGCCCGGACCGTGCCTCTATCGGTGGTCCCAGTCGTGCGGCATTGATCCCGGAGCCGGCGCACGATGGCGGCCAGGCCGGCCCGACGGGCCTGCACCCAGCGGATGCCCGTGGTTCGGTGCACCAGGCGATAGGCGATGGCGGGATCGATTCCGGCCTGCTGCGCGAGGTTGAACAGCGAGGCGTCAGTTCGCTCTGCTTCCTGCAACCAGTAGAGGACGCGGGTCCAGGCGGCGAGCTCTTCGAGCGGCGGCAGCCCCTCCCGCCTGAGGGCCCGCGCCAACTGAAATCTCGTGCGCAGCCCGATCAGGGATGCTACCTGGCTTGGCGACTGAGGCTTCCCGTTGAAGCACCCCAGAGCGCCGACGATCGCGCGACCGTTGCGTGACAGTCGCGGGAGGTTCGTCTCGAGAAGTGCGGTGAGGGGTAGTGGCGGCATCCCTATCGCCCGTGGCTAACCAGCCCAGTGAGGCGTCGGTGCTGCAAGTCTCGCACCGAACGGACGAGAGCCTTGACGCCAGCGCTGCGGACATGCTGCGGTCGGCTGTGCTGGCTTTGGCTCACTCACGGGGTGATTGTCGTACACGTGGCCATGGCGCTTGTGGCCGCGGTCGAGCGACACCTTTTGTGGGGCGGTTGTTGCGTCCCCACATCATCTTCTGTCCGATCGGCAGCCTGCAGCAGTACGGTGGGACGCTTCATGGCGTTGCGCCCCTGCAGCAAGAGCGCTCAACCCGCCGCGGGAGTCGCCAGTGACGCACGTCTGCACATCGTTTGCACGCAGGCGGGCGTGCTGCGCCTCGTCCCAAGTCCTTTCCCGCGCCGTCGTTGTGCGGCTCAGAATGACGGCTGACTCGCGTAATCCAAAGGGCAGCCTCGCCGCCTTCGTGGCGATCTCTGATGCCATGGTAGACGCGCTCCAACAGGCTGCGCACCAGATCGGGGCGCGTACGCCCCTCATTCTCGTCGGCCTGCCGGGGACGGGCAAGACGGCGCTGTCAGAGCTGATCCACGAACGGAGTGGGCTGCGTGGTCAGCTTGTAAGCTGTATGCCGGGTCAGTTGGAGCCAGACCAACACCGCACGGCGATCTTCGGCGAACAGGGCTCGGTGCCCGATCGGCTCGAGCAAGACAGGGGGTTGCTCGAGCAGGCCCGCGGCGGAACATTGGTGCTTGAAGACTTCGAGCTGTTTCGAACGTCCACCCAGCGACTGGTCCTCGACGCCGTTGGTCGGGCGGGTTGTCCGCCCGCGCACAGTAGGCGCCAGGACGCGGTTCCCCGCCTGATCATTCACCTTCCGGACACGCCAGACGTGCTCGTGGCCAGCGGCGTCTTGACGGAGGCTGTACGACTCCGACTGGGGTACGGCGTCGTCCGGCTCCCGACGCTCGATGAGCGGCGCGAGGATATCCCCGCACTGGCTTGTGGTTTCCTCGCGCGATGCAGCACGGAGACCGAAGTGCCGGGTCCCGACCGCCTCGATCCCCGAGCCATCGATGTGCTCCAAGTCGCGTTGTGGCCGGGCAACCTATGGCAACTCCGGTTGGTGATCCGAGAGGCGTATCTTCGGGCTGAGGGCATGCCGCTGCTCCGCGTCGAGCATCTGTCGGACCTCGTGCGGCTCTCCGTTCGATTCGAGCGGCGGGGCAGTTTGGCGGGGAATGCACGCGCCATCCGCTTAGCCCTCGAGTTGACCCATGGTCGCCCGCGCGAAGCCGCTCGCCTGTTGGGCACCGCTCGGAGTACGATCTATCGTTACAAAACCGACGGACTGGCCGAAGGCGCGGCGCCGTCCGCTTCGCGTGGAGCGATGGATCAACCGGACAAACTCCAAGCACGCACGCCGTAGCACAGTCGTCCCCTGTCGTGGCATGTCGTTTGTCTACCAGGAGCGCTCGAGACCTTAGGGGGCTCGCCGGAAGTTCTGTGCACGTGGGGCGCCACGGCGAGCCCGCGGGAGCGTCTTGCCGCGTGTGGTGGCTCCTGCAGCACGCCAGCACGCGCTTGCGCGCTGCGCAATCATGGAGTTCCTGGAAACGGAGGTACCGATGAACACGACCCGTGGCCTGTCCTGCCTCGCTGCTGTGCTCGCCGCCGGGCTTACCCTGCAATGCGAGTCTCATCCGGAAGCGCCGGAGAGCGGCGTCGAGCACAGGCCATCATTCGCTAGGCACCCATTGGGCACGACCAAGGACTCGGTCGCGCTAACCGGAATGCCGTTTGCAGTAGCCGTGTCGCAATACGACGTAGGCCTTAACGACGGCGTCGTTTACGTTGCCCAGTTGACCAACGGTACGATAGCCAAAACGACCCTCCCCGCTGAGACCTTCACAACGTTCTCGATCGGTTCTCCTACCGATCCCTCACAGGTACGCATCAGCCCCAACGGTCAGACTGCGTATGTCAACGACCAATACTCCAAGAAGGTAAAGTGGGTGACTGTCGCGACGAACTCAATCTTCGATTCGGTGGCATTCGCCAAGTCTCCCCTGAACATCGGTCTCTCACCGAACGGCACTCGTCTGTACGTACTCACGGACTCCGACGGCGTTTACGTCTTGGATGCCCTTTCCAGTGCGCAGCAAGATCACATTGCGGTTACTACCACGGGGTACATTCTCTCTGGAGTCGCGTTTCACCCCTACATGTTGCGGATGTACATCACACCACGGGATTCGGGGAAGGTGCTCACGTTCAACACGGAAACGGATGCGTTCATGCAAACAAACCGGGTAACTGGCAGCCGCATCCAGAACGTAGCCGTTTCACGCGACGGCACTCAACTCTTCGCGACCGACATTCAGAACAGCAAGTTGCTCGTCTGGACCCTGTTGTCCAATGGCCTGCCCAACGGAAGTCCCCAGACCTATGCCATCGGGGCCACGATCGATAGCGCGTTCGATGTTGCGGTGACCGCGGACAACCAACAGCTGTACGTGGGCGCCCTTCACACCGGCAACGTGTACGTGCTAGACGAAACGACACGCAGCCTGATCAATACGATTCCTGCACACGGCAGACCGCGGTACATCGCTTTTGACTGGCCTGGCGGAATCGCGGTGATTCCCAACGAGAGCGGCTGGGTTAACTTCATCCACTAGTGTCACGTGGCGCGCGCGCTGAAGGTGGCGCGCGCGCCTCCCGGGGTGGGGAGACTGCTACGAGGTCGTCCGATCTTTCAAGTGCTCCACCTGCCGCTCCAGCGCCCGCACTTCCTCGCGCATCCCCGCTACCATCTCCCCCACGAATCCAAAGCCGAAGAGAGCAATACCCGATATCACCAGGACCATGATGAGGTCGAGCAGCGGTCGGAAGCCCACGTGAGGCGGCCCGAACCGCAGCCACAGCGCGACGAGGCCCACCAGGAAGCCCAACATGAACAGCACCGCGCCCACGACCCCGAAGAACAGCATCGGCTTGCGCCCGAACCGCAGCTGGAACCACACCGACACGAGGTCCAGCACGCCGACCGGGATGCGCCCGATGCCGAACTTGGACTTCCCCGCGCGCCGCGGCAGCAGTGGCACCGGGCGCTCGGCGAGCCGGAAGCCCTGCGCCGCGGCGATGACCACCA
>Ga0209156_10002171_pt1 | contig 15536 bp, 24 predicted proteins | sample GraSoiAngelo_124_FD_185881 | JGI IMG/M metagenome (GOLD analysis project Ga0209156, IMG submission 185881) | Grasslands soil microbial communities from the Angelo Coastal Reserve, California, USA - 14_0927_05_20cm (SPAdes) (version 2) | ecosystem: Environmental > Terrestrial > Soil > Grasslands...
ACACCAGCAGAACGAGCACCATCGGGTTCACCTGGCTCGCCCCCTGCCCCGACGGAACAAAAGTCTTCCATGCCTGCACCAGTCCGGCGGGCAGCCGCGCAACGATGCCGATCGTGATAATAAGAGAGATGCCGTTGCCGATACCTCGCTCGGTGATTTGGTCGCCTAACCACATCAAAAGCAACGTGCCGGTGGTGAGCGAGACGACGGTTATTATTCGGAATTTCCAACCAAGATCGTCCACCAGCGGGATCCCAAGTTGCCTGATGGTGTCAGTGATTCCGGGCAGCATCGTGTGGTACGATTCCGGATGCTGAAATGAGAGAGCCAGCAAGTAACCCTGGAAAATGCATAACACTAGCGTCGTGTACCGCGTCAACTGCATGATCTTCTGCCGACCACCATCTTCGCGCGCGAGTCTTCCCAGTTGCGGAATCACCGCCGTCAATAGCTGCATCATGATTGAAGCGCTGATGTAAGGCATGATGCCAAGAGAAAAGACGGCGCAATTTTCCAGCGCTCCGCCACTGAACAAGTTGAACAGCGCTGCCAGACCGCCTCCAGTGCGTTGTGTCAACGAAGTGCGGAACCACTCCTGTAAAACGCCCTGATTAACACCGGGCGTGGTAATCGCAGCGCCCAGGCGCACAATCACAATCACGGCCAGCGTATATAAAATTCGCCGGCGCAGCTCCGGTATTTTGACTGTGTTTAAGAACGCCGAAATCATTCGCTCTTATTCTTGCGCGATTTCGTTTTGGTTTTGGCCCTCGGCTTGACAGTCGCGGCCGCGACATCTGGCTCCGCTCCAGACGAAGTAACGTCTGTTTTGTTTTCTTGACTGGTACGCGCCTCGCGCAGGGTCACAGTGCCACCGGCCTTCTCGATTTTCTCTCGCGCGGTCGTGCTGATTCTATCCGCTTGCACCTGCAGCCCGTGTTTCAGCTCGCCTTCGCCGAGAATTTTTATCCCTGCGAAATGACCGCGGACGAGATTCGACTCGCGCAACAGCTGTTCGTTTACAACCGTGCCAGCTTCAAATGCATTCAGATCGCTCACATTCACAATCGCGTAACATTTGTGAAATGCAGCATTGTTGAATCCGCGCTTTGGCAAACGCCGAATTAATGGCATTTGCCCGCCTTCGAATCCAAGCCGGATACTTCCGCCAGAACGCGCCTTTTGGCCCTTGGTCCCCTTCCCGCTGGTTTTTCCATGTCCCGAACTTTCACCGCAACCCAGGCGTTTTACGCGATGGCGGGAACCGGGACGAGGTCGCAGATTATGAAGGCGCAGCATGTAATTCACCTCTCCCATCGCGCGATGGAATTCCGCGCAGTTTAAAAATTTCATCCTTCCGTCGAAGCGATCGCAGCGCGGCGATCGTCGCCTTTACTACGTTCGCGTGATTGCTTGATCCCAACGATTTGGCCAGGACATCGCGAATACCGGCCGCTTCTGCAACCGCTCGGACACCGCCGCCGGCGATAATCCCTGTTCCAGGCGACGCGGGGCGCAACAGCACTCGCGCACCATCGAATTCGCCGATCACTTCGTGCGGGATCGTATTTTCGTTCAGCGAAACTTTCTCCATCGACTTGCGCGCCGCCTCTGAGGCTTTGCGAATTGCTTCGGAAACTTCGTTGGCTTTACCAAACCCGTACCCGACTCGTCCATCGTGGTCGCCCGCCACAATCAAGGCGCTAAAACTGAAACGGCGACCACCCTTCACGACTTTCGCGCAGCGATTGATAAACACGACTTTCTCACTGGTGTCACCCCTTGCAGTCGATGGCCTTTCTTGCCTGCGCGAGTCTCCTCGCCTTCCTGAGTGTGTGTGATTCATGAATTAAAACTTTAAACCGCCCGCGCGCGCAGCATCTGCCAGCGCCTTCACTTTTCCGTGATAGAAAAACCCGCCACGATCAAAAACAACCCGGTCGAGGTTCTTCGCCAGTGAACGCTCCGCGATTGCCTTGCCGACCAGTTCGGCTGCAGCCTGATTTGCGTGTGCTTTCGCTTTGCTGAGCAATCCCGAACGCATTCGGGACTCAGCAGTCGATGCGGCAGCGATTGTGCGGCCAGCATCATCATCGATTACCTGGGCGTATATATGCTTGCCGGAGAAATGAACTGCCAGTCGCGGACGTTGCGCCGTGCCTGCAACTTTTTTCCTGATCCTCCGATGAATGCGCTGCCGCGCTGCCTTACGAATCGTCGCCATGCTTATTGAACGGTCTTGCCTTCCTTGCGACGAATCTGCTCGCCTGCATAACGAACGCCTTTGCCCTTGTAAGGTTCCGGTGGATAGAATCGGCGGATATCAGCCGCAACTTGTCCGACTAATTTTTTATCGACGCCCTGAATCGTGATTTTGGTGTTATCGGCCACCGTAACTTTGATGTCCTTGGGAATTGGAAATGCTACCGGATGCGAGAAGCCAAGACTCAAGTTGAGGTTTGATCCCTGCACAGCCGCTCTGAATCCGACGCCTTCGATTTCGAGTTGCTTCGTGAACCCCTCGCTGACGCCCTGAACCATGTTGTGCACGAGACTGCGCGAAAGTCCATGCAACGCTTTCGCGCTGCGCGTTTCCGCTTCCCGCACCAGCGATACACGATTGTCTTGCACGGTAGCCTTGATCTCGCGCGGAAGTGTCCATTGCATTTTTCCCTTCGGCCCTTCCACCGACACCTGCCCGCCGTCACCGACATTCACCTTGACTTTGTCGGGTATCTCGACGGCTTTATTTCCGATTCGTGACATGAATTCGTAATCCGTTTAGACCGTTACAACATCAAATCCGTCACCAAACATACGCCAGCAGTTCGCCGCCGACCTTTTGCTTTCTCGCTTCGCGGCCTGACAAAATACCTCGCGAAGTGGAAAGGATCGCCAGACCCATTCCACCAAGAACCCGCGGGATTTCATCCGCACCAACGTAACGGCGCAAACCGGGCCGGCTGATCCGTCGCAGTCCTGCGATCGCGCTGGATCGGTCTACAAGCTTATTGATCACTTTGATGCGCGGGTGCTCTCCGCCTGTGTCGACGGAGTAATCCGAGATGTAACCTTCCTCTTTTAAGATACGCGCAAGTTCCGCTTTAATTTTCGAGTACGGCACGAGTACCTCAGGTCGTTGCGCACGCACGCCGTTGCGGACGCGCGCCAGAAAATCAGCAATAGGATCTGTAACAGTACTCATTAAAAAAATCAGGCCGCTTGTGCGGCGGGCTTCTTCGCCCGGTCGCTGAACGGCATCCCCATCTCACTTAGAAGCGATTTAGCTTCCTCGTCCGTTCGCGCCGTAGTTACAATTGTAACATCAAATCCGATGTTGCGCTTGATTTTGTCGAGTTCGATTTCAGGAAAAATTGACTGGTCGGAAATACCGATGGTGTAGTTACCATGCTTATCGAAACACCTCGGAGATACGCCGCGAAAATCGCGAATGCGCGGGAGGGCGGCCTTGATGAACCGCTCGAGAAATTCATACATGCGCTCTCCGCGCAGAGTGACTTTCGCGCCGATGGCCTGGTCTTTGCGCAACTTGAAGTTAGAAATACTTTTCTTGGCCAGCGTTTCCACTGGGCGCTGTCCGGTAATCAGCGACAACTCGGCCTTCGCTTCTTCCAGCGCTTGCTTCACGTCAGATTGTGAGCCCACCGAAGTGTTGATCACGACCTTCTCCACCTTTGGAATCTGATGGGCGTTCTTATAGCCGTGGCGTTCCTGAAGCGCGGGCATAACATGCTCTTTGTAATGACGACGAAATTCGTTTTTCATGGCTGTTACTTCGAGCGCAGCGACGTGGAGCCGACAAGTCCCACGGCCTGACCTGGCGTTCCGCAGCGCGGTCCAACGACTTCGCTGGGGATGATTTGTTCTGCAGTATTCTTGACCATTACGCCGCCTTTTTGTCTGCTTCTTTCTTGGGTTTCCTTTTCTCCTTTTCCGGTTTCTCGCGCTCGAGCAATCGCACATTCGAAATGTGAATTGGGCCTTCGCGCTCGGCGATCTTGCCGCTTGGGTTGTCCTGCGATTTGCGGAGGTGCTTCTTAATAATACGGACGCCTTCCACCAACACGCGCTGCTTCCCTGGAGACACCGCAAGAATTCGTCCTGAAGAGCCACGATAGTTGCCAGCGATGACCTCGACGTGGTCGCCTTTTTTAACGTGACACTTGATGCGGTTCATAAAACTTCTGGGGCGAGCGACACAATTTTCATGAAGTTACGCTCGCGCAATTCGCGTGCGACCGGCCCGAATATCCGGGTGCCGCGTGGATTTAAATCTTTATCAATAATCACGATGGCGTTGTTGTCGAAGCGCAGCAGCGAGCCATCGTCGCGTCGGATGGGCTGTTTTGTGCGCACGAGGACCGCGCGGACCACTTCGCCTTTCTTCACAGTCCCATTGGGGCTCGCTTCCTTCACGTTAGCAGTGATCACGTCGCCGATCCCGGCGCTACGCGTCTGTTTGCCAATGACACCGATCATCGTCGCCATACGCGCGCCGGTGTTGTCAGCCACATCCAATCTGGATCGAATTTGAACCATCGAAGTTTATTTTTGAATGACTTCCACAAGGCGCCATCGCTTGAGTTTGCTGAGTGGGCGCGTTTCCATGATGCGGACTGTATCGCCCGGCTTTGCCTGATTTTGTTCATCATGGGCATAGAATTTTCTCATCTGCTTCACGATCTTGCCAAACTTCGGATGCGGCACGCGCGTCACTGTTCGCACCACGATCGTTTTATTCATGCTGCTGGAAACCACCTCGCCTGTGCGGGTTTTACGCGCGGCGCGATTCGCGCGCGCAGCTTGGGCTAATGCAGCCGGTGATGACGATTCTTGCTCGGGCATGATCTTATTTCCTCTCCGCTTTTTTCCCGCGCTTAGATAGCACTGTTTCAATTCTTGCAATGTCACGCCGCAGTAATCGGAGCCTGCTCGGCTGCTCAAGCTGACCGCTCTGTTGTTGCAAACGCAGATGCAAGCTTTCCTGGCGGAGGTCGCGTCGCTTTGTGAGCAACTCGTCCATAACTAACTCGGTGAGCTCTTTCATTTTCATGGTTGTTAGGCAGCCCTCACGTGATGGCGTGAAAGAAACTTCGTGCGCACAGGCAACTTGTCCGCTGCCAGTCGCAGAGACTCGCGCGCGACCGATTCCGGCACACCGTCCAGCTCAAAGAGGACATTGCCGGGCCGCACGGTGGCGACCCAGGACTCAGGTTGGCCTTTGCCCTTGCCCATGCGAGTTTCCGGTGGCCGCGCCGTTACCGGTTTATCCGGGAAAACACGGATCCACAATTTTCCCTTGCGCTTCATATTGCGGGTGAGCGCGACCCGCGCGGCTTCCAGTTGCGTATTGGTGATCCACGCGCGCTCGAGTGTCTGCAATCCGAACTCGCCAAAATCGATGGTGAGATTGCGCGAAGCAGTCCCCTTTCGGCTCCCGCGCTGGGCTTTCCTATACTTCACGCGTTTTGGCATCAATGGCATAGAGATCCCTCCTAAACTTCAGCTGGTTCGGCCGGTGGCGGCGGAGGAGGAGCAGGCGCAGCTGGCGCTTCTGCGGGTCGCTCTTCTTTTCTACAAATCCAACATTTCACTCCGATTTTTCCGTAAACGGTGTTGGCTTCCGCAAACCCGTAATCGATCGCCGTACGTAATGTATGCAGTGGGATTTTTCCCTCCCGATACCATTCCGAACGCGAGATCTCTGCGCCGTTCAGCCGCCCGGAGGAACGAATCTTGATGCCTTCCGCGCCAAAATCCATCGCCGTCTGCACGGCTTTTTTCATCGCGCGCCGATACGCGATGCGCCGCTCAATCTGTAGCGCCACGTTTTCGGCAACCAGCTGTGCGTCAAGCTCAGGGGTTTTGATCTCCTGGATGTCGATCTTCACCTGTTTGCCATCGGCCATCTTAGAAATTTCTTCCGTCATCTTTTCGATCTCCGCGCCCTTGCGTCCGATCACAATTCCGGGACGCGCCGTATGAATCGTTACGCGAATGGAGTTCCACGCCCGCTCAATGACGATTTTGGCGACTGCCGCAAACTGCAGCTTCTTCTTCACGTAATCGCGAATCTTCAGATCATTGTGCAAAAACGATGGAAATTCCTGTGGCGACGCATACCAGCGTGAGCGCCAGTCGCGATTCACGTTCAGACGAAACCCAATTGGATTAACCTTTTGTCCCATAAGCTGCTACCTCATTTGTTTGGCTGGTTGGCGGTCTTTTTGTCCGACTCGCTCTCGCCCGACGCGTTTTGAGTGGTTTCGCTCTTACTCTCCTTCTTTGTCGCTTTCTTTTCGGCTTTTCGCTTCGCTTTTCGTGTCGCTCGCGTCTCAATGGCGATTTCGTCCGAAAGCACGATGCGAATATGACTCGTGCGCTTCAAAATCTGGCTGGCGCTACCGCGGGCACGTGCCATGATCCGCTTCAAGGTCGGTCCTTCACCCACGGTCGCTTCCTTCACCACCAAACCGTCAGCTTTGAGATTCGCGTTGTTCTCGGCGTTGGCGATTGCGCTCTTGAGGGTCTTGCCGATCAAGGACGCCGCTTTCTTCGGAGTAAACGCAAGCAAATCCAGCGCCGCCGAAACAGGCAGCCCTTGAATCTCACGCGTGACTTCGCGCACCTTGAAGGGCGAAATCCGCGCATATTTATATGTCGATCTGACTTCCATCGCTTCGCGAGGTTAAAAAGTTAAAAGGGTTACAATGTTACAACAGGAACGCTCTTTCTTTTAAGCAATGTAACTCTTGTAACTCTTTTAACCTTTCCTTTATTTCAAACTCACATCGGGTTGCGCATCCACTTGGAGGCGGTCACCCACTTTAATCTTTTCCTTCCTCGAATCCATTTCCTGAACGACCGCGCCGCATACCTTCTGTCGCACATCTACCACCCGCAGCGTTGCAATCTTTCGATCCTCCCGCATTACCCGCATAGGCATCCCGATCTTCACTCCCTGGTTTTCGCCAAGATTGCCGACGACAAACGACCATTCCTCCTTAACACTGATCACGCTGCCGTCCATTAAAGTCGGCTCCGCGGCCCCGGACCCGTTTGTCGATCTCGTCACCAGCTCGTTCGTGCTGCGCAATTGCGCTTCTACATCCATGCGCGCCTGCGCGTCACCGCCCTGCGACGTTTTAAAATAACGCAAGATCGCTTCGTTCAGCCGTAGCATCTGGTCGCGATATTCGTTACGAGCTTTCTGCGCCAACCCAAGATCGCTCACCGCGGAGAGCAACCGCTGCTCGAGTTTCGCACGATCCTTGCTCGCCGATCCCAGACCCAGCGCTTCCATTCGCAATTGGAGATCGGAATACCTGCGACGCAGTTCTTCCGCCTCCGCGTTGGATTCCGCCAGGCTGCTGGTCAAGGCCTTAAGCGATTCCTGCGCGATCGACAATTGTCTTCGCAATTCTGTTTCCGCTGCCACAGGCTCAGTCTTCGCCGACTGCGTGACGGTTCCGCTTTTGGATTCTGACAAAGAACTATTTCCCTGCGCATACGCGCAAAACCCGATTGCAAATTGTAAATTGCAAATTGCAAATTGCACGAGCCCACGACGTAGCCGCGAGCTGCCAATCCGCAATCTGCAATCTGCAATGTGCAATTATTTCGTGACCTTCGCCGTGTGCGAGCCGTGTTTCCTAAACACGCGTGTAGGCGAAAATTCGCCGAGCTTGTGGCCGACCATGTTCTCGGTAACGAAGACGGAATTGAACGTCTTTCCGTTGTGCACCAGAAACGTGTGGCCGACAAAGTCCGGCGTCACCATCGAGCGTCGCGACCAGGTCTTGATCGGTTTCCTTACGCCCGATGCGTTCATCTTGTCGATCTTTTCCAGAAGATACAACTCGACGAAGGGTCCTTTCTTTAACGATCTAGCCATAAATTGCAAGTTATTCGTAATTCGAGAATCGTGAATCCGAGCCGCTTCCGATTCGCGAGTTGCGATTCACGTCACGCCTTTTTCTTGGGTCTTTTCCTCTCCAAAATAAAACGGTCACTTGGTTTGTGTTTACTACGAGTTTTGAAGCCTTTCGCCAACTGACCCCATGGACTGACAGGATGATGGCGACCGCCACCGCCCTTTGATTTACCCTGACCACCGCCCATTGGATGGTCGATGGGATTCATCACCATGCCGCGCACATGCGGTCGCCGGCCTCGCCAGCGAGTACGCCCGGCCTTGCCGCTCGAAACATTCATATGATCGACGTTGCCGACCTGGCCTATGGTCGCGAAACAGGTCTCGTGAATTCGGCGAATTTCGCCGGACGGCATTTTCACTAACGCATAACCAGACTCGAGCGCCGTGAGCGTCGCCTGTTGCCCGGCACTGCGCGCGACCTGGCCCCCGCGGCCCGGAGTCAATTCAATGTTATGAACATTCGTGCCCAAGGGGATCGCGCGAAGCGGCATGGCATTGCCCAAGTCAGACGCAACGTCGTGCCCAGAGGAAACGGTCGCCCCGACTCGAAGTCCGTTAGGTGCGAGAATGTAGCTTACTTCGCCGTCGGTGTACTTAATGAGAGCAATGCGGGCCGAGCGGTTCGGGTCATATTCAATTCCGATCACTTCCGCTGCGACGCCGTGCTTGCGTCGTTTGAAATCGACTTTGCGATATTTTTGCTTGTGGCCGCCGCCAATGTGCCGCGACGTCAGCCGACCACGGTTGTTGCGGCCGCCGCTTCTTTTTTTTGGCTCGACAAGTCTCCTTTCAGGACGCCACTTCGTGATTTCATCAAACGCGGGCAGCGACTTAAAACGCAGTGTCGGAGTTAATGGGCGAAATTCTTTAAGGGCCATAAAACCAAAATTGTCATGCCGAGCAGAGCGAGGAATCTCTGGAATTCTTCTCGGCCTTTACTCGCTCTAAATCCTGAGATCCTTGGCCGTCTACGCAGCTCAGGATGACAGCGCTGATGTTGAAGTAAGGCGATTTCATATCAGATCGATCTTCTCGCCCTCCTTCAACGTCACGATTGCTTTCTTCCACCGCGGGCGACGCCCAAGCGGGCCACGCACGCGTTTCTCCTTGCCCGCGTAATTACAAGTGTTCACATCGACGACTGTTTTTTGAAAAAGCCGTTCGATTGCATTCTTGATCTGGATCTTGTTCGCCTTCGGGCTGACGCGGAAGACATACTTGTTCTGCTTCTCGCTCAGTAATGTCGACTTCTCGGTCAGCGACGCAGTCTTAATAATATCGTATGGCTCGTTCATTTAGCGTGGCGTGACTCTCGGCGAAGGTGGACGTGTTCTTTCGGCCAGCTTTTCGAGGGCCTTCTGTGTAATGAGAATTTTCTGAAACCCGAGCAATTGTTCTGTGTTCACATCCGAGGCAGTGGCTAAGCTGACCGGCTTCACGTTGCGGGCCGATTTGTAGGTTTTCTCATCAAACGAATCTGAAACGATAAGCACTTTCGCGGCGTCCGTTTGTTCTCTGACCAGATCGACAAATGATTTCGTCTTCAGTTGCGGTACCACGAAATTGTCGATCGTTAAGACATCACCGCCATTAATCCTTTCGCTCAGTGCTTTCCGAAAAGCGAGACGCCGAACGGACTTCGCAACTTTTTTCGAATAATCACGCGGCTTCGGCCCGAACACGACGCCGCCGCCTCTCCAGATCGGCGACGATTTGTAACCGGCCCGGGCACGACCAGTCCCTTTTTGCCGCCACGGTTTTGCACCCGACAAATCCACTTCGGCTTTGGTCTTTGTGTTCGCTGATCCGGAACGCCTGGCAGCGCGCATTGCCACTACTACTTCGTGCACAGCCTGCGTACCGCGACCGCCCTCGATGATATCGATGTTCGCTTCTTTGGCTGCGGCTGTGGTCAAAACTTTCGCGCTCATTTGTTCTGCGCCATTTCACGGAGGGTCTGGGGCTTCTTCGCCTTCTCTTCTTCCTCGTGCTTTCGATGTTCAGCGTGCAGGGCCAGGAGGCGTTCGGGATGTTTGATGGCAGGCCGCACGATGACGTAACTGCCGTTGGCTCCGGGCACCGCGCCACTTACCAAAATGATTTTCTCCGCTTCGCGCACCTGCATGACCTGAAGATTTTGCACCGTTACACGTCGATCGCCCATGTGACCCGGCATACCCTGATTTTTCCAAATGCGGCCCGGCGTAGAGCGATTGCCGACCGCGCCGATGCGCCGGTGCGTTTTCGAACCGTGCGCCGCACCTTGCCCAGCGAAATTGTGCTTTTTCATTACGCCTTGAAAACCTTTGCCTTTCGAGCGGCCAATGACATCGACGAAGTCGCCGGGCTGAAATTGCGTAACGGTCAAATCAATTTCGCCTTCGGGAAGATCGCGTTTCAGCCGAAATTCGCGCACCAATCGCTGTGGCTCGACTCCGGCCTTTTTAAATTCGCCGATTAACGGTTTGGTCAAACGCGATTGCTTTTGCTCGCCGAACCCGATCTGCACCGCCGAATAACCTTCATTTTCTGCGGTCAAGCGGCGCAGCAGAACGTTATCGCCAACTGCGATCACAGTCACCGAACACAATCGGCCCTTCGCGTCGTAAACGCTGGTCATACCAATTTTTTGTCCAAGAAGTCCGATGCTCATGACCTTGCGATCGAAAATGTTTCAGAGGCGCCTCCGGTTAAATTTTAATCGTGATGTCAACGCCCGCGGGCAGGTTCAGTTTCTTCAATTCGTCCACTGTCTTTGCCGTTGGTTCGATGATGTCCAGCAGCCGTTTGTGCGTGCGAATTTCAAATTGTTCCATCGATTTTTTGTCCACGTGCGGCGAACGATTCACAGTGAACTTCTCAATCAACGTCGGCAGTGGAATAGGTCCGGCCACGCGTGCGCCAGTGCGTTTGGCAGTGTCCACAATTTCCATCGCGGACTGGTCGAGCATGCGGTGATCGAACGCCTTCAGGCGAATGCGAATACGCTGGCCGTTGCTCATTTCGCCTCCTTTTGATCGAGAATTGCTGCGACGAGGTTCGCCGGCACCGGCTCGAAGTGCGATGGCTCCATTGAATAACTCGAGCGGCCTTTCGACAACGACCGGATGGCCGTCGCATATCCGAACAATTCCGCAAGCGGCACCAGCGCGTGAATGATCACCAAGTTACCGCGGGTCTCGATGCTATTGATCGCGCCGCGCCGCCGACTCAGGTCGCCGCAAATATCGCCCTGATATTCTTCTGGCGTGATGTTCTCCACCTTCATGATCGGCTCCAGCAGAATGGGTTTGCCCTGCCTGAAACCGTCCTTCATCGCGAAAATCGACGCCATCTTGAATGCGATCTCGCTGGAATCGACTTCGTGGAACGATCCGTAAACGATGTCCACCTCCACATCCACAACAGGATAACCGCCCAGCACGCCGTTAAGCACCGCTTCGTCGATGCCCTTTTTCACCGCGGGGATGTATTCCCTCGGAATGATGCCGCCGACGATCTTGTTTTCGACAAGCAGCCCTTTGCCTCGTTCGGCCGGACGCACGTCGACTTCCACATGCCCATACTGACCACGGCCTCCTGACTGCTTGATCAATTTACCAACGCCATGCGCGCTAGCGGTGATTGTTTCGCGATACGCGATCTGCGGTTTGCCGGCGTTCGCGTCCACTTTGAACTCGCGGAACATCCGGTCGCGAATGATTTCCAGGTGCAACTCGCCCATTCCGGCGATGATGGTCTGTCCGGTGTCTTCGTGTGTGTAAACGCGGAAAGTTGGATCCTCCTCGGCGAGTCGTTGCAACGCGGTGCCCATTTTTTCCTGGTCCAATTTCGTCTTCGGCTCAATCGCCATTGAAATAACTGGATCGGGGAAAGACGGCGGCTCGAGAAGGATCGGGTGATCTTCATCGCAGAGCGTGTCGCCAGTCGTGATATTCTTGATTCCGACAATCGCCGCGATGTCGCCGGAGTAACACGTTTCGATATCTTCGCGTTTGTCCGCCTGAATCTGAATTAAACGCGAAATCCGCTCCCGCTTGTTCGTGCGCGGATTGTAAACCGTATCGCCTTTGCTAAGTGTGCCGGAGTAAACCCGGAAGAACACGAGTTTCCCCACAAACGGATCGCTCCACAACTTAAACGCAATCGAGCAGAACGTGCCATTGTCGTCGGTCACCGCTTCCATTGGCTCGCCAGTGTCGGGGTTCTGACCTTTGGCCGGCGGAATGTCCAGAGGGCTGGGCAGGTAATCGACAACCGCATCGACCAAATATTGAATACCGATGTTTTTGAGAGCGGAGCCACCGATCACCGGCACAAATTTGTTCGCGATCGTCTGGCGGCGAATGCCGGCCTTCAACAACTCCGGGGTGACTTCACGCTCTTCGAGCACCGCCTCGGCGACTTCATCGTCGATGTTGGAAACCTGTTGAATAAGTTCGTGGCGCGCCTTCTCAACCGCGTCCATATACTCTTTCGGCACATCGGTCACTTCGTAGGTCGATCCGAGCTGATCGTTCTCGGAATAGATGATCGCTTTTTTGTTAATTACATCGAGCTGGCCGCGCAGCTGATCTTCCTTCCCCAGCGGGAGTAAAACCGGCCACGCATTCGCGCCGAGTTTTTTGTGGATGCTGTCCACGGACATTTCGAAATCTGCGCCAACGCGGTCCATTTTGTTAATGAACGCCAGGCGCGGCACGTTGTACTTGGTCGCCTGACGCCAGACGGTTTCCGATTGCGGCTGCACGCCAGCTACGCCGTCAAACACGGCAATTGCGCCGTCGAGTACACGCAACGAGCGCTCGACTTCGGCGGTGAAATCGACGTGGCCGGGTGTGTCAATGATATTGACGCGCTGCTTGACCCCTTCAAAAATCTTGTAAACACCTTCTTCTTTTCGTTGCGCCCATGTGCACGTTGTCGCTGCGGATGTGATCGTGATTCCGCGCTCTCGCTCCTGTTCCATCCAATCGGTGACGGTGGTGCCTTCGTGCACCTCCCCCATTTTGTGGATCATGCCGGTGTAAAACAGAACGCGCTCGGTGATCGTCGTCTTGCCCGCATCGATGTGGGCCGCGATGCCAATGTTTCGCGTTCGTTCCAGCGGAAACTTGCGATTCGGCGAGTTCGGACTTTTCGCCGGGGCTTTTTTCTGTTCCATCGTCGCCGTCGCCATAATCGTCACCACCTGAAGTGCGCAAACGCGCGGTTCGCCTGCGCCATTTTATGTGTGTCATCGCGTTTTTTGATGGCGTTGCCCTGACCGGAGGCTGCGTCTTTGAGTTCCTGCGCCAGCGCGTCAGCCAATGGCATACCCTTGCGACCGCCGGCAAATTTCACGATCCAGCGCATGGCTAGTGAGATTTGCCGCGCGGGCGTCACTTCCATCGGCACTTGGTACGTCGCGCCGCCAACCCTGCGGGAACGCACCTCCAGCCGCGGACGAACGTTTTCGACTGCTTTGTTTACAATCTCCAGCGGATCGACTGAATCAGAGCCTTCACGCGACTTATCGATCGCGGTGTAGACTACCCGCTCGGCAAGCGATTTCTTGCCCCGCTTCATCACGGTCGTAATCAGACGGGCTACCGCCGGACTCCCATATCGGGAATCGACGTGCTCCTCTTTCTTGTAAACTCTCCGCCGCCGCGACATTGTTGATCGTCTGTTTCAAACTTTGATTGTTTTATTTGGCCGCTGCCGGCGCTGCTTTCGCTGCGCCGCCTCCACCAGCCCCCGCACTGCCCTTTGGTCGCTTCGCTCCGTACTTGGAACGACCGCGCCTCCGCCCATCCACACCCAACGAGTCGAGCGTTCCGCGCACAATGTGATAACGCACGCCGGGTAAATCTTTCACGCGTCCCCCGCGCACGAGCACGATTGAGTGTTCCTGTAGATTGTGCCCCTCGCCCGGAATGTATGCAATCACTTCCTGCCCATTCGTCAACCGCACTTTCGCCACCTTACGGAGCGCAGAATTCGGCTTCTTCGGCGTGCGCGTCATCACTTGCACGCACACTCCGCGCCGCTGCGGGCAACCCGCGAGCGCCGGTGACTTCGATTTCACCGACACCTTCCGGCGTCCTTTCCTAATTAGCTGATTAATCGTGGGCATCTTCCAGAAGCTAAAATAGCGCGCCGCCATTGGTGTTTACTCCGGGCGACAAAAAACCCGCTTCAGGCCGCGCAACAAACTCTCTCACGCGCCGAATGCGGTAAGCGCCGAATATAGAGGGAAGATCGCGATCTGCAAAAAATATTTTTGTCCTTGAATTGTCATTCGGAGGGAAGTCGAGGAATCTCCACCTGCACATGCAGAATGAGTTTGCAGTTGTCGCCGCCGCTCAACACTCAAAAGCCCGACACGGTCGGCTGACAACTGCGCATGGCGTGATTGATACGCCGGCGTTCATGCCCGTAGGCACGCAAGGGTCCATTAAGGGCGTCAGTCCGCGTGAGCTGCGCGAGTTAAAGGCACAGATCATTCTCGGTAACACTTATCACTTGTTCGTCAGGCCCGGGCTCGAGGTCATCAAGCATTTTGGCGGTCTGCACAATTTCATGAGTTGGGACGGACCGATTCTTACCGACAGCGGCGGTTACCAGATCTTCTCGCTCGCGAAATTGCGCAAAATAACTGAGGAAGCTGTTGAATTTCAAAACCACATCGACGGCGCGCGAGCGTTCATTTCGCCGGAGATCGCAATGGAAATTCAAGCCGCGCTCGGCAGCGACATCGCGATGGTGCTCGACGAGTGCGTTCCCTATCCGTGCGAATACGATTACGCGGCGAAAAGCGTGGAAATGACCACGCGTTGGGCGAAGAGATGCAAGGCTGCACACTCTGTCATCCTGGGCGAAGTCGAAGGATCCCGTGGAATTGCCTCAATGCATTCGCAAAGGGATACCTCGACCCCGAAAGCTTTCGGGGCTCGGAATGACGATGCGGCCCACCAGCTTCTCTTTGGCATCGTTCAGGGCGCGACGTTTCCAGATCTGCGGAGCGAATCGGCGCAGGCGATTGTGGAGCTTGATTTCGATGGATACGCAATCGGCGGCGTGAGCGTGGGCGAACCCGAGGAGGAAATGATGCGGGCAGTTGAATCGGCTGAGCCGTTTTTGCCAGCGAACAAACCGCGTTACGCCATGGGACTCGGTACGCCGCCGCAATTATTGAAGATGATCGCGCGCGGCATGGACATGTTCGATTGCGTGCTGCCAACCCGCCTGGCCCGAAATGGAACGGCGTTTACCGCCATCGGCACACTGAATTTAAAGAACGCGGAGTTCGCACTGGACAAAAGACCAATAGAAGAAAATTGCGCCTGCGAGGCATGCCGCGGATTTTCGCGCGGCTACATTCGCCATCTTGTCAAGGCGGAGGAAATTCTGGGCCTTCGCCTTATCACCCTGCACAACTTGCACTTTTATTTGAATCTGATGAGGCGAGCGCGCTCTGAGATTGAAGACGGGACGTTCGATCACTTTCTCAAAGCATTCGTAGCAGAATACAAACCGCGAGATGCGATCCCGATCGTATAGAGGCAGGGACGGCGTACGTATGTGTTTGCATGCG
>Ga0209156_10002172_pt1 | contig 15535 bp, 10 predicted proteins | sample GraSoiAngelo_124_FD_185881 | JGI IMG/M metagenome (GOLD analysis project Ga0209156, IMG submission 185881) | Grasslands soil microbial communities from the Angelo Coastal Reserve, California, USA - 14_0927_05_20cm (SPAdes) (version 2) | ecosystem: Environmental > Terrestrial > Soil > Grasslands...
GGAGACGTTTTGGTCGAACCTTAAGAATGGGGTCAGCGGTATTCGCAAAATAGAAGCGTTCGACACCACCGGTTACGATTGCCAGATCGGTGGCGAAGTGCGCGACTTCGAGCCGAAGCCATTCTTTAAAAACCCAAAGGACGTCCGACGCACGGATCGATTTGCGCAGCTTGCCCTAGCTGCGGCGAAAATGGCGCTTGAAGATAGCGGGGTCGATCTGGAGAAGCTGAAGCGAAGAGATCGCTTCGGCGTAATTGTCAGCAGTGGAATCGGCGGATTGAGAACACTGCAGGATCAGCAAACGATTTTGTTGACGCGAGGGCCGTCACGAAATTCGCCGTTCACGATTCCGATGTTGATCAGCAACATGGCGAGTGGGCTCATCTCGATGGAATACGGGCTGCGCGGTCCCAATATGTGCATCGTTACCGCCTGCGCGACCTCGAACAACGCAATCGGGGAGTCTTGGCGGATAATCAAATTCGGGGACGCCGATATTTTCCTCGCCGGCGGATCGGAGTCTCCGATTGTCGCGATTGGCCTCGCCGGATTTTCGGCCATGAAAGCGCTCAGCACGCGCAACGATGAACCGGAGCGCGCTTCACGACCGTTCGATCGCGACCGCGACGGCTTTGTCATGAGCGAAGGCGCAGGGATCGTAGTGGTGGAAGAATTGGAACACGCGAAAGCGCGCCGCGCGAAGATTTATTGCGAGATCACAGGCTACGGAGCTAGTGCGGACGCCTACCACATGACTGCGCCGCCGCCGAACGGCGAAGGCGCAGTACGCGCCATGCAAGTGGCACTCGAACATGCAGGCATTTCTCCTAATCAGGTCGATTACATTAATGCTCACGCCACCTCGACCGATATTGGTGACATTTGCGAGACGCGCGCGATCAAACAAGTATTCGGCGACCAGGCGCATAAGGTTGCTATCAGCTCCACCAAATCAATGACTGGCCATTTGTTAGGCGGTGCTGGTGGAATAGAAATGGCGGCATGTGCACTCGCCATCCGGGATTCCGTGATTCCGCCGACAATCAATCTCGAAAATCCTGGCGAGGAATGCGACCTCGATTACACGCCAAATGTCGCCCGCGAAAAGAAAGTGCGCGTCACCTTAAGTAACTCTTTCGGTTTCGGTGGCCACAACGCCACACTTGTCGCGACTGCTTTCGACAAATAGATGTCCGGCAATACCCGGACCCCGGCTACGTACGAACTGCGTCTTTCCTGTTGTGCACTCCGGTTCGAAACAGCAAGGCGCACTGAAAAATTGGTAATGATTTAGCGACTTTCCGAAAAATGAGTTGGCATTGCTGCCGCGACGCGGCAGCTTGATTCGGCGCGGGCATAGCTTAATGGTAAAGTTCCAGCCTTCCAAGCTGGCCATGCGGGTTCGATTCCCGTTGCCCGCTATTGATCCGGCGCAATCAGCTCACGATTCCTCCAGGTAACGCCCAAGCCGGAGTAAACGGTCAGCGCTACTGTAATCCAAACCAGAATCGGTCCGGCTTCGTCTCGTGCTCGCAGCCACCATATTGATGTCTCACTCGTATATCGCAGTTCGGCGATCGAGAGAAGCGCGAGGAAAAAAACAACAGTGATGATCTGCCATGAAGTTTTCTGCTTGCCGAGCCGTTCCGCTGGAAGAACTCGACCTTTCGCGCTAGCCATCAGGCGCAAACCCGTGATCAAAAAATCACGTGCCACGACCGTTGTGGCGGCCCAAGCAGGCACGGCCTTCAACGGCACCAGCGAAATAAACGCGGCCGCCATCATAATTTTGTCCACGAGCGGATCCATTAACTTGCCAAAATTTGTAATCACTCCGTAGCGGCGGGCAATTTCGCCATCAATGAAATCCGTCAGCCCAGCGAGCAGAAAAATCAGAAGCGCGGACGTACGCGCGTACTGCCAGGAAGAATTTAGCGTCAGAACAAAAAGAACCGTCAGCGCCAGCCGGCTCAAAGTGATTCGGTTCGCCCAATTCATACGCGGGAAATCAAATCGACTCCAATATCCCGAGGGCGCTTCCTACCTATCGCCCCTTCATCGTCGATTTTGAATTTCGGTCGTTTCCAAATCGGAACCTTCTTCTTCAATTCGTCCACCACCCACTGACTTGCCCGAAATGCTTCCGCGCGATGGCGGCTCGCCACCTGCACAAAAAGCGAGGCCTCGCCTGGAGCAATAAATCCAATTCGATGGTGAATGACAATGAGCTCAAGTTCGAATTTTTCGATGGCTTGTTGCGCAACCCGGCGCAATTGATGCTCGGCCATTGTTTGGTGCGCCTCGTATTCGATTCCGTCGATTTCGCCGCCGTCCTCAGCATCGCGAACAATGCCCCAAAAATCGACTACCGCCCCGACCGCAAGATCGATATTCTCTTGTGGGGCTTTGAGCTGTGCTTTCGTCAATAAAACTTTGCAAACCGGATTTGCCATGCGCTTCAAATGCTCGTTAGAGTAAGTCTCCTCGGTTGAGGCGTCGGATAAGGAGATACGAAAATGATCCAGAATCAATGCGATATTGGCCTCATCGGTCTCGCGGTAATGGGCGAAAATCTCGTCCTGAATATGGACTCCAAGGGATTCTCGGTTGCGGTCTTTAACCGTACTACCGAGGTGACGGACAAGTTTGCGGCCGGGCGCGCTAAGGATAAAAAGATTCAGCCGACGCGTACGATTGAGGAATTCATCGGTGCGCTAATGCGCCCTCGCAAAGCAATGATCATGGTAAAGGCGGGCCCGCCGGTTGACGCTGTCATCCAACAAATCGCGCCGTTGCTGGAAAAAGACGACGTCATTATCGACGGTGGAAATTCCCTTTTCACCGACACGCAACGGCGCGGCAAAGAACTGGAGGACACGGGAATCCATTTTGTCGGCATGGGCGTTTCTGGAGGGGAGGAAGGCGCTCTCAAAGGCCCCTCTCTCATGCCGGGCGGTTCGCGCGAGTCATGGGAGATCATCGCCCCCATTTTCCGCAAGATTGCTGCGCAAGTGGATGGCGAGCCGTGCTGCCGTTACATGGGGCCGAATGGTGCTGGTCATTACGTCAAGATGGTCCACAACGGTATCGAGTATGGCGATATTCAGTTGATCTGCGAAGCCTACGCAATCCTGAAAGATATCCTGGAGATGCAAGCGCCGGAGCTCGCTGATGTCTTTGCAGAGTGGAACAAAGGCGAGCTCGATAGCTATTTAATCGAAATCACGTCCCAGATTTTTCGAAAAATCGATCCTGACACCGGTAAACCGCTGGTCGATATGATTCTCGACAAAGCCGGACAAAAAGGAACCGGCATCTGGACACTTCAATCCGCCATCAGGCAATCTGTGGTCATTTCGACAATTAACGCCGCAGTCGAAGCGCGCGTTGTCTCTTCGCGGAAAGAAGAGCGCGTAGCCGCATCCAAGATTCTGCCACAACCAAGAGCTCGAAAGTTTAAGGGCAATCGAGCACGCTTCGTCGACTCAATACGCGACGCGCTTTATGCATCGAAAATCGTGTCTTACGCGCAGGGAATGGAGCTTCTCCGCTCTGGAAGCACCGAATACAAGTGGAACCTCAACCTCAGCGACATTGCCACCATCTGGCGGGGCGGATGTATCATTCGCGCGAAATTTCTAAACCGGATCGTTGAAGCGTACCATCGCAATCCCGCGCTGCACAATCTTCTGCTTGATCGCTATTTCACGAAGATCATTAAGAAAGCGCAGCGCAATTGGCGCGTCGCGGTCTCGACAGCCGTTAAGCATGGCGTTGCCGTTCCTGCATTCAGCGCTTCGCTTGCTTACTTCGACAGTTACCGCCAGGCGAGGCTTCCTGCTAATTTGTTACAGGCGCAACGTGACTTTTTTGGTGCGCACACTTACGAACGCGTCGATAAGCCGGGCGTGTTTCATACGGAATGGATCGAATCCGATCGCAAGCCGATTGAAAAAGAGACCCGAGCGAAAGAGCCGGCTCAGCATCACGCCGGAGAGTGACCACTGGCTGCCGCCGTGTGGCGGCTACAGGTTAATGAAAGTCATGCGAATCAGCACCCAGGAGTTGCGCGTGCGCGAGCGGCTTGATATTCCGGGTCTTGATTAAAACGACTCTGTCAGAATTCTGTACTTCGCCTTCGATCAGCAGAAATGCTTCTTCGGTAATTAAAAGACGAAACCGTTCAAATAAGTCCGGATCGACAATCGCATTTGAAACCCCGGTCTCATCTTCCAAACTAATAAAAACAAATCCTTTTGCTGTGCCAGGGCGCTGACGGCAAATCACGTTGCCGGCGATCTGAATAGTTGCACCTTGCCGTGCCTGAGCGAGATCGATTGCGCGCCAAACATTGGGGAAACTTTCGCGAAGTAATTTCATCGGGTGTGGGCCGGTCGTCAGATTCATCGTTTCGTAATCCGCACGCACGCGTTCGGGCAACGTCATTCGCGCGAGCGGCACGTTGTAGCCGGGATCGGTGATCCCGGTCGAGGACAGCGTACTCGTTGAAGAGCCGGGATCACCGATCCCGGCTACAGCAAACAGCGCCTCTGGCGCTTGTTCCTCTACCCGCCACATCGCAGCCCGACGATGCTCAGTAAAACAATTGAGTGCGCCGAGTGCGGCAAGCGTACGGAGTTCCTCTTTTGAAAGCGACACGCGCCGTTTGAAATCTTCGAGTGAATCGAATTGCCAGTCTTGGCGTTGTTTAACGAGTTCGTGGGCGTGCTCCTCCTGCAATCCGTTTACCACGCAAAATCCTAATCGCACAGTGTCGTCTGAAACAACTGCGCAGCGCCATGTCGATTTCTGCACACAAACCGGTTGAATCTTCAACCCGTGCCGGCGCGCATCTTTCACAATTGTGGCCGGAGTGTAAAAACCCATCGGCTGATTATTCAGCAGGCTCGCGTAAAATTCCGGCGCCCGATGCACTTTTAAATATGCGCTGCCATAAGCGAGAATCGCGAAGCTGATCGCATGCGATTCCGGGAAACCGTAGAGCGCAAATGATGTGATTGACTGGATGATTTTATCGATCACATCTGCCGCGATATTTTTCCGCGCCATTGCCGCACGCAGCTTGACGCTAACTTTGTTCATCCGCTCTTCAGAGCGATGGAAACTCAATGCGCGACGCAACTCTTCTGCTTCGTCCCCCGAAAAATCCGCCATCACCATGGCGATCTTGAGCATTTGTTCCTGAAACAACGGGACACCGAGGGTGCGCCCCAAGACTGGTTCCAATCGCGGGTCGAAATACGTGACCGGCTCGCGGCCAGCTCGGCGCGCCAGATAAGGATGCACCATGTCACCTTGGATCGGTCCTGGCCGGATAATCGCGACTTCGATTACAACATCATAAAAACATTTCGGCTTCATCCGCGGCAGCGTGGCCATTTGCGCACGGCTCTCGATTTGAAAAACACCGATCGTGTCGGCTTTTTGCATCATGTCGAATGTGGCGGGGTCGTCCGTTGGAATGTGGGCAAGATCGAGCGGCCGCCCGCGTTCACGGCATAATTCGAATGCATCCTGCATTACCGACATCATGCCAAGCCCGAGCAAATCCACTTTCACAATACCGAGGTCTTCGCAATCATCCTTGTCCCATTGCGCAACAACGCGTCCGGGCATCGATGCGTTTTCTAACGGCACAAACGAGCTCAGTTTGTTCTGGCAAATAATCATCCCGCCGGAATGCTGGCCAAGATGGCGCGGCAAGCCATAAATCGCCTGGTAGAGCGAGATGAATGCCGGCATCCGCGGATGTTTTTTCGGCAAACCGGCCTGTTCAATTTGCGAGGCGAGATCGAGCGTGTGTGGAAAATCGCCGTTCGCGAAGAGATGCGAGAAGCGATCTAGAATAGTCGGCGAAAAATTGAGCGCTTTGCCGATTTCGCGGGCAGCGCTTCGGCCACGATAGGTGATAACATTTGCGGTCATGGCCGCGCCGTGTTTGCCGTAGCGCCGATAAATTTCCTGAATCACTGCTTCACGTCGATCGCCGCTAGGAAGATCGAGATCAATATCGGGCCAGCCTTTGCGGCTCTCGCTGAGAAAACGTTCGAACACCAGATGACTGCTCACCGGGTCCACCGGCGTGATCCCCAGGCAATAACAAACCACGCTGTTGGCGGCGCTGCCCCGGCCCTGGACCATGATGTTGTGTTCGCGACAGAAATTGACGATGTCCCAGACAATCAAAAAATAACCGGGGAACCCGAGCTTGGTGATGAGCGCGAGTTCTTCTTCGAGCTTCCGTTTTACCTTGGTACTAATCGCCGCATAACGCTGCTGCGCCCCGAACCAAACGATCGTGCGCAGGAACGAATCCATGTCATGGCCTGCCGGAACAGGAAACGATGGAAATTCGTAACCGATGTTTTCGAGAGAAAACGTCAGCCGCTCAGCCAACCGTGAGGTGTTTTCAATTGCTTTCGGCAGATCGCAAAACAATTCGCGCATCTCCGCGTCACCTTTTAAGTGTCGTTCGCTGTTTCGGGTGAGCAATTTCCCGGCAGCATTCAGATGCGTGTGCTCGCGAATACAGGTGAAAACATCAAGGACCTCTCGCCCGTAAGGCCGGGCGTACTGAACACCGTTCGTGGCCAGGATCGGCAATCGATAATGCGCGGCAAGATCGACAAGTTGATGATTAATACGTTTCTCTCCGCGCAAAAAATGTCGCTGAATTTCAACGAACACATTTTGGCGACCTAACGTGTGGATCAAAAACTGCGCGCGATCTTCGGGCTGGGTAGCGCACGCGCTACCCAAAAGCGTGACCAGTCCCTCGGCGAATTGCGGCAGCTCATTCCACTGAATCGCGCATTTTCCTTTCTCGCTGCGCAAATGCCCATGCGTAAGGACTTGACAAAGATTTTTGTAACCGGTGCGGTTTGCGACCAGGACCGGAAGAATCGTGCCATCTTCCATCGACAATTCGCAGCCGATGATTGGATGCACATTGTGCTCACGCGCTGTGACGGAAAACCGTTGCGCGCCGTAAACGCCGTTGCGATCGAGCAACGCCATCGCCGGCATTGCCAACTCAGCTGCGGTCTCGGCTAATTGCTCCGGAAATGAAGCGCCCCGGAGAAAGCTAAAAGCGCTGCATGCATGTAACTCGACGTATGGCATAAACGGCAATCATCAGTCGTAAACACCATCGATCGCCCAGATCTCCCCACTCTTGTGACAGCGCACCAAAATATCATTCTCCAATTGCAAATCCCATTCACTCCGCGACCAAATCTTTTCGTCCCACCAATTCCCGGATGCGCGATAAGGACCGCTTTGCTGTGCGACTTTGCCGTTGACGTTCGCGCTTCGAAGGTGAGCGGGAATATTTTTTGATAGAAAAACGGATGCAGATACGGCCGGTCGAAATCGTCGCAACGCTGCACCTGATATGGAAGCTGTTTCAGACGTCCTCACCCTACCCTCTCCCTCAGGGAGAGGCGCGCGTGCGCTAGCACGGCGGTGAGGGAATCCAGCCTTTTTCGTATCAGTGTTCAAATTCCACACGAACGGCTCGAGATGAAATGCGTCAGATCGATGTGTTTCCTCCAAGACCGGAGTGCCGACACGATCACTGCCCAATAAAGCGATCAATCGGGCCAGCGTTTCATAGAGCTGATTTGGATCGCGCAAAGGTATTTCAAACAAACCAAATTGTTGCTGCGACGCTTTAGTTGGCTCGGCTTCCAACGAAACAGTGGTAATCGGGTATTCCGATTTAAAATTCTCGAGATGGGTGTGCAGCATCTGAAAGAGAAGATCGACATCGTTCGTCGGCTGCGGAATTTTAAAACAGCGCTCGTAATGCTGCTGGTTTGACAACGTGATCTGCAGCCTGAGTTCTTTTACGACGAGGTAGATCGCGCTCAGTCGAAATGCGAGCTGCTCCAAAAAACGACGCAGCATGAACAGGAGCGGCTCAGTCGTTTCGATTTCGTTTTCAAATTCGAAACTTTCGGCAAACGATTCCGGCGGCTGCACCAGCTTGAGAAGCCGCATCGTTTTTCCGTTGGCTCGTTCCCAAAGTCGAACCGCTTCCAACCCGAGCCGGGCGCCAAGATCGTCTCGATCCAGCGCCACTAGTTGTCCGAGCGTGTGAATCCCCCATTTGTGCAGGATCGCGAGGATCTCCTGAATTGTGCGAGCCGCACTGGCATTTTTTGCCGATTCTCCCTTTGTCGAACCTGAGCGCTCCACACGCCCAATTTAAGTGAAAGTCCTTATATGTTCAAGCGAACATTTCGCAAGCCACTATTGAATAGTGTCTAACGCGTCCATGTTCGCCGCAGCCCAGAATGAAACGTGTTCCATACCAAAGTTGTACCACTGATTGATTTTAAGTTTTTCACAACCTTTCTTGAATCGCTCTCGTAGTTCGTCAGCACTCGATACCCCGAGCATTGTTTTCAACTTTTCGAAGTGCTTATGCTGTGTTGCACGAACGAACAAAGGAAAGCGACTGCCCCAACCGGCATAAATCAGCGTTCTCGGATACCAACGGGAATCCGACACAGCCGCAGCCAGGAAGACGATTAACTCTGCCTGCATGACTTCGCGAAATGGGATATCAGCTCGCGTGCTTCTTTCTTTCATGAGATCGGCTACAAGGTCCATCCGCCTCAACTTTAGACGTTGGTTACGATATTCGAGCGTTCGTGAATATCCGTAAAACTCATCGAACCCCTTGAAATCTTGGCCGCGATCGAGTTCTGATTCCGGAAGCATGTAGTGAGTGTTCAATAGTGAGTGGTTTATTGAAAAACGATTGAGACGGACGAGAGCGGCGATTACATAAAGAAACAGTTCGTAAACAAATATCACGTGTGCATCGAACCAGCCTTCTTTCCAACTCTTGAGCTCCGACGGCCGATATTTAAGCGCGAGAAGCCGTTCCAGAAACGTGACGATCGTTTCCTCGAATGCTGTTTCGTTCGCGGCCGCGCCTTCCAAAAGAATCCAATCAATGAATTGATCTCGAAGGGGCAAAAGTACTCGCAACGTCTCTAACACGCTCTCGTCGAAATGTTCGACTTCGGGTTGCTTACGAACCCTAAGGGAGTCTGCGTACGCGAAGGCGGTATCGAGGAAATCTTGACGGTACAGCGACACGATTGGCTTGTTGTTGATTATTGCCTCTCGCAGCGTCGCAAATTTGCCGATCGTCGGTAGTGCGGGTTTGTCCTTATTCTCAGAAAGGTAAGAAGGAGGTTTTCCTAGCGCCGGCTTCGTATGTAACGGTTTTCCGTGGAGCGCGTGGATCAGTTGTTCCCAATTCTCGTTGACCCGTTCGGGCGTACTGAAGTCAATCCATTTACGAGGGTGAAAAAATGCAGGGAGATACGGCTCTCCATCCGCTTTCCACTCGCAAACAAGTGGAATGAATTTCTTCTGACCTACTTTGTCGTAAATTTCCTTGGACATGATTTGAGACTCAGTGCCCACACCAGCTTTTCGCGCATCTGCCTTTTCCGCGTATTTTCTGTCTGAGAAAACGAGGACGTGAGTAACGGAGTCGTCGGTCACCATCTTCTCCATGAACGCGTATTTATCCTGTCCCTCCGACAAATCCCATTGGTCGAGGATCGTATCGATTCCATCGCTCCTTAGACGTTCAGCATAGGAACGGATCAAATCGCAATGCGTGGGCGACGTCCAACTATACGAGATAAACGCCTTAGGCGACGGCTCGGCTGATTTCATAGTAGATCACTGGCGCTCGAGGCACTCTGCTCGTTCGCCGCAACTCGGAAGCGGATTCGAGAGGACTTCTTGTGAGTTCGGGTTCTTCGGCAACCGCGTCGCTTCCGTTCGCCCAAATTTTTTCGGCCTAACAGCTCCATAATCAAACCTAACGGCAAACCTGAGATATGTGCAAGTGAACATCTGCATCCACGGCAATATTCACCTCCGCCCATTACTGAAATTCCGAGCTTTGGCGACCGGCCAGTGACCTCATCGCATCGCTGGAAATCGTCGCCGCAGCTTAGACAATTTTCACTGGACACATAGTAGCGCTTGCAGAAATGCGCGCCCGTACGGCTTGGTCACGATCCGGTTGTTGAGAATTACTTCTTTTTCCACTGAGCGCCACCGAGCAGCGGCAATACGAACAGGTTTGCCAGGATGTCAATGATACAGCCGGCAAGCACGACCACACCGAAACGCTGCGTCGGCGGAAAATCGGAGAGCGCGAAAATGGCAAAGCCAGCGGCGAAAATCACGTCCGAATAGACGATCCCGCGCCATTGTTCTTCGCGCGCGGCCACCCACGCTGGCCAGCCTTTCTTTCCGTCGCGTTGCGCACGGCGAACACCAAAAACAAGGTGAATCATCGAGTCGATCGCGATGCCGATGCAGACATTGGTGGCCGGCGCCGAGATGACGTCCATCGGCACATGCAGCCAGCCGATGCCGCCAAGCATGCACAGCGGCACGAGCGTCAAGCTCACGATCATAGCCACGGCGCCGCGGACAGAACGGGCGACGATCCACGCGATCGCGATGAACAAAACGTTCAGCCAGAAAAGGCCGGTCACCAAACTGGAAGCGACAAGCTGTGCCAGTCGACCTTGCAAATAGTAAATGCCCCCAACGAGTGGTGTTTTGAATCCATGCTTCCGAGCAACCGAACGAAGGTCGTCGACAACATCGACGCGATATTTGTCACGGCGCGCCTCGACCATGCGAAGGAGAAACACCGCTTGTGTGCGATCTTCGGTGACAAAACTTTTGGCCACGCGAGCGTATTTCGGCTGCTCCATGATCTCCATCATCTTTTCGTAGCTCAGGAAAAATGAGAACGGCGTTCGGTCGCCTTCGGCCAGAAGAGTGGGAAGAGAGATCACTGTTCCGACGTCTTTGTAGTTTTCCAGCGCTCCGTGCAACGTCCACATCTTCTGGTAAGCAGCGTCGGTGTTCAGCTTGCTGCCGTCGGCTGCGGACACGACGAGCGTGAGCGGATTGCAGCCGCCGTTGTGATCGACGTATTCCAATCCATCGCGCAGTTTCTGGTGCGGCTTGAAATAATCAAGAAGACTCGGGTCGGTGTTTACTCGTTTCAGCCCAAATCCCAAACCGGCGCTGACCAGAATGACGGCCAGCGACAGCGGCACGAACCGCCGCGACCAAAATGCGTGGGAAGGTTCTGCCTCTACGAGTTTGCTTTTACGCGGCACAGCCCAACGCAGAAACGGCGGATACATCACGTAAGCGCAGATCAATGCCACGAGCGTCCCGAGCACGCCGCCAAATCCGAGTTCGCGGAGCGGTTTGGCCTGGACAATCAGCAAGCTGCCAAACCCGAGTGATGCGCAGATCATCGACCAAAAGGAAGCGGGAAATGTCATACGTCGCGCGGCGGCCGCAAAATCGCGCGACTCCTTCCCCATTCGATTGGCAAGCGTCTGCCAGTTGAAGGTCATGTAAACCAAATGCGACAACGCCACGATAAATACGATCGTACCGAGGTTGACCGTGAGGATGCCGATCTTTTTCCCGAACGCCGACTGGAGGAGCAAGGTCAACAAAACGGCGTTAGTGCAGGTAACGAGCATTCCCAGAAATACCCGAATCGACCGGAACATTGCCGCCATTGTTAGCCCAAACAAAACGACCGCGGTGAGGCTGAAGTAGCGGAAATCGTGAACCAGGCTGCGCCGGAGCATCTCCACGACGTACGGCGTGCCGGCGATGTGAATTCGAAAGTCTCTCTCATCCAACTCGTGCACAATGCGCTCCAGATGCCGGATGAGTTTCTCCGTGTCGCCAGCCTCGGTGAACACGATGACGTTGCTGGACTTGCGGTCTTTGGCTATCAGCAGCCGGTTCCAGAACGGACTCGCGAGCCCATCCTGAAAACTCTTTGGCCCGGCGGTCAAACTCTTGACGGTGCTTACCGCGTCGATCGCTTGGATCTCTCGAGTGAGTCTTTGGATCCGGCCCAAGTATCGCGATGATGAAATATCCCGCGAAGACACTGCGAGGATCAGCTCCGGTTGCGACGGGAAGCGCCGCTCGATCTTTTTGGACTGCCCGAACCCGGGATCACTGGTTGAAAAGAAAAAGTTCTCTTCCACCACCGGTTTAAGATCGACAAAGGCCGCCACAAGTCCGAGCAACCCGACCGTAACTGCGAGCATCCACCAATGCGTCCCTAATGGGAGCGGTGTCTTCGAAACCAGTGTGCCAAGTTTCATCGCTTCAGCGCTGGCCGATTACGAAATTGTAGCGATCCAGTCGCGAACTGGCGACAGGTCGTGCAACAACATTGCCGACTAAATCTAAATAATTTCGACCGGACATTTCGGCAATGCCGCCAGAAAGGCGCGCCCGTACGGCTTGGTCACGATCCGGTTATCCAAAATGACGATGATCCCGCGGTCGCCCTTCGTTCGGATCAGACGGCCGACGCCTTGGCGAAGTTTTAGGATCGCTTCCGGCAACGAATATTCAGTGAACGGATCGCCACCGCGCTCTTCCACAAGCTCGAGTTTCGCTTCGATGAGGGGATAATCCGGCACAGCGAAAGGCAGCCGCGTGATAATCACATTCGAGAGCGCTTCGCCTGGAACATCGACACCGCTCCAAAAACTGTCGGTCCCAAAAAGGACACTTCGCGGGGTTGTTTTGAATTGCTCGAGCAGTTTTCCGCGTGGCGCCCCTCCCCCTTGAACAAGAAGATTCAATTTCTTTCGCGAAAAAAATTCACTCATTTGATCGGCCACCTGCTGCATGCCGCGATAACTCGTAAAAAGGACAAAAGCGCGCCCATCCGTCTCCTCGACAAAATGCGCGATCCAATGCTCCAGTGCTTCTTCATAACCGTTGTCACGCGGGTCAGGCATTTGTCGCACGATGAAGATTTTCATCTGCGTGCGAAAATCGAACGGACTCCCGAGCAGCAACGGTTCGGTTTCATCTGCCCCGATGCGCTGGCGAAAATAGGCGAGATCCTGACGGCCGACCGAGAGCGTTGCGCTCGTCATCACGCAGGAGCAGTCTTCGCGAAAAATCATGCGGCGCAGTACCGGCGCGATGTCGATGGGCGCCGCGTTCAGGGAGAGAAACTGCGCGGTCTTGCCGGTTCGTTCGACCCAATAAACGTGTTCGCGGGCGCTTTGCTCCAGAAAAATGGCAATGCCGTCACGGGCATCGCGAATGCGACGGCCAAGTTCCTGCAATTCCGCTTTTAGAAATTCATCATCGGCGCGTCTGGCGACTTCGGCGATACGCGCCTGCAATCCGGTCAGGTGCCCGGTGATCGTGTCGGGGACAAATTCGGGCGCGCGGACACGAAATTCGCGGCCCTTTCGGAAATCGCAGGATGATTCGATTGCTGCGAAAAACCTGTCCAATTCGTCGACGAGGTCGGCCGCCAATCTCACGCCGATTGCGTCTCGCATGACCGTGAACAGACCCTTGTGCGTACGCGCGTTGTAGAGCCGTTGGATTGTCGATCTCAGCCCGTATTGTGAGATGCCGATGCCGATCTGCCGCGAGGCGACTTGCTCGACCGTGTGCGCTTCGTCGAAAATGATGAAGTCGTTCGGAAAAAGGTAACCACTTTCGCGGTCCTCCTGTGCGTCCGGACTTCCCAAAAGCATAAAAAGCAGCGTGTGGTTAATCACGATCACATCCGACGAGAGAAGCCGCTTGCGGGCTTGCTGGTAGAAACAGTTCGATTGCTGTCCGCAGCTTTTTCCTGTGCAGATGTGCGGCTCGCTGCAAACTTGTGTCCAAACTTTCGGATCAGGCTCGACTGACAAATCGCTAAGCGATCCATCACGAGTCGTGCGCGCCCATTCGGCCAGTCTCGTCAGCTCATTTTGCTCCGGCCCGGTGAAAAGCTCGTTTGCCTGCTGGAGCGCGCGTTCCAAACGCCGCGGGCAAAGATAATTTTGCCGTCCTTTCATGAGGGCGGCTTCAAACTCGACGGGCAAGATCTTCTTTAAAATAGGGATGTCCTTGTAAAGAAGCTGTTCCTGAAGATTGATGGTGTGAGTCGAAACGATTGCCTTTTTGTGCTGCTCAAGCGCAAACAAAATCGCCGGAGCGAGATAGGCGAGCGATTTGCCGACGCCAGTCCCCGCTTCGACTACCAGATGCCGCTCTTCTTCCAACGCCCGGGCCACGGCCGCCGCCATTTCTTGCTGTTGCGGACGAAATTCGAAATTCTTTGCCTTTGAGAGCCGCCCGCTCTTCGAAAAAATTGTCCGAATTCGTTCGACAAAGTCGGTGCCCAGAGAATCTTTCAACGCGATCATCAAAATTTAATCTTAATCTACTCCGTGAGACTCCTCGATCGCTACGTCGTCCGCAATTTTTTGCAGGTTTATTTGTACTGTATTGCAGGCTTTATCTCGATCTGGCTCATTTTCGATGTGAGCGACAATATTTCGACATTTATCGACGAGCACATTGGTCTCTTGCTCGCCGTCCGGTATTACGCCACGCAGGTCCCGCAAGTGTTTATCATTTTGCTGCCGGTGTCGCTTCTGCTCGCGCTCCTTTTTACGCTGGGGCGAATGTCGCGTGCGAATGAAATTGTGTCGATGCTCACCGCAGGTGTTAGTCTTCCGCGCGTTCTCCTGCCGTTGATTGGAATGGGCCTGCTTACCGTAGCGGCAAGCATGACGCTAAATTATTCACTTGCCCCCCACGCCGAACTGGCCCGCAAGACGCTTCTCTCCGAAGCGCGTGCGCGCCCGGAGGCCTTTATTGAGGGGCAAATTTTCCGGAACCGAACCGACGCCCGCACCTGGTTTGTTCAAAATTTTCGTCACGGCGACAATACGTTCAACAATGTGCAGGTGCTCCAACAGGACGCGAATGGCAACATCCTCATCAATTATCTAGCGACCCGTGCCTTTTATCGACCGGAAACGAAAGCCTGGGATCTCGAGAACGCAAAAGTGGTTCACTACGATCGCGCCGGAAACATCATTGACGAGCAGGTTTATCCTTCGCTCAAGGTCGAGCACTGGAGCGAAACCCCTTTTCGCCTCGGAAGCGCAAACGTTCGCGCGGAATTTCTCGGTCTGCCTGAGCTGCGGGAATATCTGCATTTCAACGCTGATTTTCCGGCAACTCTTCTGGCGCCGTTCCGTACACATCTTCAGTATCGTCTCGCGCTGCCGTGGACCTGTCTGGTTGTCGTCTGTATCGCGGCCCCGCTTGGAATTGGCTATTCGCGTCGCGGCGTTTTGTCCAGCGTCGCAGCCGCGGTCGTTCTCGTTTTTTCCATGAATTTTCTCACTCATCTTTTCCTCGCGCTCGGCGAAGGAGATCGCATCTCTCCCTGGGTGGCGGCTTGGACGCCAAATATTCTTTTCACCGCGATCGGTCTCTATCTGCTCTATCTTCGGGCTTCCAACCGCGAAGCGCTCGGCTTTCATCTTTTCGCGGCGCGACGTATAGTTGCGCAATGACTCCACTGCCAAACGAATGGGCCGTCAAGCGTCGCGCCGATGCCTGTGCCGTCACTCGTCGGCCCTTTGTGACCGGGGAATATTTC
>Ga0209156_10002174_pt1 | contig 15532 bp, 12 predicted proteins | sample GraSoiAngelo_124_FD_185881 | JGI IMG/M metagenome (GOLD analysis project Ga0209156, IMG submission 185881) | Grasslands soil microbial communities from the Angelo Coastal Reserve, California, USA - 14_0927_05_20cm (SPAdes) (version 2) | ecosystem: Environmental > Terrestrial > Soil > Grasslands...
CTCACGCAGGACAGCGACGTGCGCATCATCGACTTCGGCATCGCGCTGGTGTCGGATTCGGACATCTCGCGCATCGAGGGCATCGCCGGCAGCCCCTCCTACATGTCTCCGGAGCAGGTGCAGAGTCACGAGCTCACCAACCGCTCCGATCTGTATTCACTCGGCGCGGTGATGTACGAATTGCTCACCGGCGCGCGTCCGTTCCGCGCCGGCAATCTGCAGAAACTCCTGCACCAGATCGTGTACGCGACGGCGCCGCCGATCCACACCATGCGCAAGGACGTGCCCGAGGAGCTCGAGACGGTGGTGGCGCAGGCGCTGCAGAAGGATCCGGCCAAGCGCTGCAAGAGCGGCCAGGACTTCGCCGCCGACCTCACCCGCGTGCACCAGCGGCTGCGCGAAGCCAACGCGCGCATCGACCGCCAGGAGCAGTTCGGCGTCCTGCGGCGCCTGAAGTTCTTCCACGAGTTCTCGCATGCCGAGATCTGGGAAGTGCTGCGCGCCAGCAGCTGGCAGGACTATGCGGGGGGCGAGGAGATCGTCAAGGAAGGCGAGATGGACGATCGCTTCTACATCCTGGTGAGCGGCAACTGCGTGGTGGAGCGGCACAGCCAGCGCGTCGGCGCGCTCGATACCGGCGACTGCTTCGGGGAGACGAGCTACGTGCCCGGCGCCAAGCGCACCGCCACCATCCGCGCGGCCGCGGCGGTGACGGTGCTGAAGGTGAGCTCGACGCTGCTGGAGCAGGTATCGGCGGCCTGCCAGCTGCGCTTCAACCGGGTGTTCCTCTCCGCGCTCATCGGCCGCCTGCAGGGCGCCGAGCGCCCCCGCGCCCCCGCCTCGTAAGCCCTCGAGCGACTCTTGCGCGGCGCCGGCGCCAGCTCCTACTCTGTCGAGCTGAAGTGCACGTACTGCTCATCGAGGACGACGCCGAGGCCGCGCGCTTTCTGGTCAAGGGCCTGCGCGAGAGCGGCTACAGTGTCGATCATGCCGTCGACGGGCGTGAAGGGCTCGCGCGCGCCACCGAGGGGCAGTTCGACCTCATCGTGACCGACCGCATGCTGCCGCACATCGACGGGCTTGCGATCATCGAGCTGCTGCGGGCCAAGGCCATCCTGACTCCGGTACTGGTGCTGTCGGCGCTCGGCAGCGTCGACGACCGCATCCGCGGGCTCAAGGCCGGTGGCGATGACTATCTCACCAAGCCGTTCGCGTTCGCGGAGCTGCTGGCGCGCATCGAAGCGCTGCTGCGCCGCCGCGCCGGCTCGCCCCACACCACGCGCCTGAAGGTGGAAGACCTGGAGTTCGACCTGCTGACCCGGCGGGTGACGCGCGGCGGGCGCGAGGTCGAGCTCACGGCGCGGGAGCTCAAGCTGCTGGAATTTCTCATGCGCCGCGCCGGACAGGTGGTGACGCGCACCATGCTGCTCGAGGGGGTATGGGATCTGCACTTCGACCCGCAGAGCAATCTCATCGACGTACACATCAGCCGCCTGCGCCAGGCGATCGATCGCGGCAGCGACCACCCGCTGATCCACACCGTACGCGGCTCGGGCTACGTGCTGCGCACCGACGCCTAGCCCGTGCGGCTCGACCTCATCAATACCACGGCCTTCCGCCTGTCGGTGGGCTACACGCTGCTGGTGACGCTCGCGGTCAGCGTGACGCTCGGCAGCGCCTACCTGCTCACCGAAAGCCTGATCACCGACGAGGTGGACCTGATCATCGACACCGAGCTCAAGAGCCTCGAGGAGAAGTTCGCGCGCAGCGGCGTGCCGGGCGTCACCGATGAGATCAACCTGCGCATCGAGAGCTGGGGCCGCATCGGCGCCGTCTACATGGTCGCCGACGCCAACTTCGAGCGCATCGCCGGCAACGTGACCCATTGGCCGTTCGATGGCATGCCGGCCGAGCGCTGGCCGGAATTCGAGATCGCCACCATCGAGCCGGGACGGCGCGCCGTGCACCCGGTGCGCGCCGCGGTGCGCACGCTCCCGGGCGGGGACCTGCTGCTGGTGGGAACGGATATCTCCCAGGGGCGGCGCTTTGCCGAGAAATTCCGCTTCGCCGCGCTGTGGGGCATCGGCCTGTCGACGCTGGCTGCGGCGCTGGCGGGTTTCTGGTTCAGCTACAAGCTGGCGCGGCGGGTGGGCGAGGTGACCCGCACCTGCCAGCGCATCATGGCGGGTGAGACCGGGCGGCGGCTGCCGGTGGCGGGCGCCAATGACGAGTTCGACGCGCTGGCGGCGTCGGTGAACCGGGTGCTCGATCGTCTCGAGGAGCAGGCCGTGACGCTGCGCGCGACCTTCGACAGCACCGCGCACGACCTGCGCGCGCCGCTGCACCGGCTGCGCACCCGCATGGACGCGCTGTTGCTGCGCTCACCGCCGCCCGAGCCGGCGGTGCGCGAGTCGATCGAGTCGGCATTGCGGGAAGTCGACCACCTGCAGCGCACTCTCGCCACGCTGCTGCAGATCGCACTCGCCGAATCCGGCGCGCCGCTCGCTTCAGCGGCGTCGGTGGATGTGGCCGGTCTCGCCGCCGAGCTGGTCGAGCTGTTCGAGCCGCTCGCCGCGGCGCAGGGCCTCGCGCTCGGCTGCCGGCGCGACGCCCCGGCCATCGTGCAGGGCAATCGCCAGCTGCTCGCGCAACTGCTCACCAATCTCATCGAGAACGGACTGAAGTACGTGCCCGCGGGCGGGCGCATCGAGGTCGCCGTGCGGCGCCTGAGTGATTGCGTGCAGCTCACCGTCAGCGACAACGGTCCGGGCATCGCCACCCAGGACCGGCTGCGCGCCGGGCAGCCGTTCGTGCGGTTCGGGCCGGGCGCCCGGCAGGAAGGCAGCGGCCTGGGCCTGAGTCTGGTCGCGGCCATCGCGCGCCTGCACCGCGGGCGGCTCGAGCTGCAGAGCAACGACCCGGGTCTGAAAGTGCTGGTCGAGCTGCCCGCCTAGGGTCTGGAGTTCTTGCCGCCGCGGCAGTCCTTGACGAACTGCGCGCGCGCCGGCCCGGTGAGCTTCTTCGCGTCCGCCTGCTTGTTGCAGACCTTGAGCGAGGCATGCTTCACCGGCGTCGCCGACGGCGCCGCGGGCTGATCGGCGGCAACGGCGGCGCCGCAACCCACGAGGGCGATGGCGGTGAATGCGGTGATGATGTTCATGCGCGCTTTCCTTCGGGTGAACGAGCCGGGTGACCAGCGCAGAAGTTAGTGGGCCGGACCTCACGCCGCAATGAACGCCGCATTAAGAAATCTTCATGCGCGCTTACTCGCGCGGCGCCTGCGGGCCCGCCCGGGGCCCAGGGGCGGAAGCCGCCCGCGGTGCCTAAGGCGCCCGAGCCTTCAGGCGTCCTTGTCGTGCTCGATGAGCGCGTAGGCCGAGTGGTTGTGAATGGACTCGAAATTCTCCGATTCCACCAGGTAGGCCGCCACGCGCGCATCGCGGTTCAGCCGGGTGGCGACGTCGCGCACCATGTCCTCGACGAACTTCGGGTTGTCGTAGGCGCGCTCGGTGACGTACTTCTCGTCGGGGCGCTTGAGAATCCCGTACAGCTCGCACGAGGCCTCGCTCTCGGCGATCTCGATGAGCTCCTCGATCCACATGTGGCTGCGCAGCTTCGCGGTGATGGTCACGTGCGAGCGCTGGTTGTGGGCGCCATAGTCGGAAATGTTCTTCGAGCACGGGCACAGGCTGGTGACCGGCACGGACACCCGCACCCACATCTCGGTGTGGCCGCGACGGTGCTCACCGATGAGGCTGGCGCGGTAGTCCATCAGGCTCTCGACGCCGGAGACCGGCGCGCGCTTCATGACGAAGAACGGGAAGCTCATCTCGATGTGCCCGGTGTCGGCCTCGAGACGCTCGGTCATGGTACGCAGCATGCCGCGAAACGACTCCACCGAGATCTCGCGCTCGCCGTGCAGGATTTCCACGAAGCGCGACATGTGCGTGCCCTTGAAGTTGTGCGGCAGGCGCACGTACATGTTGAAACTGGCGATGGTGTGCTGCTCACCCGCGGATCGATCCTTGACCCGCACCGGGTGGCTGATGTCCTTGACGCCCACGCGGTTGATGGGCAGCTCGCGCGTGTCGCGGCGCGCCTGCACGTCCTCGACCTCGGTGACGGCGGTGCGCGCGAGCTGGGCGGTGGCGAGCGGCGGAGTCATGAGCGAAAGCCTACAGGAAACAACCGGATGATTGCATTGTTAGGGACGCGGCAGGGCCGCGGAATACCTCTTTTTGGGTACGGCGCGACCGGCCGAGGACCGCGTGCGCAGCCCCTGTTGGTGGCAGGCACCGGCGGCGGCGTCACACCCCGCCGGCGGAGCGCAGGCGTTCCGGCGCCTGCAGCGCCCACCAGCGCTCGATGCTCGCGCCGAGGCCGGCGGCGTCGAGCCCGGCGGCGCGCAGGCAGCCCTCGCGCGAGCCGTGCTCGATGAAGCGGTCGGGAATGCCCAGCTGCAGCACCGGCAGCTGCAGAGCCTCGGAGGCGAGCACCTCGAGGACCGCGGAGCCAGCCCCGCCGTGCGTGGCGTTCTCCTCGATGGTCACGAGCGCGCGATGGCGCGCGGCGAGCGACACCACCAGATCCTCATCGAGTGGCTTGACGAAGCGCATGTTCACGAGCGTGGCGTCGAGGGCTTCCGCGATCGGCTGCGCCGTCGGCACCAGCGCGCCGAACGCCAGCAGCGCCAGCCCGCTCTTGCCCTCGCGCCGCAGCTGCGCCTTGCCGACCGGCAGCGCGCCGAGCTGCGCGCTCACCGCGGCTCCGGGACCTGCGCCGCGCGGATAGCGCACGATTGCCGGCGCGTTGAGCGTGCTCGCCGTATACAGCATCTGCCGGCACTCGTTCTCGTCCGCCGGCGCCATGACCACGGTGTTGGGAATGCAGCGCAGGTAGGACAGATCGTAGCTTCCCTGGTGAGTCGCGCCGTCGCTGCCGACCAGGCCGGCGCGATCCACCGCAAACACCACCGGCAGGTTCTGCAGCGCGACGTCGTGGATGAGCTGGTCGTAGGCGCGCTGCAGGAACGTCGAGTAGATCGCGACCACCGGCCTGAGGCCCTCCGCGGCCATCCCCGCGGCGAAGGTCACCGCATGCTGTTCGGCGATCGCCACGTCGAAGTAGCGATCGGGGAAGCGTTTGGAGAACTCCACCAGCCCAGAGCCCTCGCGCATCGCCGGCGTCACGCCGATGATGCGCGGATCGCGCTCCGCCATGTCGCACAGCCATTGGCCGAAGATCTGCGAGTAGGTGGGACCGGCGCTCTTCTCCTTGAGGATCGTGCCGCTCACCGGGTCGAACGGCCCGGGCCCATGCCACTTGATCGGGTCGGCTTCGGCGGGGGCGTAGCCCTTGCCCTTGCGGGTCACGACGTGCAGGAACTGCGGTCCGCGCAGCTTGCGGATGTTGCGCAGCGTGCTGACCAGCGCCTTGACGTCGTGACCGTCCATGGGCCCGATGTAGTTGAACCCCATCTCTTCGAACAACGTGCCGGGCAGCACCATGCCCTTCAGGTGCTCTTCCGAGCGGCGCGCCAGCTCCCACACCGTGGGCATCTGCCGCAACACCTTCTTGCCACCTTCGCGCAGGTGCGCGTACACGCGGCCGGAGAGCGCACGCGCGAAGTGATTGGAAAGCGCGCCGACGTTCTCCGAGATCGACATGTCGTTGTCGTTGAGGATCACCAGCAGATCCGCGGGCAGTGAGCCGGCGTGGTTCAGCGCCTCGAACGCCATGCCCGCCGTCATGGCGCCATCGCCGATGACCGCCACCACGCGGCGATCCTCGCCGGTGCGCGCCGCCGCCACCGCCATGCCCAGCGCAGCCGAGATCGAGGTGCTCGAGTGTCCAACTCCGAACGTGTCGTACTCGCTCTCGTGGCGCGCCGGAAAGGGCGCCAGGCCCCCGTCCTGCTTGATGGTGTGCAGCCGATCGCGCCGCCCGGTCAGCACCTTGTGCGGGTATGCCTGATGGCCGACGTCCCACACCAGACGGTCGCGCGGCGTGTCGAACACGTAGTGCAGGGCGATCGTGAGCTCCACCGTGCCGAGACCTGCGGCAAAGTGACCGCCGCGCGTGCTGACGCTGTGGATCAGGAACGCGCGCAGCTCGGCGGCCAGCGCCGGGAGCTTGCCTGCCGGCAGGCGCCGCAGATCCGCCGGCGACTCGATCGCGCACAGCAGCGGGTAGTTGTCGGGCGGTGGGCTCATCGGCGCCTCAGTGTACACGGGCTGCCCGCGCGCGGCCGACAGCGCAGCGCGCCGCCGGCAGCCGCATGCGCGGCGCATCGCTCACCTGCGCGTCCATTACTGCGGGTCCGGAGCCGCGCCCGCAGCCTCGTCCCCCGCCTCCTCGAACGGCTCGATCGAGACGCCGGGCTGGCCACTGCGCTTCAGCAGGATCTCGACTTTCTGCTGCGCGGCCTGGAGCGACGCCTGGCAGTGGCGCGCGAGCGCGACGCCGCGCTCGAAAATCTTCAGCGCCTCATCGAGGGGCAGATCGCCGCGCTCGAGACGCTCCACCAGGCCCTCGAGCTCGGCAAGCGCGTGTTCGAAGTCGGGGCCTTTGCTGTTGCGCGTCACGTGGGCATCACTCCTCGAGGCTTGGCGGGAGGTGAGCCAAGGGCGCGCAACGTTACACAGCGCGTGGTGCGAGGGTCAACGCGGGGTTGACGCCACTTGCGGTGCGGCGATAGAGTCGCACGCCTGGGTTAGACCGAGTCTAAGCGAGGAAGCCATGAATCTCAAAGGCAGCAAGACCGAAAAGAATCTCAAGGATGCGTTCGCCGGGGAATCGCAGGCCAACCGGCGTTATCTGTATTTCGCACAGAAGGCCGACGTCGAAGGGTTCAACGACGTCTCGGCGGTGTTTCGCTCCACCGCGGAAGGCGAGACCGGCCACGCCCACGGACACCTCGAGTATCTGGAGGCGGTGGGGGACCCGGCCACGGGGCTGCCCATCGGGGAGACCCGGGCCAATCTGAAGGCTGCCATCGCCGGTGAGACCCATGAGTACACCGACATGTACCCCGGCATGGCGAAAGCTGCGCGCGAGGAGGGCTTCGGAGAAATCGCCGATTGGTTCGAGACGCTCGCCAAGGCCGAGCGCTCGCATGCCAATCGCTTCCAGAAAGCCCTGGACAGCATTTGAGCGCACGCGAGGGGAGCCTCGAGGCCCCCGCCCGGCACCCGCTGCAGTGGGGCGACCCGACGTTCTACGACGTGAGCGCGCTCGAGAGCGAACTCGCGCGCGTGTTCGACATCTGCCACGGCTGCCGCCGCTGCTTCAGCCTGTGCAACGCCTTTCCCACGCTGTTCGACGCGGTGGACGCTTCCGCGCAGGGCGAAGTCGCGGGCGTCGAGCGGCGGGTGTTCTGGCAGGTCGTGGATCACTGCTACCTGTGCGACATGTGCTTCATGACCAAGTGTCCGTACGTGCCACCGCATCCCTGGAACGTCGACTTTCCGCACCTGATGCTGCGGGCGAAGGCGGTGCGCGCGCGCACCGCGGGCGTACCTTGGCGCGGGCGCGCACTCGCGGCCACCGATACCGTCGGCAGGCTGGCCGGAATTCCGGTGGTGGCGCAGCTGGTGAACGCGGTCAATCGCACGGCGGGCGGCCGCGCGCTGCTGGAGAAGACTCTCGGCGTCGACCGCACGGCGCCGCTGCCGCAGTACCACGCGCGTAGCGCGCGCCGGCGCCTCGCCGCTCTTGGCACCACGGCGCGCGCCGGCGCTGCGAGCGCCGCGCAGGCGACGGCGGCGACCACCGGGCGGGTGGCGCTGTTCACCACCTGTTACGGCAACCGCAACGAGCCCTCCCTCGCCGAGGACCTGGTCGCGGTGTTCGCACACAACGGCATCGAGATCACGCTGCTCGCGCAGGAGCGCTGTTGCGGCATGCCGCGGCTCGAGCTCGGCGACCTGCGCTCGGTCGCGAGGCTCAAGGAGTTCAACATCCCGCCGCTGGCGCGGGCGCTGGACGCCGGCTACGACCTGGTGGCGCCGATCCCCTCGTGCGTGCTCATGTTCAAGCAGGAGCTGCCGCTCATGTACCCCGAGGATGCGCAGGTTCGCCGGGTCGCCGCGCGCATGTTCGATCCGTTCGAATATCTCATGCTGCGCCACGAGGCGGGGCTGCTGCGCACCGACTTCAAGGCGCCCCTCGGCAAGGTGAGCTACCACGTGCCCTGTCACCTGCGGGTGCAGAACCTCGGGCTGAAGACGCGCGATCTCATGCGGCTCGTGCCGGGCACCAGCGTCGACACCATCGAGCGCTGCTCGGGGCACAACGGCACCTACGGCGTGAAGCACGAGTTTCGCGCCGCGTCGGTGCGGATCGGGCGCGCGGTGGTGCAGCGGGTCGAGAGCGCGCAGGCCGATCACTACGCCAGCGACTGCCCGATGGCGGCGCAGCAGATCGCGAGCGGCCTCGCCCGGGCGCGTGCGCCGGAGCATCCGCTGCGGCTGCTGCGGATCGCGTACGGACTCACCTGACATGCACAAGCTTGCGGCCACGGACCTGATGGGGCTCGAGCAGTACGCCCGCGAGCGGCCGGCATTTCGCGCACGGGTGCTGCGTCACAAGGGCGAGCGGCAGCTCGCGGTCGGGCCGAATGTCACCTGGTGCTTCGAGGATCGGCTCACGGTGCAGTACCAGGTGCAGGAGATGCTGCGTACCGAGCGGATCTTCGAGCCGCAGGGCATCGCGGCTGAGCTCGGCGCCTACAACCCGCTGATCCCGGACGGCAGCAACTGGAAGGTGACGCTGCTGATCGAGTTTGCGCAACCCGCAGAGCGCGCGCGGGCGCTGGCGCGCCTGAAGGGGATCGAGGATGCCTGCTGGGTGCAGGTCGCAGGTCACACGCGTGTGTTCGCCATTGCCGACGAGGATCTGGAGCGGGAGAACGAGGAGAAGACCTCGGCGGTGCATTTTCTGCGCTTCGAGCTGACTGCGGGCATGATCGCCAGCCTGCGCGCCGGAGCGACGCTCGCCGCCGGCGTCGATCACGAGCACTATCGGTATGTGGTGCACGAGGTGCCCGCGGCGATGCGGCTCGGGCTGCTGGCCGACTTCGCCTGACGCAGGCGCCGGCGCGCGCCTCTGCTAAGATCGCGCGGCGCGCACGCCGCGCTCAGCCACGGATGATCCCGCAGCCGGATGAGCCACTCCTACACCGCCTCCGATATCGAGGTCCTGAGCGGCCTCGAGCCCGTCCGGCGACGGCCGGGCATGTACACCCACACGCAACGGCCCAATCACCTCGCGCACGAGGTCATCGACAACAGTGTCGATGAGGCGATCGCCGGTTACTGCAAGCAGATCGACGTCACGCTCTTCAAGGACGGCTCGCTGCAAGTGCAGGATGACGGCCGCGGCATGCCGGTCGACATCCATCCCAAAGAAAAGGTAAGTGGCGCCGAACTCATACTCACGCGCCTGCACGCCGGCGCCAAATTCTCCGACAAGAACTACAAGTTCTCCGGTGGCCTGCACGGCGTCGGCGTCTCGGTGGTCAATGCGCTGTCGAAGCACCTCGAGTGCTGGATCAAGCGCGGCGCCAAGCAATACAACATCAGCTTCAAGGACGGCAAGATCGCCTCCAGGCTCGAGGAGACCGGCACCGTCGGCCAGCGCAACACCGGCACCACCATCCGCTTCTGGCCCGATCCGAAGTTCTTCGATTCGGACAAGTTCTCCGTGCCGCAGCTCAAGCACACCCTCAAGGCGAAGGCGGTGCTGTGCCCGGGCCTGCGGGTGACTTTCAAGAACGAGGCGGGCGGCGAGCAGGATGAGTGGTTCTACACCGGGGACCTGGCCGCCTATCTGATCGAGGAGCTGGACAAGCTCGAGCGCATTCCCGCGGAAGCCATTACTGGCACGCGCGCGGGCGATGACGACGCGGTCGATTACGCGCTGTGCTGGGCGCCGGATGCCGAAACCTCGATCGGTGAGAGTTACGTCAACCTGATCCCAACCATCGAGGGCGGCACGCACGTCAACGGGCTGCGCGCCGGAGTCGCGCAGGCGGTGCGCGAGTTCTGCGAGTTCCGCAATCTCGTGCCGCGCGGCATCAAGCTGACCCCCGAGGACGTGTGGGACAAGGCGAACTACGTGCTGTCGGTTAAGATTCACGAGCCGCAGTTCGCCGGGCAGATGAAGGAGCGGCTCGGCTCGCGCGATGCCGCCGCGCTGGTCGAGGGTTTCGTGCGCGACTCCCTGGCGCTGTGGCTCAACCGCCACCCCGATGCCGGCGAGCGCATCGCGCAGTTTGCGATCGCCAACGCGCAGGAGCGCGCCAAGGCCGCGCAGCGCGTGGTGCGCAAGCGCCTCACCGGCGGACCCGCCTTGCCCGGCAAGCTCGCCGACTGCACCAGCCAGGAGCCGAAGCGCTCCGAGCTCTTCCTGGTGGAGGGCGACTCCGCCGGCGGCTCCGCCAAGCAGGCGCGCGACAAGGACTTCCAGGCCATCATGCCGCTGCGCGGCAAGATCCTGAACACCTGGGAGCTCGATGCGGGCGAGATCACCGGCAGCCAGGAGGTGCACGACATCTGCGTGGCGCTCGGCATCGAGCCCGGCGCGAGCGACCTCTCCCAGCTGCGCTACCACAAGGTGTGCATCCTCGCGGATGCGGACTCCGACGGGCAGCACATCGCCACGCTCCTGTGCGCGCTGTTCCTGCGGCACTTCCGCCCGCTGGTGGCGCACGGGCACGTGCACGTGGCCATGCCGCCCCTGTACCGCATCGATGCCGGCAAGCAGGTGCTGTACGCGCTCGATGACGCCGAGCGCGACCAGCTCCTGAAGAGGATCGAGAAGGACAGCCCGCGCACCAAGGCAACCGTCACCCGCTTCAAGGGACTGGGGGAGATGAACCCGACGCAGCTGCGCGAGACCACCATCGACCCGCGCACGCGCCGCCTGGTGCAGCTCACCATCGACGGCAAGGACAACACCGATCAGCTCATGGACATGCTGCTCGCCAAGAAGCGCGCCGCCGACCGGCGCGAGTGGCTCGAAGAGAAGGGCAACCTCGCGCAAGTGCAGGTGTAGGCATGCCGGAGAATCAGGAACTGAACTTCGAAGGCGTCGAGCGCCAACCGCTGCGCACCTTCACCGAGAAGGCCTACCTCGATTACTCGATGTACGTCATTCTCGATCGCGCGCTGCCGGCACTCGGCGACGGGTTGAAGCCGGTACAGCGGCGCATCGTGTACGCCATGAGCGAGCTCGGGCTGTCGGCGGTCTCCAAGCACAAGAAGTCCGCGCGCACCGTCGGGGATGTGCTCGGCAAGTTCCATCCGCACGGCGACACGGCCTGCTACGAGGCCATGGTGCTGATGGCGCAGCCCTTCGCCTATCGCTATCCGCTCGTCGACGGCCAGGGCAACTGGGGCTCGCAGGATGACCCCAAGTCCTTCGCCGCGATGCGCTACACCGAGGCGAAGCTCACCAGGTACGCCGACGTGCTGCTCGGGGAACTCGCCGACGGCACGGTGGACTGGACGGCCAATTTCGACGGCACGCTGGAAGAGCCGGTGTTCCTGCCGGCGCGGCTGCCGAACCTGCTGTTGAATGGCACGTCGGGCATCGCGGTCGGCATGGCGACCGACATTCCGCCGCATAACCTGCGCGAGCTCGCCGCGGCCGCAGTCCACCTGTTGGAGGACTCGGAAGCCACGCTTGCTGCGCTCATGAAGCACGTCAAGGGCCCGGACCTGCCGACGGGCGCCGAGATCATTTCCCCGCGCGCGGACCTGAAGGAGTTCTACGACAAGGGCGTCGGCACTTTCAAGGCGCGCGCCACCTGGCAGATCGAGGACGGCAACGTCATCATCACGGCGTTTCCCTACCAGGTGTCGCCGGCGCGCGTGCAGGAGCAGATCGCCGAGCAGATGCGCACCAAGAAGCTGCCGATGGTGGAGGACCTGCGCGACGAGTCCGATCACGAGAATCCGACGCGGCTGGTCATCGTGCCGCGCTCCAACCGCGTCGATCTGGTGGAGCTCATGAACCACCTGTTCGCCACCACCGACCTGGAGCGCAACTACCGCGTCAATCTCAACATCATCGCGCTCGACGGCCGCCCGCGGGTGATGGGCCTGAAGGAGATCCTGGGCGAGTGGCTCGAATTCCGCACCACGACCGTCACGCGCCGCCTGCAGTACCGCCTGGACAAGGTCGGCAAGCGGTTGCACATCCTCGATGGCCTGCTCATCGCCTTCCTCAATCTGGACGAGGTGATCCGTATCATCCGCCGCGAGGACGAGCCCAAGCCGCTGCTGATGAAGCGCTTCAAGCTCACCGATGAGCAGACCGAGGAGATCCTCAACACGCGCCTGCGGCACCTGGCCAGGCTCGAGGAGATGAGAATCCGCGAGGAGCAGAAGACGCTCGCGGCTGAGCGCGAGGAGCTCGAGGCGCTGTTGAAGAGCAAGGCGAAGCTCAGGAAGCTCATCGCCACCGAGATCCGCGCCGATGCGGAAGCGTATGGCGACGAGCGGCGCACCAAGATCATCGAGCGCGAGGCGGCCCAGGCGATCGATGAGACGAGCCTCATCCCCAACGAGCCGGTGACCGTGGTGCTGTCCACCGGCGGCTGGGTGCGCTCGGCGAAGGGCCACGACATCGAGCCGCGCGCGCTCTCCTACAAGAGCGGCGACGCCTTTCAGGCCCTCGCCCGTGGACGGAGCCTGCAGCCGGCGGTGTTCATCGACAGCACCGGACGCACCTACACGCTGCCGGCGCATTCGCTCGCCTCCGCGCGCGGGCAGGGTGAGCCGCTGTCGGGACGCCTGGATCCGCCCGACGGCGCGAAGTTCGCCGGCGTGATGATGGGTGAGCCGGAGGATCTGTGGCTGCTCGCGAGCGATGCGGGCTATGGCTTCACCGTGCGACTGAAGGATCTCATCACCGACCGGCGTGCCGGCAAGACCGTGCTCAACGTGCCCGAGAACGCACACGTGCTCCCGCCCGCGCCGGTACCGTCGGCGGACTGCCTGGTCGCCGTCGTCAGCAGCGAAGGCAAGCTGCTCGCCTTCCCGGTGGGGGAGGTGCCCGAGATGCCGCGCGGCAAGGGCAACAAGCTCTACGACATCCCGGCGAAGAAGGCCGCGGCGCGCGCGGAGCTCATGACCGCGGTGGCCGTCGTGCCGCCGAAGGCGACTCTCGCGCTCTACTGCGGCGAGCAGCGCAAGACCCTCGACTGGCGCGACCTGCAGGACTATCTCGGCCAGCGCGCGCAGCGCGGTGCGGTGCTGCGCCGCGGCTGGCCGCGCCAGATCGAGCGGCTGGAAGCGCTGCCGGCGTCGCCCTGAGCGGCCTCAAGCGCCGCAGCCTGAGCGCCCGCGAGCCAAATCCACGGGCCCGGTACTCCGCAGGCCGTACCTCGGCCAGCACCCGTCTGTTTGCTAATAGGAATGATTCGCATTAGCATTTGTCCTGAGCCCTGGGACGGGAGTGAGGGAGTCATGCCGAACAGCGTTGCCCGAAGAGCCGGCGCCCTGGCGCTTGCAAGCTTGGCTTGCGGCCTGGCGCCGTGCGCCATCGCTGCCGCTGCGGAGGCCCGGGACATCGACCTGCAGGCGCAGATGGCACGGGTGCAGGCGCAGCTCACGCAGCTGGGAGAGGAGAATCGCGCCTTGCGCGAGCGGCTCGCGCGGATCGAGCGCTCGCTGGCGCAGCTCAGCGGCACGCTCGCGGCGCCCTCGACGACGGCGGCACCGGGGGTGCCAGCGCCCGCGGTCGCAGACTCATCCGCCCTGCCAACACCCACGACGCCTTCGACGGCGGGCGCTGCGCCGCCCGCGGCCGGGGCGCGATTGTGGGGTTACGGCGAGATGTACTACGTCGATCCGACGCGCGATGCAAAGCAGGCACGGGCGGATCTGGCGCGCGCGGTGTTCGGCCTCGGGTACTCCTTTGACGAGCGCACGGAATTCAACTCCGAATACGAACTCGAGCACACGGTGGCCTCGGGGAGCGACGCGGGGGAGTTCGAGGTCGAGCAGTTCTACGTCGACCGCCGTGTGAGCGAGGCGCTGAGCGCGCGCGCCGGTCTCATCCTGATGCCTTTCGGGTTTCTCAACGAGCATCACGAGCCCACGCGCTTCTACGGCGTGCAGCGCAATTTCGTCGAGACCCTGATCATCCCCAGCACCTGGCGCGAGGGCGGCTTGAGTCTGCACGGCGACAGCCGGGCGGGATTTGGCTGGAGCTTCGGGCTGACCACCGGCTTTGATGTGTCGAAGTGGGACTTCGCCCCGGCCTTGCCGCCGTACACGAGCGCGCTCGAGCTCACCGACAGCGGCGCGGCACCACTGCAGGCGACGCACCAGGAGCTGGCGCTGGCAAACGCCCGCCACCTGTCGCAGTACGCCGCGCTCGGCTACTACGGCATCCCCGCCTGGCTCTTCGGGGGCGCGATCAGCACCGGGGAGTCGAGCGCGCCGGGCGATCCGCGCGTCACCCTGTGGGAGGCGCACGCCCGCTGGACACCCGCGAAGCTCGACCTGTCGGGCCTGTACGCGCGCGGCTCGATCAGCAACACCGGGCCCCTGAACGCGGCCCATCCGAACTCTGCGAACCCGTTGCCAGCATCGTTTTACGGATACTTCCTGCAGGGCGCCTATCGGCTGTGGGAGCAGGGCGAGTATCGGGCGGCGCCGTTCGTTCGCTGGGAGCGCTACAACCTGGGCGCCAGTTACGCCGGTACCCGGGGGCCTGTGATCCCTGCGGGGCTGGCGCCGCTGTGGCCCCGGAGCGAGGACCGGGTCTGGAGCGCCGGTGCCAACCTGTACGTCGGCGCGCACCTGGTGCTCAAGGGTGACTATCAGTGGTTTGAGCTCAACCCGGGCTTCAGGCGCTTCGACCTGGGCCTGGGCGTGAGTTTCTGAAGCGCTCACTTCAGCGCTCGGCCATCACCACTTCCTCGGGCTCGTTGATGAAGTAGCCCTGGATGTACTGCACGCCCACCTGCCACAGCACGGCCATGGTGTTGGCGTCCTCGACCCGCTCGGCGATGGTCTGGATGTTGCGCTTGCGTGCGGCTTCGACCAGCGTGCGCACGCGCGCCTGCAGCTGCGCATCCGCGGCCAGCTCCTGGATGATGGTGCCGTCGATTTTCACGAAATCGAGCTGCAGTGATTCGAGCATACCGGCGCTGTCGCGTCCGGAGCCGAAGCCCTCGAGCGCGAAGCGGAAGCGCCGCGCGCGCAGCACGGCGGTGAGCGCCTTCACCTGCGTCAGGTGGCTCGCCGCGCTCTCCTCGGTGATCTGGAAACACAGCCGCTGCGGCTCGGCGCGGCTCGAGCGCAGGTGATTGTCGAGCCACTCGAGGAAGCCCGCGTCGCGCACGGTCTCCTTCGACAGGCGCACGAACAGACAATCGGGCTTCCTCTGCGCCGCGAACGACAGCGACGCGCCGACGACCCAGCGGTCGATGTTCTTGAGCAGATCGTTGCGCCCGGCGGCCGCCATGAACTCCGACGGCAGCACTTCCCGGCCCTGCTGGTCGATCATGCGCACCAGC
>Ga0209156_10002175_pt1 | contig 15530 bp, 12 predicted proteins | sample GraSoiAngelo_124_FD_185881 | JGI IMG/M metagenome (GOLD analysis project Ga0209156, IMG submission 185881) | Grasslands soil microbial communities from the Angelo Coastal Reserve, California, USA - 14_0927_05_20cm (SPAdes) (version 2) | ecosystem: Environmental > Terrestrial > Soil > Grasslands...
AGAGTGGCCGGCGCTCTTGTGGCGCTGACCCAGTAGCCTCACGAGAAGCACGGTGAGGCAGAACACCGGAAGCGCCAGGACCTTCGCCAGAGCGCCTGAGGTACCGAGCACGAGTGAAGAGCCCAGCGTCACAAAATTCCCGGTGACGTGCGAGGTAAACAGGCCGTTGAGCGCGAGGAAGCCGGCCGTGTCGACGTAACCGGCGTTCGCGCTCAAGACGTCGGGTAGCGAGATCCTCATCGAGCTTCCTCCAGCCGGCGCACGCGCCGTGGCGTCCTTCTAGTCAGAGCCGATCACGCCGAGCAGCGTTGCGACGACCGCCTCGGGAGCATCCTCCTGCACCAAGTGTCCGGCGTTTTGCACGGACTGAAAGACGGCGTTCGGAATGCGCGCGGCGAGCGCACGACCTTGCACGATGGGAATCCACGTGTCGTCCTCACCCCAGAGAATGCACACGGGGCAGCGAATGTCGCCGTAACGATGCTCGACCTCATCGGTATAGCGCTGGTCCATCTGCGCCACCTGCCTGTAAAAGGCGGCCTGGCCCCGCTCGCCGAGCCATGGCCTCAAATAGAGCTCGAGGTCCTCCGGCGCGAGCGGGCGATGGGCAGCCTCGGCGATGTAGGCGCACAGAATCGCCCGGTGGAGATAGGACGGAAGACCGCGGAAAGCCGCCTCGTGCTCGCGGACGTGCCACACAAACGGAGAGCCCCAGGGAGCGATCGCTACCGGATCGATGAGAGTCAGCGACTCGAACTCGCATCCGTCGAGCAGATGAGCCCGAAGCGCGGTGGCGCCTCCGAAATCGTGCGCGACGACGTCCGGCTGCGCGATGCCCCAGTGATCGAGCAACGAGGCGAATACCCGGTTCTGCACGCCGAGCGATACGTCCTGCTGAGACCTCATTTCCGAGCGGCCATAGCCGAGCAGATCGTAGTAGAAGATCTGGCGGTGCCTGGCAACGTGAGGCGCGATGCGTCGCCAGACGAGCGAGGAGAAAGGGGTGCCGTGGAGGAGGACCAGCGGCTTCCCCGCCCCCACGACGCCGTACCGGACCTCCTGACCCTCAAAGCTGAATGCGTGGGAGAGGTTCCACGAGTCGACGTTTGCGTTCGTCATCGCCACCGCTCCGGTTCGAGGCCGTCCGGCGAGACCGCGAACTATAAGCCCTTGGCCGCAGATCCGAGGGCCCGTCGATAGCGGACTTCATCGACCGTCACGCCCCACACCGAGTCGGTGCGGTGCCGGCCATCCGGCACCCATCCATCGTGGCGGTAGAAACGCGCCGCACGTGAGTTGCCTGCCAGGAGCCACAGGACCGCCTGTTGAAAGCCGAGAGCGGCAAGCTGCGCGCGGGCAGCCGAAGCGAGCGCGGTGCCGATGCCACGCCCCCACCAGTCAGATCAACGTAGAGTGCCCAGAGCTCCCCGTGATCCGGCACATCGGCGTCGCGAGCCGGTGCGGTCGTGGCGAAGCCGCGGATGGCCCCCGCCTCGGATGCGACGATCGTCGCCGGTGTAAGGGGGTCGAGACTCCCGAAGACGTATCGGCCCGCCCGTTCTTCCGGACGCAGCCCATCCAGGTATTCATCGGGCAGCAACGTTCGGTAGGCCACCTGCCAGGAGCGCACGTGCACGCGCGCGACGGCCAGCGCGTCATCGGGTTCAGCGGGTCGGATCTGCAGCGTCACATTCAACGCCGACGGCGTCGCGGCAGATCAGCGGTTCGGACTGGCGTCTCTCCCGCCGGCGTGGCGGACACCGGTTTCTGCAATCGACAAACGGGGTATGACTCGCTATAAGGCGACCGACACCGATGTTATCGTAGTGCGCGTGTTTCCACGCCCGCCACGCCTGCGGATCAGCGGGGGGCGGCGCTTCAGGGACAAGGAGACTACCCATGCTGAGAGCGCGGACTGCTGGGTTTCTACTCGCTGTCGTGCACTTGTTTTCGGGACCCTCCGCCCTCGCGGACTCCTACAGCGACACGGTGACTCTGTTCAAGAACGCGGGTGAGAGCGCCTCGTTCTTCAATAACTGCTACGGCTACGCCGTCTTTCCGACGATCGGCAAAGCAGGCCTCGTGGTCGGCGGTGCGCACGGCAAGGGCAGGGTGTACGTACATGGCAAGTCAGTGGGCGACGCCTCGGTGACGCAGCTGAGCGTCGGCCTGCAGGCGGGCGGCCAGGCCTATAGTCAGATAGTGTTCTTCGAGGACGAGCGCGCCTTCAAGGACTTTACCAGTGGACATTTCGAGTTCGGCGCCGACGCCAGCGCGGTCGCGATCACCGCTGCCGCGGAAGCGAGCGCGGGCACCACCGGAGCGAGCGCGGGCGCCAGCGGCGGAAAGAAGGACGCGGTCACGGCCGGCTCGTATCACAACGGACTTGCGGTCTTCACCATAGTGAAGGGCGGCGCGATGTATCAGGCGACCGTCGCAGGGCAGAAATTCAACTTCACGCCGAAGTCCGAATAGGACGTTGGCGCTGCGGCCAGGGTGGTTGAGCGGTGCGTCAGGGGGTCGGGCGCGGCTGCGGAGACTGCAGCGCCCTGTGTGCAACGGCGATCGCGCCGAGCGGTCCGGCCCGCTCACCCAGGGCGGGCGCGCACAGGTAGTCCTCGTTGAGTGCACTGCGCGGCACGTGCCCGTAGTCACCGAGGCTTGCCTGCAATGCGCGCCGGATGCGCGGCAGCAGAGTCGGCTGCCCGAGCACGACGCCTCCGCCGACCAGGATCCGCTCGGGCACGACGGTGAGGATCAGGTTGTGGAACAAGCCCGCGAGTGCATGCACAACCTCATTCCAGACCGGATGATCCGCGGCGAGCTCGCTGAAGGGGACACCCGCCCGCGCCTGAATCGCAGGCCCCGACGCCAGTCCTTCCGCGCAGTCCCCATGAAACGGGCAGTTCCCTGGCCACGTCTCACCGGCAAAACGCGGCACCCGTAGATGGCCTGCTTCGGGATGGCCCAAACCGCGCAGTGGCGCCCCGCGGACGATCACCCCTACGCCGATGCCCGTGCCCACGGTCACGTAGGCCCAGGAGTCGAGGCCGCGAGCGCCGCCCCAGAGTCCCTCGGCGAGCGCCGCGCCATTGACATCGGTGTCGACCGCGACCGGCACCGAGAACGCGCCGGCACGCGGCAGCAGGGCGACGCGCTCCCAGCCGCGTTTTGGCGTCGCCACAATGCAGCCGAAAGAAGAAGAGCGGGGGTCGAGGTCCAGCGGCCCGAAGCTCGCGAGTCCCAGCGCACGAAACCCATGCTCGGCATGCCATTGCTTCAGTACCGCATCGATGGCCGCGAGGGTCTCGGTGGGCCCCCGCGTGGGCACGCGGATCTCTCCACGGATGTCATTGGGGCCGGCGGCGAGCAGACAGACGCACTTCGTGCCTCCAAGCTCCACCCCCGCTACGAGCGGCGCATCGCTCACCACGGGTACTCGCGGCCGTCGTAGTTGTAGAACCTGCCCGAGTCCTTTGGTCCCAGCCTTTCGATCAGCCGCCGCATGGCGCTCACGCTCTGCTCAGGCGTCAGCGTCGCGCCGCGTCCGCCCATGTCGGTCTTGACCCATCCGGGGTTGATCACGACGCAGGTGATGCGCTGGCGCGCCAGATCGATCGCAGCGCTGCGCATCACCATGTTCACCGCCGCCTTGGACGTCCTGTAAGGAATGTAGCCGCCGGAAGTGTTGTCCGCGAGCGACCCCATGCCGCTGGTGATCGTGACTATCGTCCGACGCGAGCTCTGAGCGACCCGCTCGAGAAACGCTTCGGTCATGCGCGCCGGACCCAGGACGTTCACGTCGAGCACATGCTCCCAGTCGTCGTAGTCGATCGTGCCGACGGTCTGGTCCGACTTTCCCATGACGCCGGCGCAGTTGATCAGCACGTCGATGGCGCCCTGGTCGCCCTCCACGGCAGCTCGCTGGACGCTGCCTACGTCGGTGACATCTATTTCGACGAGGCTGAGTCTGCCCTCCATGTCCGGCATCAGGCGCTGCAGCGCCTGCGCGGAGTCAGGATTTCGGCAGCCGGCGAGAACGCGCCAGCCGTCAACGGCATATTGCCGCGCGAATTCGTGCCCGATTCCGCGGTTCGCCCCGGTGACCAGTACCGTCTTCATGGCGGCCGCGCCCCCTGGATGTCGCTCGCGAATCAGACTGAGTATACGTCGCCGAAGTCGCGCGGCAGGCGATGGCCGCCCAGGTGAGGCTCTCGCCACCCTGGGCGAGCTCGAGACCCCCGGTCGTCGTGAGCGTCTTCGCAGTTTCCGGGCGCCGGCGCTGGTTATAGTGAGCCCGGAGCGAGGTGCCGTTCCTGTCGGCGACTTGCGACGATCTTCTGTACAGTACGCCCCGGCGGTACATGGCGGCCTATGAGCGTGGAACCCATCGAAACAATGAGCGAAGCCTGGGCGAAGTGGGAAGGCCGCGTCACTGGCGCGTTCACTCTGCGCCGCTATCTCGGCAGCTCGGATCACAGCGGGGTCTTTCTCACTGAGATTGAGGGACGAGAGCCTTCGCAAGTGGCGCTCAAGGTCGTTCCCGCGCTGGCGACCCTCGTCGAGTCCCAACTCTCGAACTGGAACGATGCCGCCAGCCTGTCTCATCCTCATCTGGTTCGTCTCCTTGGCACAGGACGATTCCAGCTCGACGGGCTGACGCATCTTTACGTCGTCATGGAGCTTGCCGACCAGAATCTTGCGCAGCTGTTGACGCAGCGTGCCCTGACGGAAGACGAAGCGCGCGAGATGTTGCCGCCGACGCTCAGCGCGCTCGCGTTTCTGCACGACAGGAATCTGGTGCATCGCCAGTTGAAGCCGGCGAATATGCTGGCCGTTGGTGACCAGCTGAAGCTGGCGAGCGACACCATCTGTCACTTCGGTGACGCCGGGGCCCGCCGCGGCGTGGTTTCCGTGTACGATCCTCCGGAAGCCCGGGACGGAATCCATTCGCCGGCCGGCGACATCTGGGCGCTCGGCGTCAGTCTCTTCGAGGCGCTTACCCGATGCCGGCCTCCAGGCTTGGACGAGGGCCGGGAAGGCGTCGCGCTGCCGCACGAGCTCTCGCCGACGCTGCGCGAGATCGTCGCGCGGTGTCTGCAGCTCCGGCCGGAAGATCGCCCGAAGGTACCTGAGCTCGACGCCTGGCTCCGCGGGAAATCTCCCGGACCAGCGCGCATTCGGCCCGCACGGCCCGCGGCGAGGCCCCAGCCGAGCACGCCGACGCCGATGCCAGAGCTGAGCACGCGGATGTCACAGCCGAGCACGGCGATGCCACAGCCGAGCCCGCAGCACTCGCCGCCCCCTGCGCCGGCCGCTCCCGCGCACGTGCCGCGTGCGTCGGCAGTGCCCGGGCCGAAAATAACGCAACCGATCCCCCGAGCTGCTGCGCCGATTTCCGCGGCACCGCAGACCGCAGCACCCAAACGGGCGGCGCCCGAGGCGACCGTGCCGCGGTCGCGGCCCGCCTTTCAGACGGTGCAGTCCGCGCAACGGCCGGCTGTCCAGGCCGTCGTGAGCGAGGGGACTGCCGCGGAGCGGTTCTGGAGACGGTTTGTTCCAGGGCGATTCAATGTTCTGGAGCGATGGGTTGTTCCACAGCGATTCGTTGTTCCGTTGGGTATCGCAGCCGCCGCATTACTCGCCCTGAGTTGGGTTGGCCTGCGCGCGCTCAGACCTCATCGAACCCCCACCCCACCCTCGGTCCAGGCCCACCAGGACGCTCCGGCACAGACACGGAGCGAGGCCCCGACGGTGGCTGCCCACAGCCCGGCGACCTCGCCGGTTTCCTCCGGCGTCATCACCCGATCCGTGCCGATCGGCGGCGGCGCCTCGACCTCGGGCGTCCACGAGGAGATCCCTGACGTGCCGCCACGTGCCCGTCACACCATCCGCGGACATATCAGAGTGTCGGTGCGTGTGATGATTGACCAGGACGGTACCGTCTTCGCCGCTCTCGTGGATCAGCCGGGTCCCAGCAGGTATTTCCGGCGGCTCGCCATCGAGGCGGCGAAGAAATGGACGTTTCCGCCGGCCGACGCGGCGGACACCCCGCAGCGCCTGGAGTTGGTGCGGTTCGTATTTTCGCGCCAGGGTACGACGGCGCACGCCAGCGCGCTCAAGTAAACCAAGCGCCCCACCGGGTATTTCAGGGCCCCGCGCCGAGCTCCACGACCGGGGAGAATCCGCCGAAGATCATGCGCTTGCCGTCAAACGGCATCGGATTGGCTTGCGGGCTCAGGCGCCTGTCGTTCATCACCTTCGCCATCGCCGCGTCCCGCGTGGCCTTATCCGGCCATTCGATCCACGAGAAAACAACCACCTCGTCATCCTTCGCCTGCACGGCACGACGAAAGTCAGTGAGCTTGCCGTCCTTCACATCGTCTCCCCAGGACTCGAGGACGCGCGTAGCGCCATGCTCCATGAAAACAGAGTCAGCCCGTTTGGCGTGTTCGATGAACTTCTGCTTGTTCTGCTTGGGTACTGCGATTACAAACCCGTCGATGTAACTCATGTGCCCACTCCTGCTGCGGCGCATCCACACCCGTGGCGGGCAACCCTACCCCTCGAGCTCCACGCAACGCGATGCTGCCTTCGGGCGGTCCTTTCCTGGCCCAAGAGGGGTAGATCAGCCTGGACGGAGGCTCGGCCGCACGGTGGAGTTCGGCGGAGGAGTCTACGGTCATAAAGTCTTCATGGTGCGCGCTGCCTCGTCGGAGGCGGGCCCGTGCGACTACACTCGCAGCACACGAGCCACTACTGTATGCCCACCCTGAGTCCACTCGCGTGAGGGCCTCCTTTTATACGGTGAAGGGGCCGGCCAGAGAGGTCCTGCAGGTCGGGGAGTTGCCGACACCCTCTCCGGCGCCTGGCGAGGTGCGAGTGCGTGTCGCGTTCTCGGGCGCCAATCCATCGGACGTCAAGGCGCGAGCGGGCGCGTCGGGTCCGACGATGCAATATCCTCGGGTGATTCCCCACAGCGACGGAGCGGGCGTCATCGACGCCGTCGGCAAGGACATTGGCAGTGGGTGGATCGGTCGGCGCGTGTGGATTTTCAACGGCCAGTGGGACCGGGCCGCCGGCACCGCGGCCGAATACATCGTACTACCAGCGTCCCAGGTCGTCGTGTTGCCGGATTCCGTGTCGTTCGAGCACGGCGCATCGATTGGAATACCGTTGATGACGGCGTACCACGCGATCGCCTGGTGCGGTGATGTCAGGAATCGGACGGTGCTGGTCCCGGGTGCCGCCGGATCGGTGGGCCAGTACGCCGTGCAGCTGGCGAAGCGAAATGGAGCGCGGGTCATCGCGACCGTGAGCAGCGAAGCGAAGGCCGCACGGGCTCGGGTCGTAGGTGCGGACGAGGTCGTGAACTACCGCTCGGAGAAAGTGGGACCGAGGGTCCGCGAATTGACGCACGGCCACGGCGCCGACTTTGTCATCGAGGTCGATGCCGCGGCGAACGCGCCGGCGTATGGAGAGATCCTTGGGTATGGCGGGAAGGTGGTCGTCTACGGGTCCGGACAGGGCACCATCGGCATGCCCTTCAGGCCCCTCATCTCGAGTTTTGCCACCGTTTATTTTTTCATCGTCTATCGCCTGAAGGCCGATGTACTGCTCGAGACGATCCGCGCTGTCACCACGCTGCTCGAGGAAGGCGCATTGCAGCACCCCGATACGAAGATCTTTCCGTTGGAAGACATCGCAGCGGCGCACGAGCTCGTCGAGCGCGGCGCAGACGGTAAGGTGTTGGTGCGCCTGTAACGGCCTGCCAGCGCATCAGGCCGGCTCCTGGGCGTCGGCCGCATCGCGCCCGGCCAGGCCGCCCAGGGCGGACCAATCGAGATTCTCGCCACCCTGAGCGAGCAGGCGCAGAAACCGGCTCTGCAACAGGCTTCCCAGCGGCATCGGCACGCCCAGGCTTTCCGCTGCGGCGAGCGCCAGGCGGATATCCTTGAGTCCGAGTGCCACCGTGAAAGCCGCCGGCTCGAACCGGTTTCCCGCGATCAGGCCGCCATAGGTCGCGTAGACTGGAGCGGGGAAGATGGTGGAAGTGAGCAGCTCGACGTAGGTACGGCCGTCGACGCCGACCTTGCTCACGAGCGCGATGGCCTCGCCCAGCGCCTCGATCGCGGACGCCAGCAGGAAATTTCCGCTGAGCTTGACCAGATTCGCCGCTGCAGGCTCCGGGCCTATCGGGAGGGTCTTCTGTCCCAGGGCGTTGAGCAGCGGCAGGCACGTCTCGACCGCGGCCGGCTCACCCGCGGCCACGATGAACAGCTTAGCGGCCGCCGCGGCTTCGGGTCGTCCGAAGACCGGCGCCGCGATGAAGGGCTGTCCAGCGCCGGCGTGTGCTTTCGTCAGCTCCCGGGCCAGCGCGACGCTGATCGTGCTCATCGAAACGTGGATCGCGCCCTTGGGGAGACTTGCGACGATGCCGCCGTCTGCCAGGGTGACGTTCGAGAGCGCCGCGTCGTCGGCGAGCATGGTAATGACCGCCTCGCCCCGGCACGCGTCGGCGATGCGGGCCGCCTCATGCGCTCCGAGCTCCACGAGCTTGCGGCGCTTGTCCGCACTGCGATTGAAGACCGTCACGTGATGTCCAGCCTTCACGAGATTCGCCGCCATGGCCGAGCCCATGCGCCCGAGCCCGATGAACCCAATCTTCATACACTTCACTCCTTCTGATTCGCCTGTCACTGGCTCGCGCGCAGGCGCTGGCGAGCAGCAGCCTATGCGGGATAGATCAGCGTGCCGTTGGCGAGTCGGCGGGCATTCGGCGTCAGGACTGCCCGGTCGACCTTGCGGGACCCCATGATGTGCAGCACCTCGAGTCCCTCCGAGAGCAGGTAGTCGCTGATGATGCGACGATGGCAACGCCACCATAGAGCTTCCGAGCACATGATGGCGCAACGCGAGCGATGCGCCAGACCCCGCAATCGGGCCAGACCCACATTGAACTCATCCGTCCCCGCGTAGTCCGCAAAGCTTCGAAAAGACTCATTGCGCCAGAAAGTGTTGGGAGAGGGGGGCGCGCTCCGCGGGTGGTGGCGCCGGCCGCCCAGATCGGGCATGTGCTGATAGCCGACCTCGAACTCGGCCAGCGATCCGGGGAGCGACTCGATATTGAACTGGGGATTGGTGCGCGAGCGAGGGATCGACCTCACATCCACGACCACCCGGACCTCGGCTTCGCTCAGCAAAGCCCCGAACGCGGCGATCGTGCGGGTCGAGTGGCCGATGGTGAAAACGGTCACGCACTGATCCTGGTCACACCCGACCCCACAGCGCGGCAGGGCAGGAGAGATTCATCGGCGGTTGATGACTACCGAATCCGTGTCGATTGGGACATGATTCTGCGCTGCTTTGCGCACGGAGTCTGCAATGCGCCGCTGGAGCTGCCTCGCTGCCCTGCCATACCTCCTCTCCCCGGCGTATGCCGCTGGTTTGGGCCCGTCTTCCGGCGAACCCGTGGCGCCAGCGGTTTCCGAGAGGGCCAGTTCCTACAGTCACTGGCTCGAAGAGCGCTCGATGCTGCAACAGGCGCGGGTGCTGGCGCGGCACTACTCGGGCAACTCCATTCAGTGGCAACACCCCTACGGCCAGCCGCAGCCGCACGCGGCGGTCGCGCGCGCGTCCGTGTGGTTCACGGCGTACCCGGCCTCCACGATCGCGGCCTCGCCCGGCACCTCCGTCATCAGCACCCTCGCCGAGGAGCGTCTCTGGAGCGCATTCCAGGCGATCGGCATCCAGGGCATACACACGGGTCCGATGAAGCGCTCGGGAGGCGTCCGCGACCTCGGCTACACGCCTTCCATCGACGGCAACTTCGACCGCATCAGCTTCGAGATCGATCCCGCCTTCGGAACCGAGGCGCAATACAAGGCGATGGTGGCGGCCGCCCGCAGCCATGGCGCCATCGTCATCGGCGACGTCATCCCGGGGCACACCGGCAAGGGGCCCGACTTCCGCCTCGCGGAGCGCGCGTACGCCGACTATCCCGGCCTCTACCACATGGTGCAGATCGAGCCTCGCGACTGGGGGCTGCTGCCACCGGTGCCCGCCGGTCACGACGCCGTCAACCTGACTCCGGCCGCGGTGGATGCCCTGCAGAAGAAGGGTTACATCGTGGGGCAGCTTCACTCCGGGATTTTCTATGAGCCCGGCGTCAAGGACACGGACTGGAGCGCCACAGACGTGGTTCGAGGCGCCGATGGCGTGCAGCGCCGCTGGGTATACCTGCACTACTTCAAGCAGGGGCAACCGACGCTCAACTGGCTCGACCCCTCGTTCGCCGCCGAGCGGCTCGTCATCGGTGACGCAGTGCACGAGCTCGCGGTACTGGGCGACGGGATGCTGCGGCTGGATGCCAACGGGCTGCTCGGCATCGAGCGCGATCCCACTGGGCGGGTCTGGTGGGCCGGTCATCCCCTGTCGCTGACGGCGAATCAGCTCATCGCCGACATGGTACGCAAGCTCGACGGGTTCACCTTCGAGGAGCTCGCCCTGCCGCTCGATGTCATGCGCGAGATGTCGCGCGGCGGCCCGGACCTGTCCTACGACTTCGTGACGAGGCCGGCCTACGATCATGCGCTGCTGACCGGCGATGCCGGGTTCCTGCGCCTCGTGTTCCAGCTGATGCGCGAGTACGGCATCGATCCGGGGCGTCTGATTCACGCGCTGCAGAATCACGACGAGCTGACCATGGGTATTTCCCACTTCGCGGTGCATGCGGACGAGACCTTCCCCTTTCGCGGCGGCAGGCTGACCGGCAAGGAGCTGCGCGAGCTGGTGCGGCGCGAGATGTACGAGCGGCTGCTCGGCGAACGCGCTCCCTACAATCTCAAGTTCGGCGAGGGCGTGGCGAGCACGACGGCCACCGTCGTCGCCGCTACGCTTGGCATCCGGGACCTCGGGGCGCTGAAGCCCGGGGACGTGGAGAGGATCAGGAGGCTGCATCTGCTGCTCGCGTTCTACAACGCCATGCAGCCGGGGGTATTTGCGCTCTCAGGGTGGGACCTCGTCGGAGCGCTCACCCTCCCCGCAGCGTCGGTGCGCGAGCGGCTCGCCGACGGCGACACCCGCTGGATCAACCGCGGGGCCTATGACCTGCTCGGCTCGAACCCGCAGGCGTCGCAGTCCGCGGCCGGACTGCCGCGAGCCGTAGCCCTCTACGGCTCGCTCACCGAACAGCTGCAGAGCTCTGATTCCTTCGCCTCGCGCCTCGCGCGGTTCATCAGGGCGCGTGCGGAGCTGCATCTGCAGTCGGCCCGGCTGGCCGACGTGCCGGCCGTGCAGGCAAAAGGGCTGTTCGTGCTGGTGCACGAGCTGCCGGACAACACGGGACTCGAGATCACGGCCATCAACTTCGGGGATCGGGCGATCGATGAGTCGGTGCCGATTCGTGGGGCGGCAACGGGATCGAAGGCGATCGACGTCCTCGAGCCGCAAGCGCCGCCGCTCGATCTCGGTCCCGACGGGAGATTGCAGCTTCGGCTGAATGCATTCGCAGCGAAGGCGTTACGGATCAAGGGTCCGGTAGGCCCATGACGCTTAGCCTACCTGCTTTCGTCGTATTCCGCGCGGATCGCACCGATGACGAATGCGGGCTCGTCGAAAGGGATGTATTCCGAGCTCTGATCCGTGAATAACTGCTTGGAATTCGAGGACAGCTCGAGCCACCCAGCCTGCGCCCGCGCGACCTCTTCCTGATACTTCTGTTGCTCCGTGCTCTTCGGCCGCGCCGGATCGAGCGTGTGGACACCGTGATTGCCGGTCGACAGCACGAGGATCGGGCGGGAGCCGAGCGAGTATCTGTGCTGCTGCAGGTAGGTCTCATCCGTCGGCATCTGCTCCATTTCCGAGATGTACGCGTCGTACAGGGCGACCTTGGTCTGCGCGAGCTCCAGCAGCTTGGCATTGAGCTCTGGGGACCACATGGCTTCCGGCAGGCCGCGAAAGAACTGCTGCGCACAGGAGCGGGGAGGGCGGCCGGGACGTGTGGGCAGCGGGGGCAGGGGCTTGCCTTCGGCAACGGCGTCGCGGCACTTGCGCAGCTCGGCGATGCGTTGCGCATCTCCTCGATGCTCGCCTGGGCCGCCGACGTCGGCCTCGACCAGCACCAGTCCGGCAGCCTCCGACGTGTAGCGAGCCGCAAAGGTGCGCACGTTGTCGCCGCCGAAAGCGTGGCCTACCAGGATGTAGGGACCGCGGATCCCGGCCTGGTGAAGCGCGCTGTGCAACTCGTCCGCGATCCGCACGCTCGTGCGCGGCATGCGTCCCGCATCGCTGAAACCCGCGCCGGCCCGATCGTAGCTGCATGCACGCGTAAACTTCGCGACCTCGGGCTGCACGATCGCCCAGACCGGCGCCCAATCTTCCCAGCCCGAATCGAACACGGCTGCGGGCGAGCCTCTTCCCAAGCAGTAGAGATTCAGGCGGGTCCCGTCGGCTGCGACGAGTTGTCCCGGCCGCGCGTAGACCTCATCGCCCGCAGCAGCGCGCGCCGCGCCTTGTACCCCGAGCAGCAGGCAAGCTGAAACCGCGGCAACCAGGGCTTTCATGGTGAGCTCCAGGAGCGGCTTTCTCAGGAACCGCCCTGCCCAACTGACCGGAAAGACGGGGGAAATATTGCCGGCGCGCAGTCGTCTGCCGCCAGAATTCGCCAGGCTTGATGCTGCAGCTGGCGAATCTCGTTGATGCGGGCAAGCAGAGTTACCCGCTAGATGTTGGACCGTGCAGGCTGCGCGTGCGAAACTGCTGACGTAGGGGCCTGCTCGTTGGCCGCACTCCTCCACGCCGATGCCCATGCCGCGCGCGTCGCCCCGCTCGCCTCTCGTGCCCGTCCTGTTGCTGCTCATCGCCATGGGGTCGATCCAGGCGGGAGCCTCCCTGGCCAAGACGCTGTTTCACAGCGTCGGAGCCCCGGGCGCTGTCGCCCTGCGCACCGCCCTGGCGACGATCATGCTCGTCGTCGTGCTCAGACCCTGGCGAGCCCGGCTTACCGCCGGCTCCTGGCGGCCGCTCGCGGTCTACGGTGTCGCGCTCGGCGTCATGAACTTCCTCTACTACATGGCGCTGCGCACGGTTCCGCTCGGCATCACGGTGGCGCTTGAGTTTACCGGACCCCTCGCCGTTGCGATGGTGTCGTCGCGCCGGCCGATCGACTTCCTATGGATTCTGCTCGCCGCCGCCGGTCTGTTTCTGCTGCTGCCCCTCGGCGCCCGCGGGACCGGTATAGATCCGACGGGGGTACTGTTTGCACTGGGGGCGGGCGCCTGCTGGGCTCTGTACATCGTATTCGGGCAAAGAGCCGGCGCCGATCACGGTGCGCAAGCGGTGGCCCTCGGCAGCGTCATCGCCTCAATCATCGTCGTGCCCGTCGGCGTGGTGGCTGCAGGGTCCGCGCTGCTCTCGCTCGAGGCCCTGCCTTATGGTCTGGCGATCGCACTTCTCTCGACCGCGCTGCCCTACACCCTGGAGATGATCGCACTGACGAAGTTGCCGGCGCGCACCTTTGGCGTTCTGATGAGCATTGAGCCCGCGTTCGGGGCGCTGGCCGGCTGGACGATGCTGCAAGAGCGTCTCGCTGCGGGCCAATGGGCCGCCATCATCCTGATCATCCTGGCTTCGATCGGCACGACGTGGACGGCGACGGCTCAGCGGCAATCGCCAGTTCCAATGCCGGAGTGATCGAGGCTCCTCCGCGAGCAGAATTGCGCGGGTTCTCGCCGCCGCTATAATAATAGTCCGAACGGCGTATTGTCGTTTTCTAAAGGTTACACGGGCGCTGTAGACGCTACTGCCCGGCGAAGGCTCGTAAATGCCTTGGCGTCCCAGTGCGGACGTTCGCGAGCGGCTGGTCGTGGTCGCGCGGGTCTCGTGGCAAGGGAGATGCCGATGCTACGCATCTGGGAAGGTCTCAACGGCTTTACGCAATTCTCCGCCGTACTGATCTCGTCAATTGCTCTGCTGTTCCACATCAGGTGGTCACGCCGCGCCACGGCACTCGGCCCCACGATCCTGACGACACTCGGCATATTCTTCTGCTTCGCGGGCATTGCCTGGGGGCTGCTGGATTTCGACGCGAACGACGTTCGCAGCAGTGTCCCGCACCTGCTCGGGGGAATCCGCACCTCGTTCTGGGCATCCGTGGTTGGGATATTCTGGGCCCTCACGCTCAAGATCAGGGTCGCGCTGTTTGGCGACGCACCAGTACCGGCGTCCGGTGCGCAGGAAGGGTCCACCGTGGACGACCTGGCCCGTTTGCTGGTGCAGCTCAACCGGGCGATTGCGGGGGGCGATGATTCCAGTCTGTTGAGCCAGGTCAAGCTCTTGCGTGCGGACAGCAACGATCGCATCGACAGGCTGACCGAAGCATTCGACGGATACGCGGAGAATATTGCGGAGACGAACTCGAAGGCGCTCGTTAGGGCCCTATCGGAAGTGGTCCGGGACTTCAATACGAAGCTCAATGAGCAATTCGGCGACAACTTCAGGCAGTTGAACTCCGGCGTCGCGAGGCTGGTTGCCTGGCAGGTTCAGTACGAGAAGCAACTGCGGGCTTTGATAGAGCAGGAGACCGCGACCCGGGAGAGCATGACGGAAGCGGCTTCACGCTTCACTGATATCGTGAACCTGGCATCGGAATTTGCTGCCGTGGCCCGATCGCTGCAGCACATTGTGGGAGCGTTGAATAACCAGAGTGAGCAGCTCGCCCGGGCGCTCCTGCTTCTTTCCGGGCTGATAACCGAGGTGAAAGAGGGGTTGCCGATCATTGAGCAGAGAATCGGTCAGATGATTGCTCGCAGCGAGCAGGGCGTTCGGCCGACTCAGGGGACGCACGGCGCAGTGTCGCGACATCCGGCTGAAACCGTTCAGGCCACGAGGGCGTAGTGGTGAGCGACGCTTTTTCCGCGGATCGGGCGGCCGCATCGGAGGCTCATTGGATTCCCCTGAGCGATTTGATGACCGGGCTCATGGTCATGTTTCTACTGATCGCAGTGTGCTACATGATACGGGTCGAGGGGGACGCCGGCCGGATAAAGACGGTGGCCGTTACGTACAGTGAGACCCGTGACGCCCTCTATGAGGAGCTGCGCAAGGAGTTCTCCGCGGATCTGCCCAAATGGCACGCCCAGCTCATCAAGGCGGATCTGACGCTCCGGTTCTCGGAGCCGGACATTCTGTTTTCCCCGGGCAGCAGTGAGTTGAAGCCGGCTTTCAAGGACATTCTGGACGACTTCTTTCCCCGCTACGTGAGAATTCTGAGGTCCCCGAAGTATCGGGATGCGATCAGCGAGATCCGTATCGAGGGACATACATCATCGGACTGGACCGGTGCTGCCTCGCCCGACGACGCCTATCTGCACAACATGGAGCTCTCGCAGGCACGGACCAGATCAACCCTGCTCTATGTGCTGATGGTCCCGCAGGTTCGCGGCGACCTCGACTGGCTCCGTCGCCTGGTGACCGCGAACGGATTGTCCTCGTCGAGGCTGATTCTTGATGCGTCCGGAAAGGAGGACGCG
>Ga0209156_10002181_pt1 | contig 15509 bp, 15 predicted proteins | sample GraSoiAngelo_124_FD_185881 | JGI IMG/M metagenome (GOLD analysis project Ga0209156, IMG submission 185881) | Grasslands soil microbial communities from the Angelo Coastal Reserve, California, USA - 14_0927_05_20cm (SPAdes) (version 2) | ecosystem: Environmental > Terrestrial > Soil > Grasslands...
TTGATCTCCGGCAACGATCGCCGGCCAATGATCCTCAGTTCATTGTTCTCGACCGAGATTTCGAGTCCTTCCTTGTTCACTCCTGGCATCTCGACGTTTAACAGGTAAGCATCGTTATCCTCGATCACACTCGCCGGCGGCGTGACGAACTGCTCGCTCCGCTGCTGGCTGGCATTTCGATTTTCGCGAACCAATGTGTTCATAATAATAATTTCCCTCCTTGATCAGGCGACGTTGACCTGAATCTGTTTCGGTTTCGCGTCTTCCGCTTTGGGCAGAGTGACAGTCAGAATGCCGTCACGATACGTAGCCGTGACTTTGCTGGCATCGACTTGAGTCGGCAGCGAAATGCTGCGGCGGAATTTGCCGACATAGCGTTCAGTCCGCTCCGCTTTGTCGCCCTCCGCGGTTTCGCTTTTGCGTTCGCCGCTGATCGTCAGCATTCCGTCTTGCAACGAAATCTCGATGTCCTCCTTGCGCATGCCGGGCAATTCGACGCGGACAACTACGTTGTCGTTATTCTCATAAAGATCGAGCGCCGGTGACCAACCGCTAAAGAGTTGCGATTGCCCTCCGAAATTCGACCAGAACGGCATCTCAAACAAGGTGTCAAGTTCGTCGCGGAGATTACTCAGGCGATTGAGCCCGCTCCACGCTACGGTCTCGGGTGGTTGATATCGAATAATACTCATAGGTATTGAATTCCTTTCTTTAAAATTGTTCTCGAACTGACCTTTAGCTTGCGAAATGCCAGCTCGATGTTAATACGATTAATCAGTTGAATATCAATAATTTATCCATAAAGACGACGAATCTTCTAAGCTAAATATGAGACATTATTGCACAGCATTAGCCAGATCGGTTCTGACCGCGCGCGCCAATGCGACCCAGATTTACTGGGTTGCCGCTAGTGCGCTCGCTCACTTACCTTCACCGTGTGCCGCAGCAAAATTCCCACGAAAAATTTATGCGCGCTGCCTTACTGCAGGCGAAAAAGGGACTGGGCACAACAAGCCCGAATCCAGCCGTAGGAGTCGTGCTCGTTTGGCGCAATCGTATTATTGCGCGGGGACATCATCGACGGGCCGGCGGCGATCACGCAGAAATCGATTGCCTGCGAAAATTAGATGATCCCATTCCAGCAGAAGCGGTCCTCTACGTAACGCTCGAGCCTTGCTCGACCCGTGGACGAACTGCGCCCTGCGCAAACTATATCATCCAACGCGGAGTTCGGCGGGTAGTCATCGGTGCGGTTGATCCGAATCCGAAACATCGGGGCCGCGCGATTGGACTTCTCCACGCGGCTGGAGTCGATGTTCGCGCTGGCGTTTTGGAGGACGAATGTACGCGGCTAAACGAAGCGTTTAACAAATGGATTGTCACCGCCGAACCATTTGTGATTGCAAAATGCGGCATGAGCCTGGACGGTTACCTGACTCGCCCGCCCGGCGAAACGCGCTGGCTCACTTCGGAATCCTCACGCACTCACGCGCATCAGTTTCGCGCGGTCGTCGACGCCATTATTGTCGGCGCCGAAACCATCCGGCGAGATAATCCACGCCTTACTGTGCGCAAGGGGCCGCGGCGCACCCAACCCTGGCGAGTGATTCTGACCAAATCAGGCCGGCTTCCCCGGAACGCTACAATTTTTCGAGATTCGAAAAAAGAGCGCACACTGGTTTATCGGAACCGATCGCTACGAGCGGTCTTGCGGGATCTCGGCCGCCGCGAGATTACTAGTGTTTTGATTGAAGGCGGGGGCAACATCCTGAGTCAAGCTCTCGATCAAAGATTAATCGACAAAGTACAAATTTATATCGCTCCGCTTTTCACTGGCGGAGGCGTATCGGCCTTTGGAGGGAAAGGGGCCGCGTCGACGCAACAATCACTACGGTTGGATTGGCCGCACTACGAACGAATTGGTCAGGATATTTGCATCACCGGCTATCCGAAAAAAGCGACAGACTTCGTCGCAGAATAATCCGCAAAACTTTGTCGCCGATTTCTGGTTAAATCATGCAGAGGGAGGTGAAGGAATGAAGAAGTTCATGATGATCGCACTGGTTGCGATTGGGTTCATCGTGATGGCGACACCCGAATCGAACGCGGGCGTTTCAATCGGCATAGGGCTCGGATTCCCAGGTTTTTGCGGATACCCGGCCTATTACCCGTATGGTTACTATCCGTACGGCGCCGCTTATTATCCGCCTGTTGTCTATTACAGCAGTGTGTACGGGCCTTACTATTGGTGGCACGGCCGTAAGATTTTTGTTCGGCACCGCCACTTCCGCTAGACTCATCTCAATTTTTGCGGACGCGGTCCTATCCCGCGCCGCGTCTAGGCCATTCGCCCACCTTCCAATGGTATCTGTACTTTGAGCCTACTCATTCTGTTTTTATTGGGCGGAGAATGACAGTAACCGCAAAGCATGCATCACCCCCGGCTTAGCCATGCGATCGCGCCTTTGGCACTAAACGCTAACGCAGATTTCAGAGGAGCGACGTGTCATCGTCATCATCGTTGCTCGCCAAAAGGTCTAGATCAGCGGCGACATCGGAGTCCTGGACTTCTGCCGTGGTTAAACCGCGATGCGGCGAACCCTGATGATGGAACGCTTGGAATGTAAACGCGGCGATCGCTACGACAGCAGCAGCTGAGAGCGCCGGGACCAGCCTGCGCAGGTTGAACCAGCCACTAAGACCATCTCTCTCCGGTATTTCGGCGCGCACAGCCCGAACCACGTTCCGCGCAAAAAATGGGGATGGTGCCGCGCCTTTTGAGCGGCCAAGCAAATCCCAGAGTTGCGGATCTTCCTCGCGGTTCATACCCATTAATTCAACCGAGAAATTTAACCAAAGTTTCGGCAGCTAGTAACTCATAAATAATCCCACACCTACTTGGGCGGGGCAGATAGCCTTTGCGGAACCCGGGTCTTCCGAGACACGCGCTAGTCGCTAGACCTCGGCAGCATCCAGGAAGCCCTCCAGCTGTCGGATCCGAGTGGGATGCCGCATTTTACGCAACGCCTTGGCCTCGATTTGTCGTATCCGTTCGCGGGTGACCCTAAACTGCCGACCGACCTCTTCTAAAGTACGACTATATCCATCGACTAATCCAAAACGCTGCTCCAGCACTTGCCGCTCCCGTTCGGTCAACGTTTCAAGCACATCTTTAATTTTTTCCTTCAGCAGCACGATCGCCGTGACGTCGCTCGGATTCTCTGCCCCTTTATCTTCAATGAAGTCGCCGAAATTGGTTTCCTCGCTCTCACCGACCGGCGATTGCAATGAGATCGGTTGCTGGGCCATTTTTAAGACCGCGCGAACGCGATCAACCGGTAGCAGAATTTCTTCCGCCACTTCTTCCGGAGTCGGCTCGCGTCCATATTCCTGCACCAACTGTTTTTGCACTCGCATCAGCTTGTTAATCGTCTCGATCATGTGCACCGGAATGCGAATGGTGCGCGCCTGATCGGCGATGGAACGGGTGATAGCCTGCCGGATCCACCAGGTCGCGTAAGTGGAAAATTTGTAACCGCGGCGATACTCGAATTTCTCCACCGCTTTCATTAGTCCCATGTTCCCTTCCTGGATCAGATCGAGGAAAGAAAGGCCGCGGTTGGTGTATTTCTTGGCAATGGAAATGACGAGTCGCAGGTTTGCTTCCACCATTTCGGTTTTCGCGCGCAATGCTTTGCGCAACCACGTTTTCAGCTCCTGATAATGTTCGAGATATTCTTCCGCTGAGAGCCAGGCCGCGCACTCCAACTCTTCAAACTTCGGCAGCTGTCGGCGGCGCGCGTGATTATTTTTCAGGCGCTCAGATTTCAACGCCATTAACAAAGCAAAATGTTGATCTGCCAGATGGACGAATTCTTCCGTAACCTTTTGTTTAAAATAGAATCGTGGATAAACCCGCTGTAGGGCATTGACCGAACGCTGAAATGCTTTCGTCCGCGCCTTGGCGGTGCGAGGAGATGCTTCGCGCAGCTGAGCGTACTGGGCCGTGGTTGTTTCGCCAAGTTTCTCCACCTTCTGGCAAAGACGCGGCAGCAATTTCATGTACCGTTCCCGACTCTCAATTTTTTTGTCGAGAATTACGCGATCGAATCGTTCGTGTCCTTCGGTTAGTTTCTGCGCTAAGTCGAGATGCGCCTTGGCCGTAAACCCAAAACGATTGATGTGCTGCTGAATGAGATGCTCGGCTTCCTCGATTCGTTTTGAAATTTGCACTTCCTGTTCGCGGGTCAGCAGAGGAACCTGGCCCATCTGCTTGAGATACATCCGCACCGGATCATCCAGAATCTCGAAGCGAGTCTCGGGCTTCTCCTCTTCCTCTTCTTCTTCGGTTTCCTTTTTGCCTTCTTTGTAACGATCGACTTCTGATGCTTCGATGATGTCGATCTCCATCTTCCGGAGCTGCGTCAGAATCGCGTCCAATTCATCCGCGTCGGTCACCCCTTCGGGCAAGACGTCATTAAGATCGTCGAAGGTGACGTAGCCCTGTTCCTTTGCCAGCTTGGCCAGCTCGCGGACGCGGCCTTGCAAATCGTCCGGCGCGAGCGTCACGCGATTGCTTTCATGCGGCTGATGCGGAATCAAAACTTTGTGTGACACCGCACCTTCAGTTTTTCGCGGGCGTCCTCGCTTTCTCGCCACCACAGGCGCCGCAGTTTTGGTCTTTACCTTCCGCTCCGGCGGTGCGTGCCGGGAATTACCATTGGAGTGTGGCCGCCCCCGCATGATACGTTTTAATTTCTTGGCCACGGGAAAACGTTAGAATCTCGCGACCGCTTTTGCTGGAATATCCGAATTTTTAGGGCTGTTGCGCACGGGCGGGCGAAAACCGAGGAACGTCGTGGAGTTGGCCCCGGAGGTCAAGAACTTGTTTCTGAAGTTGCATAATTTCGCCGGTAGTCAGATTCGGGAGCCGTAACCGGCTTTCCGCAGCTTCCAGTTCGCGCCGCAAAATCGCCTGCCTAAGACCATTCCACCATTCGCGCGCCAGCGTGGCAGCATTAGCCGGCATTTTTTGCAGGAGCCAGCCAGAGATCAGCGATTCCTCCGCCGGTGAGAGGGTCGTCTGAAACAAATTCAACGAGGCCGAATCGGCCGGACGAAGATCGGCTTGGAGGATTTTTGTCAGCAAGTCCGAGCCGGGAACGCTCGCCAGAACTTCGCGCCAGTTTTGCTCGAGCAAGAACGCCCGCGCCTCTTCATCGCGCAGCGCGAGCAGACAAAGCATCGCAACGTTGTGCGATGGAGCAGCGATGGGTGCGGCAGCCCTAGCGTCACCCTGCCGAAAGGGCTGGCCAGGTTTAACCAGCGTCTCAAAATCAGCAAGGCGTATGGCAAGACGGGCGGAAATTTTGTTCATCACTTCACCACGCATCACCGGGTCGCGCACAAAGGTGACGCTGGCAGCCAGTTCACGCGCGACCTGCATTTTAGCGCCGAGTGAATTCAAATCGGTCGTGGCCGCTTTTTTCTCGATCCAATAGTCAAAAAAATCCGGCGCCGACGCGACTAGCTCTTCGAATTTTTGCCGGCCTGATTTTCGTACCAGCGAATCTGGATCTTCCTGCGCGGGCATCTCCGCCACGCGCACCACCAGATCATTTTGGAGCAAGGCTTCGAGAGAACGCTCGGCCGCGTTTTGACCAGCGGTATCGGAATCGAAACAGAGAAGCACTTCCCGAACAAAGCGTTTCAGCACATGCGCCTGGTTTTCCGTGAACGCTGTTCCTTGCGGCGCAACCACATTTTGGATTCCCGCCTCAAAGAGCGTAATTAAATCGAGCTGTCCTTCGCAAACGATGGCGCAATCGGCTTCGATCAACGCTCGTTTCGTTTTATGGAGGCCGAAAAGGACCCGACCTTTCCGAAAGAGCGGCGTTTCCGGCGAATTAATGTATTTAGCCGCCGTCGCCTCAGAGGCGAGAACGCGCCCCGAAAAAGCGATGGCTTCGCCGACGTCGTTGCAAATCGGAAACATCAGCCGGCCGCGAAAGCGATCGTAGAATTCGCCATCACCGCGTTCTTCGTCACGCAGTTTCACCAACCCGCTCGAGAGCAGTTCCCTCCGGCGATAGCCTTCCTTGCTCGCCCATTGGCAAAACGCATCCCAACTTTCCGGCGCGTAACCCAGCTTCCATGATTTCGCTACTTCCCGGCTTATCCCGCGTGTTTTCAAATAATCGCGCGCAGGCGCGCCCAGGTCGCGCTTGAGCAGATTTTCATGAAACCATTCCGCCGCTTCCGAGTGCAGTCGCAATAACAAACGCCGCGCTTCATGCTGCTGGGTTTCATCTTCGCCGCGGCGTTCTTCCACAATTGCGATCCCCACCCGCGCCGCCAGCTTGTGCACAGCCACCGGAAAATCGACATGCTCGTAATCCATCACGAAGCGAAAAACGCTGCCCCCTGCCCCACATCCAAAACAGTGAAAGGTCTGGCGCTGCGGACTGACCGTGAAAGAGGGCGTCTTTTCCTGATGAAAGGGACAAAGCGCCTTAAAACTTGCGCCTGCTCGCTTCAGCGGAAAATAAGTTCCGATCACTTCCACGATGTCGTTCGCGGCTGCGACTTGCTCGATTGTTTCCGACGGGATCGCCATTTTTCTCTCGTTCCAGTCTGTTTACCGTGGCAAACTTAGCGCGTGAGCAGCGGCTTCCAAATTTTCCGCAAAATCGCGCCAGTGTTGTTGTGCATCGCCACTCTGGGGCCGGCCGCCCAGGCGCGCGAAGTCATTCGTAAAGGCGACACTGTCATCATCCCGCTGCGAGGTGAGGTTTCGCCAGCGCTATATCTTTTTCTGCGACGCGGAATCAAGGCGGCGGAATCCGCCGAAGCAAGCGCGATCGTGATCGAAATGAATACTTATGGCGGGCGCCTGGATTCCGCTGAGGAAATCACCGGCGCACTCAATCGCGTTACCATTCCCACCTACACCTTCATCGATTCGAATGCCGGATCGGCCGGCGCGCTCATTGCCCTTGCCACCAAACATATTTATATGGCGCCAGTCAGCGCAATCGGCGCTGCCGCCCCTGTTCTTTCCACCGGACAGGATTTGCCCGAAACCGAACGCGACAAAACTATTTCCTATTTTTCCGCGCTCGTCCGCAGTATGGCCAGTCGCAACGGACACAATCCCGATCTCGGCGAAGCGTTCATGAACAAGGAAAAGGAAGTGAAAATTGGCGACCGCGTCGTACACGCGAAAGGTTCGCTCCTGACCTTGAACGCGCAGGAAGCGAGCGAGATGATCAACGGCAAACCTTTGCTGGCGGATGGGATCGCGCAGTCCATCGATGATCTGGCGAAAAAAGCGAGGCTCGGCGGCCAGCTCGTCCGGTTACAGCCGACCGGTTTTGAGCAATTCGCTTTTTGGATCACGGCGTTGGCGCCGTTGCTCCTACTGCTCGGAATTGTTTGCGCCTATCTCGAATTTAAAATTCCGGGCGCGACGTTGCCGGGCGTCGTGGCGGGAATTTGTTTCGTTCTCTTTTTCCTCGGTCATTATCTGGCCGGTCTGGCAGGTTGGGAAGCAGCGGTATTTTTTGTGCTCGGCGTTACCCTCGTTCTCATTGAAGTGCTCTTCTTCGCCCACTCCACCATCATCTTTGGAGTGGTCGGCGCTTTCCTCATTCTCGCCTCCCTCTTCTGGGCAATGGTCGATCGCTACCCTGATCAACCAATCGTTCCCTCGACCAAGATGTTGCTCGTCCCGATGTTGAACCTGTCGATTGCAATCATCGCCTCGATGATCGTGATCGCGTTGCTGGCGCGTTACCTGCCGCGCACCAGTTTCTATCGCCGTTTCGCGCTCATGGCCGCGAGCCCTTCCGGGCCATCTTTTAGTGCGCCGCGAGAATTCGCCACCAGTCGGCCTATTTCAGCGGGCGCGCGCGGATTAGCGATGACGATGTTACGTCCGAGCGGAAAAGGGAAATTCGGGGACCAGATCATCGACGTCATCACCGAGGGTGAATTTATTTCTGCCGAAACGCCGATCATCATTTCTCAAATCGACGGTATGCGGGTATTGGTCGCCCGCACTCAGACGACTTCCTAACGATAATTAGGTCAACACCGGCCTAATTAGTGTCAACATGTTAAGATGCGACTTCGTTGTTTCTCCCTTCATCTGTCAAGGAATTTAGACTTGTCCCATTACTGCCGCATTACTGCGTTGACCCCATTAGTACCCGTCAGACCCGAACACCCAGTCCCGAGGCCCGGAAACATTGCCATCATTGGCTCGCCACGCGAGGTTGCTCGCGTGGCGCTCAAAATCCTGCTGACGGTAGCGATGGCATTGATTCTAAGCCTTGAAAGCACGGCGGCCATTTTGCCGCAAAGTCCCGGCAGTTCCGGAACCGTGGACGTGCGCTTCCCGGTTCCCAAATATTATCAACAATATGCGACGCAGGACGGCAATCCGGTTCCAACCACGGGTCGTCTCTTCTTGCTCCTGCCACCGAACTTCAACTCTCGGCGAGTTTGGCCAATTCTTATCGTGACCGCGACCAAGGATCCCGGACATACAGCTCCTTCGGATGCGCCGTGGTATCGCGCCGCCGCAGCAGCAGAAGGCTGGATTGTGCTCGCCACCGACGCGACGGTCCGCCCTCGGAACGACTCAGTAAGCTGGAGACTCGCGCTTCTGGCGGCCGGGCTGGACATGGTGCATCAGGAATGGCCAAAATCGGCCCAATGGCCGGTGGCGTTTGCTGGCATCTCGGGCGGTGCGAAGTGCGCCCAATGGCTTGGAGCGATCCTAGCCCAGACGCACTCCCTGAACATTAGCGGATTTTTCCTCAGCGGAATCAATGAAGACCAAATGCCCGAGGCGCTGAAAACCAACGTCGCGCCTCCCGGATTTCTGCGTCTGCCGATTTGGATCAGCAGCGGAATCAACGATCGTATCGCAACCCCGGCGCAGGAGCAGCAGGTCAAAGGCTCACTAGTTCGCACGGGGTTTCAGAACGTCCGACTGAGTCGATTCAGTGGTGGTCACGAAGTAAATCGAGCTGACTTGGAGAGCGCGCTCAAGTGGTTCCGCGAGCAGGGGCACTTCTAATTGGGCTCCGACACGACCAAGTAGCGGCTGGCTTAATAAGTCTACCCGGAACCTGTCCATTTCCCCAGCAATTCGCCATTCGAAGGGTGAAGCTGTGGCATTCCATCGGATGTTATCGCGATATCGCGCAGGCGCCCCGAAATCCATGCCGTTCATCTCCGCGAGCATCGCTAGTTCGTCATTACCGAGGATGAACTGGAATGGGAGGTCGAGTTCGAGCAACCGGACGGAAGTTTCACGGGCATGGGACCGGGAAAAACGTCTCCGCCGACAACGACCTGTTCTACTCGAGCGCGAACTACCTCCTCCAGCATCGCCTCCAATGCAGGGGAGATTGCCATGAATGTCATAAAGCGCTGCGACCCACACAGAGAGGAAGAGATCTAACGAGAATAAGCCGAGCTATCGCTGACGACTTGTCGGGAACGCTTCGCGTAACCGTGCGGCGGCGGGAGATACGTCAACCGTAGTCTGTCGGTCAGTAACGACGTTGTCGCGCAAAGCGTAAGGTGCGAGCCCGTAGCTCCATCGACTGGTAGGCCGTTGGCTGTATCAGTGAATCCCAATCTGTCGCAATCATGGCCACAGGTAGCCACCGCTTCAAGCGTCAGTAGTCGAGCGGCGGTGACGCGTGTAACGCGAGCACAACAGCGATGGCTACGGGGACACCAACTAGCGCGGTCCGGTAGGCCAACGCTCGCGATTGAGAGTGACTCTTTTTGCCTATTGGAAGCGAGGCAGCGGCGGGGGCGAGCGCGAGTAGCAGCGCGCTTGCGCCCGGTAGTTCCGCGAAGAAGAAACCGCTGACCCATAAGCCGGCGCAGACGAGACTAAGAGGACCGGCAGCGCCGCTTGGATGGAAAGGCGTCCTCACCGCGATAATCAGAAAAAAGCATGTCGCAGCCATCGCACTGAGAATGCCGGCGAGCTGTCCGAGCAACAAACTGCCGGAGAAAATCAACGCGACGCCAGCGCCCCCGCAGAGAACTGTCGTTACCGAAAACAGCGTCATCGCGCCAGATGGTCTGCGCTCGACGAGATCGAGACAGAAGGTCAGAACCACGATAACGATTGCGATGGCAAACACCCAAAGCCAACCTTCCGCAGCGCTCCAGCCATAACTGAATTTCGGCTGCAGAATTAACCGACACGCGATCGTGCAGATGATCACCCATGCGGCGAAGCGAACTGTTCCTTTCGGCCTAACGAGTGCATCAGCCGCAGCAGCGATGACTCCAATTATTGCGAACCAAAACAGCCAGTGTGTCGCATGACGCGGAGGGAAAGGCGACCAGCCGGCCGCGAGCACGTGTCCTGCGACGTAGCCGGCGCCGATCGCGATCGCCCCCGCGCAGCGACTCGCGCTTTTCCACCAATGCGCAAAGACGAAAAGAAGCACCGCCGCAACCGCCGCCGCCAAGGCAGCAGATGGCACCATCTGTTTTAGCAATTGCATCGGATCGGCAGTCGCAAAAGGCCGCTACTTCTTAACGCCTTCCACGCTCAGGATGACAGTGACCTCGTCGCCGATCTCGCCTTGCTCGAAGTTCATCCCGAAGTCGCTTCGCTTGATCGTGAAGCGCGTTTCGCCCCCGCCGCGCATTTCGCCAAACACGCCCTTGCCTTCGCCACCTTTCTTGAAGTCGACCGTCAGCGGCTTGGTCACGCCACGTATCGTCAGATCACCAGAGACTTTGAGCATGTCCCCGCTGCCTTCGACTTTTGTGCTCTTGAATGTAAGCGTCGGAAACTGTTTCGCATCGAAGAAATCCGGACTCTTCAGGCTTTGCTCGCGTTTTGCATTGTGCGTGTCGAGGCTTTCCACCGGCACCAACAATTCGACCGAACTCTTCGAAGGGTTGTCTCTGTCGAAAACGACCGTCCCAGAGATGTCGTTGAAGCGGCCATAAGTGTTCGCAACGCCGAGGTGTTGCACGCTAAACAGCAGGAACGTATGAACCGGATCGACCTTGAATGTGTCGGCCGCGTTTGCGGAAAGAACGAATGCACCAATAAGTGCGACGACGAGGGTGAATGGTTTCATGAATTTATGCCTAGACAGTCTTGGTAAGCCGATCGTTCAATCTTTTCGTGCAGCGAGGAGTTTGACCCTTTTTACTGCGCGGCCTAGGCTGACGCCACGAACTTGTTTTTGAAGAAACTGCCATGTTGAAACGATCATTGACTGCTTTGCTGATTTCGGCGTTCGCCTGCGCAACCCTGAATGCGCAGGAGCACTCGCGAATTCATCAACCAACGCTAACTCCGCAAAACAGCGGCACCACCAACGGTCTGATCGCCGTCTGGCCGGTGAATCCACAAGTGGTCTGGGCATCCGGTCGCGCCGGTACTTTCACCGTTACCACTGACGGCGGACAGACGTGGAGAGCCGGTGTAGTTCCAGGCGCCGAAATGCTGCAATTCCGCGATGTGCAAGCTTTCAGCGCCACCGTTGCCTACCTGATGTCTATTGGAACTTCTGGGGACCCAACAGATTTTCGCATCTACAAGACCGAGGACGGCGGCATAACTTGGACAATACAGTTCGAGAACCACAATCCGAATGCCTTCTATGACGGCTTTGCCTTCTGGACGCCGCACCGGGGCATCGCACACAGCGATTCGGTGAATGGAGTATTCCCAGACCTGCGCACAACCGACGGAACAACCTGGCAGGATATCAGCAACATGCCGCCAGCATTGCCGGGAGAATTCTCCTTCGCATCGAGTGGTACTTGCGTCACAACACAAGGTGGGAGGAACGCTTGGATTGCGACAGGCGGTGCGACGATTGCCAGGGTCCTGGCCACCCGAGACGGAGGCAACACGTGGAACGCGTATAACACTCCGCTAGCAAGCTCGCCTAGCGGAGGTGCCTTCACCGTCGACTTCCGTAACCCCTTCGATGGCATCGTAGGCGGCGGTGATTTGGACCCGGCCAATCCCAATAGCGCGGACACCGCAATTTCGAATGATGGCGGTCAGACGTGGACTCTTACGAACCCTCCTCCGGTCACGGGAGCCATTTTCGGCCTGAGCTACGTGGGTCAGACTGGCGGCGGCGGTGGAAACAATCTCGGCCGAGCAGTGGTGGTTACCGCTAATGATGGAGGCGCCGCCTGGACTCCCGATGAGGGAAATACCTGGTTCACGTTGCCGGGTGTGACCGGCTACTGGGCGGTAGCTTTTGCCAGTCCAAAAGCCGGATGGCTGGTGGGTACCGATGGTCGCATTCTAAAGATCAGCTTCTAGCGTCCCAACGCTCGAAGCTTCTAATTGGGCGCGGGTTCAGCCGCCGGCGACGACGCGAATGAATTCGATCTTGTCGCCCTCGCGCAAGGCGCGCGAATTCCATTCTTCGCGGTGCAAGGCCAAGCCGTTGTGCTCGATTAACAACGCCGCCGGGACCAGGTTTAATTCGCGCACCAGCGCGTCGATCGTTGACACCGGTGGAACGGAACGCGATTCGCCATTCAAGGTAATTGTCATCGCTCCGTCAGGGCGGTATCCCAATCTTTCCAGACCGGTTCCATCCCGTCGCGACGCAAGAGCATCGCGATTTCCTGCGGCGAACGGGGATCCCCGATCTCGAATTGACTGGTGGCAAACTCCGGCTCGCGCGGCGAAACGTCCGGCGGCATGATCCGGCCACGGACGGTGCGATGAACTTTCTCTTTGCCCTGTCCCGTGTAACCGCCCGGTTCGGTGTGACTGCCGGCGCTCATCATTGTTATGCCGATCTTGATCAGCAGATCGCGCAACGCAGGCGGCTCACGCGTGCTCAGGACGATCCCGACCTGCGGAAAAGTAACGCGCAGGGCGCACACCAGATGAACGAGATCGCGATCGCTCATGGGAAAGTGCGGGCGAAATTCTCCGGCCGCCGGACGAAGGCGCGGGACACTTACAGTGAGGGAAGATTTCCAGCAACGTTTGAGCAAGTATTCGAGATGGGCCGCGAGGGCGATCGCTTCCTCACGCCACGGGGCCAGCCCAAAAAGCGCACCAATTCCAAGGCGACGAAAACCTGCTTCGTAGCCGCGCTCGGGACATGCCAGGCGCCAGCCAAAATCCTTTTTCGGTCCGGCCAGATGCAGCTGATCATAAATGGCACGGTTATATGTTTCCTGGTAGACAACGAGACCTTCTGCGCCCGCTTCGACAATCGGAATGTATTCCTCCGTTTCCATTGGAGCGACTTCGATCGAGATCGAGGAAAAATCATCACGCAAGGCGCGGACGCATTCGGCAAGATAATCGCGATTAACGAATTTTGGATGCTCGCCGGCGACAAGAAGGAGTTGCCGGAAACCCGCCGCCAAAAGATGTCGCCCTTCCTTAACCACTTCATCGACCGAAAGCGTCACGCGAAGAATTGGGTTCTCGCGGGAGAACCCGCAGTAACGGCAACTGTTGATGCATTCGTTGGACAGATAAAGCGGCGCGAAGAGCCGCATGGCGCGGCCAAAATGCTGACGGGTGAGTGCTCGCGCTCTCCCGGCCAGGCGATCAAGCTCGGCACCGCTTTTCGGCGCAATCAGGGCTGAAAACGAGCGAACCGTTCCGCTTTTTTCCAGCGGCAAATTGTCCAGAATCGGTGCGAAAGCCACGTTGGTACTTTCCATCTTGCTGATCGTCTTCGCAAATTTCGATGCGCGGTATCGGACATACCGTCATGTGCGCGCAGTCGAGAGGTCCCGGCCGCGAATGCTTTAAGGTAACGTCAAAGGGATCCCTCGACTTGCGTTCGGATGGCGAGCGTTCATTGCGGCACCCCGCCTGAAACGCGCTCGCACCTAAAACAAAGCGACGGCATCCCGTCAACCGGAATGCCGCTGCTCAAAAAAAACTGTGATTGGTTTTAACTAAAACGCGAAGGTGACGCCGCTCCGCGCCATCCCAAAGTTATTGTCGGGTCCATTCACCACGTTCCAGCTGAAATCACTCATCCAGCCGATATGCGGGGTGAGACGAATCTCGAGACCGGCGCCAACCTGACCGAAACCTCGGGTTTTGCCGTCGGTGTGAGTGGCGGGAAAACCAACTGAGACGGCCTTGGTCGTTGATGATGAAAACAAGTTGGTGAAGGAATCTTGCTCCTCGCCACCAAAGAGAGCGCCGCCACCGCCGTAAAGGTACGGTGAGAAACGGCTGCAATGAATTGGATAGCGCAACGTCAGAGTTCCCTTAACCGCACCGATAACACGCTCATCATCACTGAAAACTGGCTGCCCATTAAAGTCGAATCCGTCAAACTGCTGCCGGGTCGATTCCGCCGCCCAACCTTCCAGGCCGACACCAAAGTAGCGATGGAAGAAATATTTGACGTCGATGCCGCCGCCCCAGGCGTGATCCGATTCAAAGTAACGGTCATCTTGCCAGTTATTTGCCGTAAATATGTAGGTGCCCCACAAACTCACGTTCCATTCCGTGTCCCGATACCACTCGGGGCAAGGCGGCACCTGCTCGACCTGTTTCATCTCCTTGCCCGAGTAAGTTGTAGTTCCGCCGTACGCGGCGGTAATCATCGTTGCGAAGGCACAAATCGTAACGGTAAGCTTTTGCATGTTTCTCCTTAGTCTCCTCGCCGAAACCAGAAACAGGATTGGGCGGTTGTCAATAGAGTATTGTGTCGAAGCAGCGGATGTGCCAAAACGGCGCATCATCTACGCTTTTAATTCAGCGCCATTGCTCGCGTCGGTAATGACAAACTTCTCGTGGTGAAAAGTCGGATCGCCCCGAAACATTAACTTACTGGCATAACGGCGTTCCAGCTCGATCAAAAGTTCCTCGTCTTCCTCTTTCAACCGCTTGAGCACATCGGGATTCAAGATCACGCGAAATTCGTGTACCTCTTCCTGATACTTCCGCATCACGGTATTGAGGGTGCGATGCAGCTCCACACTTGTCGTCATGGAGGTTTTGACCACGCCGCGTCCCTGACAATAGGGACAGTTCTCAAAGATCGAATCGCTCAGGCTTTCCTGCGCCCGCTGCCGGGTCATCTCCATCAGACCGAGCGCGGAAATGGGAAGGACGTGGGTTTTGGCTTTGTCGCGCTTCAATCGTTCGCGCATTAGCTGGTAAACCAGTTGCTGGTCCTTGCGGCTCTTCATATCGATAAAATCGCCGATGATCAGTCCGCCGACGTTGCGCAGCCGCAGTTGGCGCGCGATTTCATCGGCCGCTTCCAGATTGGTTTGCAGGATTGTCTTGTCCACATCGCGAGCGCCCTTGTTGCGGCCGGTATTCACGTCGATCGCGACCAGGGCTTCAGTTTCATCAATCACGATGTAACCGCCGCACTTCAGCCAAACCTGACGATGAAAGGCGTCATCGATTTGTTTTTGGACGCCGAAGGTTTCAAAAATTGGCGTTGCGCCATCGTAATAATGCAGGCGGTTGCGGGAGCGCCGGGAAATGT
>Ga0209156_10002185_pt1 | contig 15485 bp, 10 predicted proteins | sample GraSoiAngelo_124_FD_185881 | JGI IMG/M metagenome (GOLD analysis project Ga0209156, IMG submission 185881) | Grasslands soil microbial communities from the Angelo Coastal Reserve, California, USA - 14_0927_05_20cm (SPAdes) (version 2) | ecosystem: Environmental > Terrestrial > Soil > Grasslands...
GCATCGCCGCCTTCAAGTCCGACAACCTCTGGAACTACGAGGCCGGGTTCAAGTCGAGCTTCGCGGACCGGCGCTTCACGCTCAACGGCGCGGCATTCTCAATCGATTGGGACAAGATCCAGCAGGCCGTTCACCTGCCGCTGTGCGGGTACGGTTACACGGGCAACGCGGGACGCGCGCGCAGCACGGGCTTCGAGCTCGAATTCAACGGGCGGCTCTTGCCCGAGCTGACGTTCGGCCTCGGCGTCGGCTACACGGATGCACACATCACCGAGCAGGGGCCAGGCACTCCTCAGCAGGCCGGCAGCCCCGTCTATCAGGTTCCCGACCTCACGATCGCGAGCAATCTCCGGTATGAGCGGCCGCTCACCGCCGGCTGGGCCGGCTTCGCGCGCGTCGACTACGCCCACATCGGGTCGAGCTACTCGGCGAACAACGACGTGCAGAGCCCGCGCTACCGCTCCGGATACAGCCTCGCGGATCTGCGGATCGGGGGCCGCAACGAGCGCTACGAGGTGGCCCTGTTCGTCAAGAATCTCACCAATGAGCACGCCAACCTGGGTGACGCCATCCTGATCGGGTCGGAAGAGCCCGGTCATCCACGGTTTGTGATCAGTACTCCGCGGACCGCTGGCATCGAGGCCCGGATGCGCTTCAAGTGAAGCCGACTGATACCGGCACGCGGCGCCCTTCGCGGCGTCGTTTCTTCGGCGTACCAGGCGGGCTGCTCATCCTTGCCGTCGTTGTGTTCGCCACCTGCCTCGCGCCCGCCCGTGCCGGCGCTACCGGGACTGCAGCACAACCAGCACAGGCCTTTACCAACGCGGTGCTCATCGACGGCACCGGCGTCTCCCCCGTCGAGCGCGCGACCGTGGTCATACGCGGCGCCACCATCGAAGCCGCGGGGCCTGCGGGGCAGGTGAAGATTCCGGCCGGCGCCGTCGTCACCGACCTGCACGGCATGGTGCTGATGCCGGGGCTCGCCGACATGCACGTGCACCTGTTGGGCGGTTGGGACGGGCACGCGGTCGATATGCTCGGGTATCGGCGCTACATGAATGCGCTGCTTTACGCCGGCATCACCACGGTGCTCGACACCGGCAACGTGCAACCGTACATCGTGCAGTTGCGCGCCGAGACCGCGGCCGGCAGGCTCCTCGGCCCACACATCTACTGCGTCGGCGGACTCGTCGACGGTGCCGATCCGGCCTGGCCGCCGCTGTCGTATGCCGTCGCCTCGGTGGGGCAGGTCGCCCTGGTCGTGAAAGCCCTGAAGCGGGACAACGTCGATCTGATCAAGGGCTACGTGGGGCTGTCGCACTCCGTGCTCGAGCGCCTGGTCGAGGAGGGGCGCAAGGTATCGCTCCGGGTCATCGTCGATCAGTGGCAGCGCAACGGCTCGCCCGATCTGGTGGAGGACGGCATTTATGGCTTTGCGCACCTGCCGACACGGCTGTTGTCGACGGACAACGTCCACTTCATGCAGCAGCACAACACGGTGTTCATCTCAACCCTCATCGTGTATGAGAGTCAGACCCGCAAGCGACTCCGCGACCTCACATTCCTGCAGGATCCGCTGGTGCGCGACACCAGCCCGCCGTCGTTCCTCGCCGGACTGCGGGCCGAAGCCGCGCGTAAGCTCGATGCCGATGAGGCTGCCCACGCCCAGCGCTGGGAGAAGCTGCAGCAGAACGCGATGGACAACGCGAAGGCGCTGTTCGGTGCCGGTGTGCTGCTGGCCGCTGGAACGGATGCGCCGTACCCGGGGGACATGCAGGGCGAAGGCCTGCACCATGAGCTCGAGCTCCTCGTCGCGGCAGGGCTGACGCCGCTCGAGGCGATCACGGTCGCGACCCGCAACGCCGCACGCCTCATCGGCGCCAGCGACTGGGGCACGATCGAAGCCGGCAAGCTGGCCACGCTGATCGTCGTCGACGGCCGCCCGGACAGGAACATATCCGACACACGCAAGGTCGTCGAGGTCATGCTGCGCGGCCGAAAAATCGATCGCGAGTCCCTCAAAATGGCGCGCCAGAACGACCCGGGCTACGAGCCCGTATCCCCCACGGACTTCTGACCCACTGTGATGAACAGCATGCCCACGCGCGGCGTCTCACCGTCGAGCCGGCCGGGATCGCGCGCCGGATGGCTAACGCGCACGCATCCCGTTCGAGACGCATCAGAGTGTCGGCCGAGCTCCGCGGGCGCGGAGATTGAATGGGAACACTTCCGCGGTGCCAGGGGCTTCAGCGTCAGGCTCGATGCAAAGCAGGTAACTACCGGGTTCCAGGCGGGCGGCGTCGGCATAGCCGTGAACGTACCCGTCCGCGCTCAATTGAAGGCCCGCCGCGGCGCCGACAGGCTTCGAAGCCCCTCCCTCGTCTCGTCGAACGAGCGTCATCCGGTACCGGGAAGCCGTCAGGTGCGTCGCCGGTGCCGCGCGAAACTCGATCACGCCGCCGGAAGGCAGGTCCAGGTCGGGTATCGAACTGCCACGCATTGCGACAAATGTGAAGTGCGCCGCGACCGACGGCGCGACACCAGAGGTGCGCGATTCGAGGGACGCTGTGAGAACCGGTGAGGGTCCCGTACCCGGTTGCAGCCACAGGAACAGTGCAAGTCCGGCTATCCCGGCCGCGGCGAGCACGGGCAGCCAGATCCGAGAGCCTCTGGCTCGCGATGCAGGCTTGTCAAAATACCCCTGAGCCCGCAATTGATGCAGTCCTTCACTCAGCCGCAACGACTGCTCCAGCTCATGCACGAGCCCAGGATCCCGCACCAGGCGGTCTTCGAATGCCCGATGCTCATCGTCGGACAGTCGTCCGACAATGTAGTCCTGCATCCGCTCGAAATCGCGGCCGACTTCTATCACTGCACACCTCCCTGGATAGAAGGATTGGCGGGAGCCGTCGCTGAATTCCGCGTGTCCGAGGCTTGACCCGCATGACCCAGGATCAGTCCAATCGCGACCAGCGTCAGCAGATCGGCTTTCCAGAAGCCGCGCTGCTCGAGGAGCTCTCTGAACCGATTCCGGGCGCGAAAGATCACGCGATTGAAGTGCTGCTCAGACAAGCGAAGCTCGCGGCAGATCTCTTCCTTCGCCTCGTCATTCAGATAGAACCGGACCAGGAGGTCGCGGTCCCGCTCAGCCGGCATCTCATCGAGCATCCGCCGCGCCGCCGCGGCCCATTGGGGGCGCCCGACCCTTTCCCACTCAGGGTCGTCCTCGGTATCCGGAAGTTCCTCCAGACCGTCGCCACTCGACACGGCCGTCCGGTCCTTGCGGCGATGATTTCGCAGATGATTCAGCGCCACGCGGTAGAGATACCCGCCCAGGTTCTCCGGGTGTGCGATTTCTCCCCTTCGGAGTTTCTCGAGTGTCGTGACAGCGGCGTCCTGAAGAATGTCCGCGGCGAGCTCTGGATCGCGAACACGCCGCAAGATCAGCGCGCGAAGACCGGGATAGTCGCGATAGACTGCCGACAGGTGGGAAACCGGGTCCGATACCGGCGCAGGGACGTCCGACCTCGGGGGCATCGCTGCGGGTGCTGCTTGGTCGTCAACACCAATCATAGGTCGAGTATAAGCCGCAATCACGAGACACCGCAGCCGGCGATGCACCGCCACACCGCCGGCCGAGGTCTTTTTGTCGCGATTGTTCTGGCGGGGTGGGCGGCGAGCGCGGCCGCCGGGACCTCCTGCACCAGTGTTCTCGGGCCTGCCGCGGTCACCGAGGGCCCCTTGAGGACCCTGGGAACCGACCCCGCGATGGCGAGTATTGCCCTGGTGCCGGGCCACGCCTACCTGATCGAAGTCGACGAGCGCGACAACGATGCGCTGGTCGAGATTCTCGACTCGAAGAACGAGGTCATGGCCCGATCCGATCACCCCGAGCGACGCTCGGGAACCCGTCGGGCTGTGGTGACGGCACCGGATTCTGCCTCCCTCGGCGTGCGCATCACCGGTAGGGAGCACGCGAACGCTGCCGGCACGGCAACCGTTCGCGCCTTCGATCTTGCGACCCTCCGGGACCGACCCGACTGCCTGGCAATCGTGAAGGCACTCGCCGCGGCCGATACCGACTATGCGGCGGGAGAGGAGATTGCGAGAGGCCGCTCGACTCCGGGGACCTCCAGCGCACGCGACGCGTTCTTGCGGGCCGCGGAAGAGTATTCGGCTGCCGAGCGTGCGCTTGCCACCTCTGCGGATCAGCCGCTTCGCGGCCAGACGGCGCTCGCCCTGGCAGGAGTCGAGTACTTCGGCCTGCAGGACTGGGCCAAGACGGCGGACTGGGGCAAGGCGGCTGCCGAGATGCTCGGGGGAGACGACCCTTACCGACGGGCGCGTGCCGAGGCACTGGCCGCTGCGGCGTGGATCGAGATCGGCTCCAGCGCCCCGGTTGGACGACCCGTGCCAGGGTACGGTGTGCGTTCGACCGAGCTCCTCACTCGCGCACGGACCGAGCTGCACCGCTTGAGTCGCTTCCACATGCAGCGAGGCGAACGGTACGACGCCGGTTTGCAGCTCACGAACATTGGGCTGACATATCTGTATGAGGGCCGCTACCTCCAATGTGTGACGGCTTCTACGACCTCGAGTCGTCTGTTTGGATCTATTCACGAGCCATTGCGCCGCGCGCAGGCATGGCAGAACCGGGCGCTGTGCCTCTGGGGCCTGGGACGTCTGCCGGAGGCGTTGCGCTGGTTCGAGCGCTCGCTCTCCGATATCGGCCCGGAACCCTATCCAAGCATCTTTCTCGCGTCGATCACCAATACAGCGCTTGCCGACTACGCCCTCGGCCACTTCGACGAGTCGCTGCGTCTTTATGATCGCGCGCTTGCCTTTACGCAAAGGGTTCAGTCCCGGCGCGATGAGGCGTATTGCCTCTACGGAATCGGTATGAACTATTACGCGCTGGGCGACCGCACGCGCGCACGCGGGTTCCTGGAGCGCGCGCTCGCGATTCGCACGGTGGCGCTCGATGGCCGTGGACGCATGGCCACTTTGCGCGCGCTTGCGACCATCGACGCGGAACAGGGAAGGGTGGACGACGCAATAGCCTCCGATCGGGAGGCGCTCGGCCTCGCGGTCGACCCCTCGGCGATCGAGCGCATCAGGATTCAACTCGCGGCCCACACCGCGGCCGCCGGTCACCGCGTGGAGGCGAAAGCGCAGCTCGATGAAGTGCTCTCGACGGGCGCGAAGGTTGATCCGGTCATCCACGCAGAGGCGCTCCTGCAGCACGCGGTCGTGCTTCGGGAGATGGGTCGGCCCCGCGAGGCCCTGGCGGATCTCGCGGTCGCTCGACCGCGCCTGCACAGGTTTGGCAGTGTCACTGAAGAGTTCGAAGCGTACCTCGAGCAGGCTCGAGCACTTCGACTGGTTGGGCAACCGCACGCAGCGCTCGCCGCCGTCGAACGGGCCCTGGGACAAGCCGACGCCGTGCGCCTTCAGACCGCGAATCCCGAGCTGCGCGCACAGCTGCAAACACCATTGCGATTGGCCTACGACCTCAAGATTGAGTTGCTACGGGCCCGTTACGAGGTCGTCTCAGCGGCAGGTCGGAAGGACGAGGCCAACACGCTGGCGGCGGCCGCGTTCGCGACTGCGGATGCCTCGCGCGCGCATTCGTTCGCCGACGTCGCGGCCCAGAAATACTCACCTGCCGTTCGACAGGCACTCGCATCTGAATTTCGTCGGCGCGAGGAGCTCTACCGTGAGCTGTCGGCGCGTCGGTTCGCCCTCGAGGCGCGGCTGGACCGCTCGGGCTCGGGCGACCCACGGGCGAGGCACCTGATGCATGATATTGCCGAGCTGGAGCGCGAAGTGGACGCGGTCAACACCCTCATCGCGACGCGAGCCACGCCCGTCGGAAGACCTCCACCAGGGGGGAGCGAGCGGGCGAGTCTCGCGCCCCTTCCCGCCGATACGGTGCTCGTGTCGTACTGGCTCGGATCCGAATCCGCTTACGCGTGGGTGGTGTCAGCTGCTGAAATTCGGTGGGCGCAGTTGCCGTCGCCGGCGGCCATCGCGGAGAAGGTCGCCGCGTTTCACCACTCGCTGACGCGGCTCATCGATATGCCCCCCGAGCGTCGGCGGGAGGACGCCCGCGCCCTGTACGAGCTGATCATTCGGCCGATTGAGCCGTGGCTGTCCGGCGTGCGGCAATGGGTGATCATTCCGGACGGTGCCCTCGACTATGTCCCGTTCGCAGCGCTCCGAGGCACGGACGGGAAGTCGGAGTCGTTTGTTGCAATGCAACACGATGTCGCTTTCACACCGGCCGCGTGGATGCTGGACACTCGTGGGACGCGGGCAGAGCCACACGAGCGCCGCGGCCTGCTGCTCGTCGCCGATCCGGTGTATCAGGCGGATGATCCGCGGCTCGCGGCGCTCGAGAAAGCGGCCCCGACGACGCAGGCTTCGACCAAGCCAGCGCTCGACCCCGCCCGTCGCGACTATCGGCGCCTCGCGTTTACCGCCCGGGAGGCCGCACAGATCCTGGCCGAATTTCCCCCGGCGGAGGTCGATCAATTGGTCGGGCTCGACGCCACGCGCGAGCGCCTCCTCTCTCTCGACTGGTCGAAATACCGGTTCATCCATATCGCCACGCACGGCATCGTGGATGCGCAGGTTCCCCAGCTGTCCGCGTTGATTCTCGGCTCGTACGACGCCAGCGGAAACGTCGTCGACGGTGCGGTGCGGGTGGCAGACCTATCGCTCGAGACACTCAAGGCGGACGTCGCGGTATTCAGCGCGTGCGACACCGCCCTCGGCAGGGAAGTGCCTAGCGAGGGCCTGGTCGGCATCAGCTCAACCGTGCTTGCCCGGGGTGCGCGCGCGGTGGTGGCCTCTCTTTGGCCAGTATCAGATGAGATTGGCGCTCGACTCATGACAGAGTTCTATCGACACCTGCTACACGACTCGATGAGTGCACCCGCGGCACTCGGCGCGGCAATGCGATCCGTCGTGTCGCGCGACGGGTCTGCCGATCCCGCCCTTTGGGCTGCGTTTCAGGTTTCAGTGGTGGCGCTCGGGCCGGGCCTACCGACACGCAACGCCGGAACAGCGGAGGTTCCCGCATACGGACAAAGGAGGCCACTTCCATGGAGACGCGGCGGTTACGCACCATCCAGCAGCCCTCCCACATAGAGAGGCTGCTGGAGGCGCTTGTCTCACGCGCCAATCTCTTGCCGAAGGACTCCTACCACATTCGGGACCCCGCCGCGCTGCCACCGCAGCTGCAGGCGCTTATAACCAAGGCTACTCAGGAGGGACGAGTCTGGCGGTGCTGGGCCAATAACTTCGAGACCTGCCTGTTCACGTGCGAGATGTCGCTCGCCCGGTCCCGCGAGCGCGGATCGCCCGTACTCCTGGTGAGTCGCTACGGCGAAAGCGGCGAACTCCAGGATGCCGGATCCTGGATGAGTGATCCCGAGGGAAAGTGGCAACGGTGCGCGGATTGACTCATTCCAGCGGATTGACTCATTCCAGCAGCCCGGACTCTTCCGGGCTGCTTGCCGCAGCGGTAACAGGGGTTCGAATTCCCTGGAACCACTGCGGCGGCCGCCGTGGGGATGACGCTGCATCTGAATGCTGCATCTGAATCAGCGGTCGCGTCTCGAGCCGCGACCGATCCGATTCGTCGCGCCAGAGCCGTGCTGCGTAGCCTTGCCGACTCCGGTTGGCGGCTATTTCCTCATTGAAGCTAATTCCGACTTGGGCTGGAAAAGCTTCGACAGCGGCCTTGTCGGCGAAGCAGTCGTCGGCACAGGTACCGGCTGTGGCGTGACGATGACCGGCAGCGGCAAGTTGGGGGGACCATGCCCGCTTCCATCCTGCGCAACCGCAACGGTTGTGACAGATGTCATGAGCAAAAGCGTGACGATTGTGTATTTCATACTCATTCTCCTGGAGCGCGGTGGTAGTACACGGCGCCGGCGACGTGCGTACGCGACCTGTCGGCAACATCGCCGGATTTAGCTTCCGTGAGAAAGCGCCGCATCAGGTATCTGTCGCGGGAGACCGTTGACTCTCACTTGCTTCGTGACGAGGGGAACGATCGTCTGCTGAGACGCGCGAGCTCGGGGGAACAGATAGAACGTGACCGTGGAGAACCGTTGCGACACTGCGGATTGACGCCCCGACCTACGGTCCGAACCCCAACGCGAGAGCTACGCAATGAGCCGAGTTAATGTCGCGGTCGCGGTCGCCGACGACGCACGAGGTCGCATCTATGAGATCGCCGCTGCTTGTCGCGCGCTTGGCCTTCACCACAGCGCGACGCTCGCGCTGGTCGGCGTACTGACGGGTTCGATGGAGTCCGACGACCTGGTGAAACTCTGGGCTGTTCCCGGGGTTCTGGCGATTGAGGTCGAATACGGGTTTCGGTCGGGGACGACCGGGAGGACCCACTGACGCGCGCGCGGAGACTTCGAAAAAAGCCGCGTCCCGAGGCGGGAACTTTCGGGCGAGCCGCAGTGAGCCGCTTCCGCGGCTCTAATGGGCTAGCTTGGCACGCCGTTCGCGTGCGTGGACTGCGCGACCACGGCCTTGGGCCGCTCACGCCGATCGGTGCCTCCGGACCTCAAGACAAATAGCCGGACTCTGCTCAGGGAGCAAACGAATAGGTGTATTTCACGGCGAAGCGGGTCTCGCGAACTTGCGGAGGATTGGCCGGGGCGATGCTCGCAAACTGCGTCCCCTCGTTGTAGATGACGTAAAGATCGCTGTCCGGGCGGTAGTTGTAGCGTAAACGGAAGCTGGCGCTGGCGGCCTGGGTGTTGGACGTGTCGATCTGAACGAGACTCGTGAATGTCAGAAACCGGTTAAAGGAGTAATTCCCCTGCAGGCTCGCCAGCACAACCGAGAAATTGCCATTGGGCAAAGGCAATTGAAAGCGGTCCCACGTCCCGGAAGTGCCGATGGAGAATCGTGGACTGGCGCGATAGCTTGCCTGCACGCGAAATTCGTTCAGCTTGCCGCCGTAGAAACCGCCGAATCGCTCGACAACGGCGCAAGTGAAACTGCGATCCCGGCGGGAGGCGTAGGCGAGCTGATGGCGAGTGAAGTGATAGAGGCCGTCAGGGATAAAAACATCCTTATAGACATGAAGCGGCGTCGTAATGCGCTGGGTGAACCTATCCACGATGTCGTCGTCGGTATAACCACCATCATTCAACTCGGCATAAAAACTGTTAAGCCGTTCCTGAGTAAATGCCGCACCGTGAGTGTCGGGAGCATCAAGCAGAAGCCCTTCAAACCGCAGCTCACGAACGCCGGGGATTGCGGGCCTGACCTTGAAGGTCAGGTCTGCAAGCGTTTCGTCCGAGTCAGTCCTTTCGACGAAGCCGACTTCGGGATTGAAGTTCGGTCCGGTTCTGCGGCGCTCCACTAACCCATCGAGCCAATTGGAACGATACGTCAACGAGGCTCCGACATCATTGGCTCCGCTCGGATTTCCTGGTGAGTGCGTTCCGGCGATGTGGGCATCGAGGGTCCAGTCCTTGAATAAAACCAGACGCGTGTCAGCTCCAACGGTCCGATTGAAGCTGTCCAGGACATCTCCGGATTGCTTATCCGTGCCCATGACTCCGACGTATGAGCCGGGCCACAGCGATTCCTTCAACCGGACTATCGCGAAATTGGCATGTGGATTCGGGCCGCTGGAACGCGTGTCGACATCCATGACGCCGAGCTCCAAACGACCGACTGTGCCGGTCAGTTCTGCTCCGCCATTAACCGGGACTTGATTGCCCGTTACGGAGTCAATGCCGATCTGTCGGCTGAAAAACAACTGATCCTGGTTGTCGCCGAGGGGAAACTTGAATACGCCGGCGTTTTCCAGGAAGAAGCCGCGCTTCTCCGGAAGATATACCTTGAAGGGTGTGATGTTGAAGGGCTGCAGATCGACTTCCGCGTCGGCGAAATCCGTGTTGCCGGTGAGATTCAGGAGGAGACTCGAGCTGAGTCCATACTTTATATCGACGCCTGCGGTCAGCGGGGAGAGAGGGGCCTGGCCGGTCTGTTTGTCGTACCTTGCCAGGCCGTACGGCTTGACAATAAAGAGCCGCCCGCTCCCGATATCGTGTATTCCGCGCAGCTCTCCCGCTTCCGACACCTTCGTAAGGCCAAACTTGCGACGGTAGGCGCGCCATAAGTCCTCTTCGTTCTTCGCGCGGATAAAGCGCTTGAAATTGATGCCCCACAGCGCATCGACGGAATGTGTGAAGTTGAGTGTCGTGAACGGAATTTCGATCGTCGCGGTCCAGCCATCCGCCGTGATCCGCGCTTCGGACGTCCAGACACCATCCCAGCCGGGGTCAAAATCCGTCTCATCGTCGCTGCCTCGCTCCTCGACGATCAGGCCGTCCACCTGAGTACCAAGAGGATTGACCCCGAAAACGTAAGCATCGCGGCGATCGTGCCTGGCATCAATCAGGATTTCGAAGTGATCGTCAAGCTCCTGTGAGGCGTCTCGGCGCAACTCGGTGGCAATGATTCGAGAGGGTTGTGAGTCATGGCAGTGAATGCCGAAGTAGACTGCGTGGCGGGTGTACAGAATGCGAACTTCCGTTTTCTCCGTGGCGGATTGATCCTCATCAGGCTCGCGTTGCCGAAAAGCCGTGATCGGAATAGCGGCGCGCCATAGCGGATCGTCGAGAGTTCCGTCGAGCCTGGGAGGATGTTCGACGGCGGTTGCTTGTGCGCTCAGATCTGATTGTTCAATCTTCGGTACCTGCGCCGCAAGCGGGGATAGGAAGCAGAGATACGGGACAATCGGGAACAGGGTAGCGGGAAGGCGCTTGGCACACGACTCTCTTGTCTCTCCGCTCAACGGGATGGCCTCCGCGGCTCACCAGATTCGCCTGACGTCGCCCCGGTGCTCTCGGGATGAGGCCCGAGCGCCACGGCCACGACGGCGCGTGGATGCGGCACGTTCAACAGGCGCCAATCGGAAGCCGACTGACCCCGAAGGCCCGTGGACAGGAGTGCCGCCGTTCCCGAGAGCGAAACGATGATCTCCGTCAGCGGCGCGGTGAGCCCCAGGCCGAGTGCTTTCACGTACGCCTCCTTCCTCGTCCAGCCGTTCAGAAACGCCGACACGGGATCGGGAGCGAGTTCGAGCTCCCGACGCTCGACCTCCGAGAACACGAGACGTGCGAGGGATTCGACGTCGGGAACCGGCCGGAGGAGCTCGATGTCCACTCCGATGGCCGCGCACTCGGTGAGTGCGATGACCGCGTCACCGCCGCAATGCGCGAGGTTGAACTCAAGGTGTCCACGACCGCCCGCGAGCATCGGTTTGCCGTTTCTTCCATACGCGAGCCGGACAGCAGCTGGGGGGCAACCGAGCCGATCGGCAAGCACACGTCGCAGGGCGATCCGTCCAACGACGTAGCGGGCCCGGTCCAGATCCGAGTGGAAACGCTCGGCCCTGTCGAGCTCGTCGTCTGAGAGCCAATGGCTGAAGCAGCCTGGGGTCTCGGCACTCACGTCCAGGTCGACGTACCACAGGTCAAGAGACGCATAGGACGTGCCGACGCGTATGCTGGTGGTCGGGAGATTCGGTCGCCGTATGTTGCGCAATGCGGCGGACATCGGGCACTCCGTCGCTTTGGAAGCGATCCTCCGTCAGCCGCCGGTCACCTCGATCGTTGGCGAACAGTCGGCCAGGTGCACTGCGTCGGCCATCCCGACCAGCACGTGGCGCGATCCCTCGAATGGCTCTCTGCCGTGCGCGGTGCGCAGATTGTCCACGAGCATCAGGTCGCCGGCCTGCCAGGGCTCGCGTGCGCTGTTGGCTTCGTATGCGTCGTTGATCGACTCTACGACGTCCGCGCCGATCGGGTCGCCGTTGCCGAAACGGGTATTGAACGGCAGCCCGTCCTCGCCGTACAGGTCCACGAGGTACTCACGCACCTCCGGGTCCAGCGTCCACTCGTTGAGGAATGCGATCTGATTGAACCAGCAGCGCTGGCCGGTGAGCGGGTGACGCACGACGGCGCTGCGTCGCTGCCGGGTGCGCAGCGCACCGTCGCGTTGCCACTCGAACTCGATCGCGTTGGCACGACAGTAATTCTCCACGGCGCGTCGGTCGTCGGTGCCGAAGGCTTCAGCGACCGAGGCCCCGATGTCGTCGTTGTAATTGCGGATCAGGAGCCAGCCCAGTCGCTCAAAGCGCTCGACCAGCTCGCCGGGCAGTGAGTTCAGGACAGTTGGCGAATCGGCTACGGGAGTCGCACCCCCGACCTTCGGCGCAGCGAGGCATGCGAACATCATGAGTCCCGGGGGCTCGAAGGTGTAGCTGAGCTCGTGGTGCATGCACATGGGCTGCCCCGGCGGCCACTTCGACGAGGAGTACACGCCCTCGCCGTAGCGCTGCCGGGGCGCGAAGCTCTCTCTTTCGGTCACCAGACTGCCGAGTTGCCGAAAAACCGCTTCCGTCTCGGCCCCGTCGCGCAGCCCGAGACCGCGCACCAGGAGCGTCCCATGTTCAGCGACCAGGGCGCGCAGCGCACTGCGCTGCTCGGCCGCCCAGCGCGCCGCGTCCCCGGTCGTCGTGGCCTGCAGCACCGGCGGTTTGCTGGGTTGCAGGTCCATGTCGGGCAGTGAGGTCGGGAATGAGTGCGTCATCTCAGTGCCGCCCTTCGCTTCCTCGAGCGGCGGTCCGGTCGGTGACCGCGGGACGGCCGCCGCCGACAGGCACCGGAGCCGGGACTTCCCGCTTCAGGCGGCTGTCGATCAGTTTCGCCTGATCGGCGAGGATCGGGTGACCGATGAGGTCCTTGAGGGATACCGCGCGGTCAAGGGCAACCGCCAGCTTCAGAGCGGACAGCGACGTACCGCCCCTGTCGAAAAAGTGATCCCGCCTGCGGATCTGTGCCTTGGGAACACCGAGCACCTCCGCCCACGCGGCCGCCAGCCGGTGCTCGGTCGCCGTACCGGGTCCGTCCTCGTTCTGCCCAGCGACATCGAGTTCTGCGGCGAGCGCCGCCAGCGCCCGCTTGTCGACCTTACCGTTGTCCGTCAGCGGCAGACGGTTCCGCCAATGAAAGACCGTCGGGACCATGTACTTCGGCAGCGACGCACTCAGCCGCTCCCGCAGCGCCTTGGCATCAACTGGCCGCTCACCGGAATAGAAGGCCACCAGGTGCCTGCCGCGGCCGGCCCGCTCCGTGACGACGACCGCGTCCTCGCGGACGCCGGGCACGCGCAGGAGGGCGTTTTCGATATCCCCGATCTCGATCCGCAAGCCACTGATCTTGACCTGAGTGTCCCGGCGGCCGAGAAACTCGAGCTTCCCCTCGGGCAGCCAGCGGCCATAGTCCCCACTCCGGTACAGCCGTTCGTACGGGTGGTGCGGATCGGTCAGGAACGCTCGTTGCGTGCGCTCGCGATCATTGATGTATCCCCGGCCGACACATATCCCGGAGAAGACGATTTCACCTGGCGCGCCGAGCGGTACCGGCGACAGATGCTCGTCGACGACGTAGACGCGCACGTTGTTGATGAGGCGGCCAACCGGGACGCGTTCTCGTCGCGGCACGCTGTCCATGATCTCGTGGTTGGTGTCGTCGGAGGTCTCGGTCAGGCCGTACGCGTTCACGAGCTTGATAGCGGGCTTGACCGCGAACCAGCGCTGCGCCAGCTCCTTTTTCAGGGCTTCGCCGGTAACGACCACGCACCGGAGGTCCGGCAGCTCGCGGGGGTGCTGCTCCAGACAGGACAGGAGGACTTCAAGGTAGGACGGCACGACCTGCACGACGTTGACCCTGCCCGCGACGAGCTTGTCGATGAAACGCTTCGCATCGAGGATGATCTCCTGCTCCACCAGCAGCGTCCGCCCACCAACCAAAAGCGCGGCCAGCAGTTGCCACAGCGAGATATCAAAGCACTGGGGCGCCGTCTGAGCTACCACGTCCCCCTCGCCGATCCTCAGATCGTCGATCTTGGCAAAGAGGTGGTTGAGCATGCCGGCCTGCTCGCACATCGCGCCCTTGGGCTCTCCGGTGGAACCGGAGGTGAAATAGATGTACGAGAGCTGTTGGGGCCAGACGTTCACGCCAGGATCGCTGTCGGAGTGGCCCTCCGCGCATGCCGCGTCGATGAAGAGCGTCTCGACTCCGGACAACGACTGCAGCGCCCGATCGAGCATGGCGCTGCTGCGGCGCTCGGTGAGCACGAGCCGGCATCCGGCCCGCGAAAGCATCCTGGCGATTCGCTCGGGCGGGAAATGCGGCTCGAAGGGTAAGTACACGCCACCGGCCTTGAAGATCGCGAGCACGGCTGTCATCCAATCCAGATTGCGCTCGGTCACAACGCCCACCACACTTTCGCGGGCCAGGCCGCGCGTCAGCAGCGCTCGTGCCAGCTGATTGGCGCGCGCATTGAGCGTCCGGTACGTCAGCTGGTTGTTGCCGTGCACGGCCGCGATGGCGTCCGGGTGTGCCCGGGCGCGCTCCTCGAAGAGTTGGTGGGCGCGGCGGTCAGGCAGCATGCGGCGCGGTCCGGCGAGGCCGTGAAGCTGCAAGTGCAGCTCCTCGGCGGAGAGCAGAGATGCCCGCGCGTGCTCGGCGTCGGCATCGGCCGTCATCAACGAGAGGGCGGTGAGGTGGTAGCCGGCGATCCTGGCGGCGCAGGTCGCGTCGAGTACCTCGGTCCTGTACCGCAGCCGCAGCACGAGCCCGTCACGCTGCACGAAGGCGACGCGCAGGACGGTGCCCTCAGGGAGCTCGCCGCCGCCCGCAGACAGATCGAACACCGTCTCAAATAACGGCTCGGCGAGGCCCGGCTCGCGTCGCAGATCGTCGACCGGAACATCGCTGTGCACCAGCAGGTCCGACTCCGCTCGAGCGATGCCTCGCAGCGCTTCGCGCCATGAGCGGGGTCCGAGCGTCATCCGGATCGGCAACGGCGAGTGGGCCTCCACCGCGTAGCCGGTGCACACTTCGCGCTCGCCCGAGAGTGCGCCGAGCACCTTGGCGTGCGCGGCGAGCAGCACCGAGCCGAGCGGCACCGCCAGGTCGTTCGCCAACCGGCGCGCTGCCGCCACGAGCTCATCGGGGATCCTCATTTCGTGCTCGCCGACGCCCGGCGCGGCCTCGAGGGTCCACCGCGGGACGACCGTGAATCCACTCATCTCACATCTCCATCGCAGGATTGCCGCCCCACCGCGCGCCTCGCGGGACATCTTCTCCCTTCATGAGAAACGAGTCGGCTGCGAGCACCGAGCCGTCACCCATCGTCACGCCGTAGTGGACCAAAGCACCGACTCCGATCGTGCAGCCGGTGCCGATCGTGGTGCGGTCGCACTTGAACGTGCCATCCTCCTGCGAGTGGCACTGAATCTTGCTCCGGTAGTTGAGGACAGCCTCATCTCCTATCGCGGTGAGCGTCGGCTCGGAGATGTGGGTGCCGTCGTCGAAGACTCTCCTCCCGACCCGAACGCCCATCAGCCGCCAGAGCACGTTCTTGAACGGCGT
>Ga0209156_10002189_pt1 | contig 15470 bp, 9 predicted proteins | sample GraSoiAngelo_124_FD_185881 | JGI IMG/M metagenome (GOLD analysis project Ga0209156, IMG submission 185881) | Grasslands soil microbial communities from the Angelo Coastal Reserve, California, USA - 14_0927_05_20cm (SPAdes) (version 2) | ecosystem: Environmental > Terrestrial > Soil > Grasslands ...
AGCATCAGCTAATTTTTGTCGCCACGCAGGGTTGGCAATCAACCGGCTTTCGCCGCGCTCAGTCAAAAAGCCGCCTTCCACCAACACCGCTGGAATTTTCGTCAAGCGCAGGACGGCGAAGCGGGCACGTTTTATTCCGCGATCGAATTCATCAATTTGGCCCAGTAACGAGTGATAAATGCAACTGGAAAGCTCCACGCTAGCGGCGTCGGCTTCGGTGCCGTTTTGAATATTGACCGAGGCAAGAGTCAGACCGTCCTCATAAGTGGAAGGCGCGCCGCGCGGAGTGAGTGAATAAATTTCGAAACCGGTCGCAATTGGATCGCGATCAGTGGCATTGAAGTGCAGGCTAACGAAAATTGAATCGTGAGTGGCATTGGCGATTCGCGCACGTAATTCTAACGGGACAAAGACGTCGCTTTCGCGGGTCATGATCACGCGAAAACCTCTCGCCTGCAGCAACGGCCGAAGCTGCCGTGCCAGATCCAGGGCGTAATCTTTTTCGTAGCCATACCCACTGATCGCGCCCTTATCGAAACCGCCATGACCGGGATCGAGCACGACTGTTTGCACGCGGCCGAGTTTCGGGATCATATTCGGCCGCAACTGCGGCTCGAGCGTTTTGGCGAGATCGATGCGCGAGACGACGATTTTCCCGTCGTGGACGAACACCGGGAAGCTCAACCAATTGCGCACCCCGTTGATCAGCGTTTCCCGGCTGTCGATGTGAAATTGCATTTCGTTCTTGCCGTTGTTGAGCTCCACATTTTTGCCGTTGATGGCCGGGCTGGGGAAGCCATAGAACTGCGCAATATTATCGACACTGAGAAAATCGCGGCCGTTGATTTTGATGACTTGCCATTCGACTCTCGCCGCCACAACCTGACCGCTGGCAAAAAAGCCGGCGCAGATCGCGCACAGGATGAGAAGACGTGAGCACATCATCTGAAAAACGGTGCAAGATGAATGCCATCGCTGGCAGCTGGTCGGCTCATTTGCCCGTGGTATGCGCATTTCTAAACAATAGTTATGGGAGTGAGCTTCCTGTTCGCTTTCGTCTTCTAACATAATCGCACTTTCGTAGGTTTTCGCGCGGCCTTTTGGCGCCGAGAGTTCGACGTTGGAGGTTAGGCTTCCAGCCTGACTCGGTCGACATGCCTCCAGCTTGTCGCCGTTGTGCATTGGCGGGCAGAATGCCCGCCGGCCAAGACAGGCAGAGATGCCTATCTTCCACCGCAAATGCTAAACTAATTCCAACGCCATCTCAGCAAGAGGGCCTGCAAACATTTTGTTTGGGCGCGGCGTTGGTTGCTTCGAGTTGGACAACACCTGTGTTCTCGCCTTTCGTGCCGAATGCGATACCGAACGTGCTTTTCTCTTTTGGGCCTGCTCGCGGCTGCAACCGCGCTTGCGCAGACTGAGCCGCAAAAATCTCCGCCGCTCGCCACCGCCACCCCACCGCCGAATGTCCAAAACGCCGGGAAAATCCCGGCGGAGAAAAGTCCGCCGCCGCCCACTAGTCCAGTTGCGCAAACGCAGGGAGAAATCACTACCCCAACGCCGGAGGAGAAGAACGCGCCACCTTTCGACACGGCCAACATGGATACCTCGGTGAAGCCTTCGGAGGATTTCTTTATGTATGCCAATGGCGGCTGGATCAAACGCACACCGATTCCGCCGGAATATTCCCGCTGGGGCAGCTTCAATCAGCTAATCGAAAAGAATAACGACGCGCTTCATGACGTCGCCGAACGCGCGGCTAAAGTAGCGACCGCGACAGATCCGGATGCGAAAAAGGTCGGCGATTATTATGCCAGTGGAATGGACGAAGCGACGGTAGAGGTGGCGCACGCCAAACCGTTAGCTGACGAGGTTAAGCGAATTGATGGCGTAAAGGATCGCAACGATGTGCTGAAGGAAATCGCGCATCTACACACACTTGGAATCACGTCTCTCTTCGGGTTCACTTCCGGCCAGGACGATAAGAACAGCAGCATGGTCATCGCGCAGGCCTACCAGGGCGGGTTGGGTATGCCCGACCGGGATTATTACACCAAGACAGACGACGCTTCGAAGAAACTCCGCGACCAATACGTCCAGCATGTTACCAAGATGCTGACATTGCTGGGCGAGGACCCGAAAGCCGCCGGCGAGCACGCAAAAAAGGTTCTCGCGCTCGAAACCAGTCTCGCGCAAGCCTCGCGCACCAAGGTCGAGCTGCGCGACCCGCAAAAGAATTATAACAAGATGCAGACATCGGCCCTGCAGGCCCTTACGCCCGACTTCAAGTGGGATGCTTATTTCAAGGAAAGCAATCTGCCTGATCCCCGTGATCTGAACGTCGGTCAACCGGATTTCTTTAAGAGCGCGAATAAAGTTTTTGCGAGCACACCGGTTGATGTGTGGAAGGAATATTTTCGCTGGCATCTCGTGCATGCGACCGCCGCGGAACTTTCCGCCGATTTCGTAAACGAAAATTTCGACTTCTACGAAACGACTTTGCGCGGAACCAAACAAATCAAGCCGCGCTGGAAACGAGTAGTAGCATCGACGGACAGTTCTATCGGAGAAGCGCTGGGAAAACTTTATGTCGCCGATTATTTCCCGCCCGAATCAAAAGCGCGAATGTTAGATCTTGTTAACAACTTGCGATCGGCCTTGGCCGACCGGATCAAGACGCTGGAGTGGATGGACGATGCGACCAAGGAAGCGGCCTTGAAAAAGCTCGCGGCCTTCACGGTTAAGATCGGTTACCCGGACAAGTGGCGCGATTACTCCGCGTTGCAAATCGACCGCGGGCCATTCGTGCTCAACGCCATCCGAGCGTCGATGTTCGATGTCCATCGCGAATTGAACAAGATCGGCAAACCGGTCGATCGCTCGGAATGGGGCATGACTCCACCAACGGTGAACGCGTATTACAACCCGAAGTTAAATGAGATTGTTTTCCCGGCGGGCATTCTGCAGCCGCCCTTTTTCAATCCCAAAGCGGATGATGCGGTCAACTACGGGGGCATTGGTGCTGTTATCGGTCATGAAATGACGCATGGATTCGACGATCAGGGCCGGCAGTTCGATGAAGTCGGCAACCTGCGTGATTGGTGGACGCCGGAATCGGCGGCCAAATTCAAGGAACGTTCCGGCGCGATCGTGAAACAATATTCCGAGTATGAACCGCTGCCGGGCTTGCACTTGAACGGCGAGCTGACGCAAGGTGAAAACATCGCCGACATCGGCGGGGTCAAGATCGCATATGCGGCCTTACAGAAAGCGCTCGCTGGAAAACCGCAGGAAAAAATCGACGGCTTTAGTCCGGAGCAACGATTTTTCCTGGGGTTTGCCCAAATCTGGCGCTCGGTCCAACGGGACGAAGATCTGAAATTAATGGTGAACACGAACCCGCATTCGCCTGCCCGTTACCGCGTGAATGGTCCGCTATCGGATTTAGTGGAATTTCAGAAAGCGTTCAATTTGCCGGATAATTGTCCGATGGTGCGGCCAGCGGACAAGAAGGTTAATGTTTGGTGAACGAGCCCGATTGTATGGCGACCATTCCTGGTCGCCATCTTTCTCAGAACGGCAGGCGACGCGCCTGCCCTACAATCTCGTGCGCGCGGCGGCCATTCACGCGCGCATAAACGAAGTTCGGTTAAACCAACCAGGAGACATTATGGCTAAATGCGATGTTTGCGGGAACGATTACGACAAGTCGTTTCAAATTATCTCGGCCGGAAAGAGGCAGACCTTTGACAGCTTCGAATGCGCGATTCACATGCTGGCGCCGACCTGTCCCCACTGCAATTGCAAGGTAATCGGTCACGGCGTCGAAGCTGGTGACCAGATTTATTGCTGCGTCCATTGCGCCGAAGAATCCGGCGCACATGGACTCAAGGACCGCGGGTAGGTGAGAGGTGATTGGTGATTGAGTGAGGCGATTTCCCACCATTGACTTCTCACTAATCACTTCTCACGCTTCAGGCTTGGCGATCTTGCCTCCCCACGACAAAATCTTCGCTTTCGCCCCCGCCGCCTCGGCTTCCTTGATGTCGCCATTGCGATTGTAGAAAAGCGACAAGCTGGTCCAGCCGATCTGATCGTTAGGCCGCAATTCCGTGGCGCGCTTTCCCGCTTCAATTGCTTCCGGAAATCGGCCGATTTTCATCAGTGTCATTCCGAGCGCGTGCCAGCCATCAAAAAATTCCGGATCGATCTCCACGCACCGTCGATATTTCTGGACCGCACTTTCCAATTCCCCGGTCGCGAGATCACCATTCGCGTCGTCGAAGATTTCGTCGCGCGATTCCATGTCAGATCAGCTCGGGACGGTCGTCTGAACCCCGGCAATCCGCCGGCGCTCCTGTAACCATTCGGAAAACATCATCGCGCGTTTTCCTCGCAAGACGCGCTCGTCGAGCGAGGCCCGATTGGCTGCAGACTGGGATGGATCCGGCGGATCGCGTTTTTCCACTACCGCGACCACCGCACCATCCGAAGTCGGAATCGGGTCTGCTACTTCATTGGCATGTAAATCAGCGATCGCATTTTTGATTATCGGCAAATTTGGTATTGTTTGCAGCGCCGAAGACGCTTTTGGCTCCAGCTCATCCGCCAGAGAAAAGGGTGGCAACTTTTCCAGTTTCAAATTCAACTTTTGCGCGGCCTCGGCGAGTGTGTCGCCTGCTTTTAATGCCTCGCCCAAATCGTGCACGACATTAGCCGCCCGAGTAGTGATTAACTCACGCTCCTTTCTCGCCTTAAGTGCCTCAACAATTTTCGCTTTCGCTTCCTCGAGTGTCAGCGGGCGCGCCGGGGTGATTCCGGCGAGATGCAGAATATAGAACCCGTCCGCCGCCTGGAGCGGCTCACTCGTCGGTTCATCATTGGAAAGTTGGAAGGCGCCCTGAATCAATTGCGAATCCTGTTTTAGTTCCGGATCCGGCGCCGCCTGGGTGAAATCGCCAGTAGTCTTGACCGGCAACTGGAACTTCGCCGCAACCGCGGCAAAATCCGCATTCTTCTCCGCCAGCGCCTGAGCAACGTCATTTGCCTTGTCCGAAAGTTTCTGCAAGGCGTCGATCCGTTCTTTTCCCGTTAGCTTTTTCTCCGCCTCCGATAACGTCATGGCAACGTACTGCACTTTCCGCTTTTCCTCGCTCTTTAGTTGTTCTTTGGCCCCTTCGTAATATTTCGCGATTTCGTCATCAGAAATCTTTACCTCGTTAGCGACTTCGCTGGTCTTGAAACGCACCACACCCACTTCGAATTTGGAGTAGATCTGTTCAAAAGTAGTCCTGCTTTCCGCCTGGGATACGGCCACGCCTGTGCTAACCAGTTCCTTGATGCGATCGAGACGAATCTGATCGCCGGCCAATTCCTCAATCTGCGCCTCGCTGAACCCAAGCGGTCCCAGCGCATTCTGCACGATATCGTTGTACTTCTTTAGATCGAAACTACCAGTGTCGCCACGGAAGGCGCGTATGTTGGTAACGACAGCGGCGATTTCAGTAGTAGTTGGCCGGATGCCCAAGGCTTCGGCTTCATGCCGCAGAATCATTAAATCAATAGCGAATTCCTGCCCGGCTTCGCGTTCCGCTTCCGATTGCGTTTTCGCCCGTTGCGGGTGCCACTGACCCAAAAGCTCGGTTAGAAACTCGCTCATTCCCAGATTGCGCGCCAGTTGGAACAACCGTCCCCCGCGCTCAATCTCGATTGTGGAGATATCGCGGCCGTAAAGTTTTCCAGCAGTATTCGACCGCAGAGCGCTCGTCCAATCGGTTCGTACGAAATAAAGACAAAACGGCATCGCCAGAATGGCGATGACGATCATGAGCCAGCGTGAATGCTTACGAAGAATCGTGATCATTAATTTTGCGTCGCGGAATGTACCGCAGCTCGCTCGCTCGCCAAACCCTTTTTGATGCGAACCCGGTCATCCCGGGCGCCAGCCGAGGGATCCCGTGGCGAAAGCTTAAAGGTAACGATGCGGGATCCCTCGGTCCGAGCCGGACGGGGGTTACGCTCGGGAGGACGAGCTAACTGATCGCGCTGCTTCCCGAATCAATTCCCATGCATCACGCAGATGCTTTTCCGTGGTGAGAATATTTCCGAGTCCTAAACGAATGACGGTTTGTCCGCGCAATTTTGTTTGATTCAAATACGCGCGACCAGATTGATTGATCGATTCGACAATCCTGGAATTGAACGCGTCGGTCTCAGGTTTTGCGCGAAAACAAACGACGCCCATCGAGACCGGCGCTGATAATTCGAAATCGTCGGATGCAGTTACCCATTCGCCAAACAAACGCGCCAGCCGCAAGTGTTCGCGCATTACGGCGAGAATTCCTTCGCGACCGAATGCGCGCCAGATCATCCAGGCCTTAAGCGCGCGAAATCTTCGGCCGAGCTGGATTCCGTAGTCCATGTAATTCCTCTCCGTCTCCAGGGTATCGCCGCGGAGATATTCCGGCACGAGAGAGAAGACGCGGCGCAAACGTTCGATATCGCGCACATAGAGGACGCTGAAATCGAGCGGCACAAACAGGGTCTTGTGTGGATTGATGATGATCGAATCCGCTTCGCTCCAACCCTCCGCGATCCATTCATATTCCGGCATAATCGCAAACCCGCCTCCATAAGCGCCATCGATGTGCAGCCACATCTTTTCTTCGCGGCAAAGCTTTGCGATCTCGGCCACCGGATCCACGCTTGCAGTTGAAGTTGTTCCTACGGTGGCAATGACGGCGAGCGGTTTGAACCCGGATTCTCGATCGTGCGCGACCGTTTTGCGCAAGAGCGTTGTCTCCATCCGAAATTCATTGTCGCTCGGCACCCGAAACACACTCTCCTCGCCAAGGCCAAGCGCGATCGCTGCTTTCTCGGCGGAACTGTGGGCTTGATCGGAAGTGTAAATCCGAAATCGCGGAAGATCGCGTCCGGTCAGACCAAGTCTGCGAGTTGAGGGCGCAGCTTCTTCGCGGGCGACCGCGAGCGCATGCATGATCCCGACCGAGGCGGTGTCGTAAACCACGCCGTCGAAATTCTTTGGCAAACGCATCCATTGGCGCAGCCAATCGATGACCATCGTTTCGAGCTCGGTCGCGGCCGGGCAGGTGCGCCAGGTCATCGCGTTTACATTCAACGGCGCGGAAATCATTTCGCTGAGGATTCCCGGCGCGGTCGCGGTCCAGCCGAAGTAAGCGAGAAACATAGGATGACTCCAATGCACCATTCCCGGGAGGATGACCCGATCGACATCGGCCAGAATTTTCTCGAATGATTCTCCCAGTTCCGGAGCTTGCGCGGGCAGCGCGTCGCGAATTGCGCCTGGTTTGCTGTCAGGCGCAACGCGCAACTCTTCTATTTTTCCACGATAATCCGCGATCCAATCCGCTAATCGATGAAGCTGTAGCCGGAAAACCTCCGGCGGCGTATCACCGAGTTCGTTAGTCATCAGTTAATTGTAGCTGCCCCGCCGTCACTGGCGGCAGTATTCCAAAGCACTCTGCCGCCAGTGACGACGGCAGCTACAACGATTCGGTCGGAAGGACGTATCATTCTCAAAAAGCGAAACCAAAACTGAAATGGAATGCGCCGAAATCCTCATGCTCGCGCGGACTGGGATTGACGCCGTAATCGAGCCGGATCGGGCCGATGGGAAGTTTATAGCGGAGACCGGCGCCGATCCCGTAACGCATGTCGCTGAAATTGGGATTGTCTGCATCGGGGAGCAGGTTGCCAGCGTCGACAAAAACGGCGCCCTGCAATTCGCCATAAAGTGGAAAGGTATATTCAACGTTGAAAATGGTGTAGAACTCGCCGCCGACTGGATAATCATGGCGATCATGCGGGCCGAGGTCGCGCTCGCCGAAACTGCGCACAGTGGTGCTGCCGCCGTTGAAGAAACGTTCATCAATTGGAATTGCGGTGATGTCGCTGGTGTTTTCCTTTAGCGGCCGAACCAAGCCGGCGCGGGCGCCGAGCTCGAGCAAGGTTTTACCGATCGGAATGAAATAACTGGCACGCGCGGTCGTGCGAAAGAACTCGATGTCGCTTCCGAACGTGCTCGTAGCCAGTTCGAAGGTTTGATTGAGAACCAGACCGCGGGTCGGTACCACCGGGCTGTCGCGCAAATCGAGGGTATGAAAGAGACCTATCGAGCTGATAAAGTAATTGCGGTCGCCAATCAGAGCGTGATTAACGCTTGCCTTCACGATTTCGTCGTGCCGCTGTGACGCAAAAACACCGAGCTCATATTGCTTGGTAATGTTATAGGAGAACTCCGTTCGCTCGCCGATTTCGAACTTCGAGTAACCATCATAATCGAAGGTCAATGCGGCGAGCCTAATCTTCAGTTCCACGTCGCTTTCGAGAAAATGCGGATCGTCCCATAAAATTTCACCCTTATAGCCACGCTGTGAAACCTCGATCGAAGTAATCAGAGGCCGGCCATAACCAAACAGGTCACGATCGGCAAAGCTAAAGCCGACGATTCCGCCAACATACGAACCGTAGCCTACGGAAAAGCCAAACTCTTTTGCTTTTGCTTCTTCGGCAGCAATGTCGAGCCGAAGATAATTTTCACCCTCGGGCTGGGGATTGATTTGCAGGACATTGAAAAGGCCAGTGCGCATCAGCTCGCGAAACTTTTCGTCCAACACATCCGGGCTGTAAGTTTTACCCCGCAACGAAGCAAAACGATTGTAGACATAACTCGGCCGCAGCCGACGCAGCCCTGCGACATTGACTTCGCCAAATTTGTAAACTGGTCCCGGCGAAATCACGACCACGACCGGGACATGACCAGCAACAGAAGCTTCCACCTCGCCGGTCGCTTCTACTTTCACCGAATAATAACCGCGCGCCTTGTAGTAGGCTTGCAAGCGCCGCGAAATGTCATCAACCCGACGGTCGGTATAAGGTTGCGAAAGCAAATCGACCATCTGCCCGCGTAGCGTTGCTCCGTCATAGACGGGGTTTCCGCGAAAAATTAGAGCTCCAAAAAAGTATTGCCTGCCTTCATGCACCGGGATCGTGACATCTACCCGGGCGCCGTCCGCGCTGAAATGATATTGCGGCGCATCAACTAGCGAGTCGAGATAGCCCTCTCCGACGTAATAGCGATGCACCAGGTCCGCGCCTTCCTGCATATCGGTCGCGACAAATGGCAGGTCCTTTTGCAAGCGCGAGTAACGCTCTCGTGTCGGGCCGACCGCGTACTCGAAAAGTTTCTCGGCTGGAACATGATTGTTACCGACGAAATTAATCGTGCCCAGAATCGCCTGCGGTCCTTCGGTTACATCAAGAACGAGGCGCGATCCGCTCTCGATCGAATAGTGCACATCTACTTTGGCATAACCGTGTTTGCGATAGAAGAGCTCGAGAAAAAATGCGGCGTCATCGGCGCGCGCGGCGGTTAATCCAAAATCGTGGATGGTGGCGATTTGTTCCTTCAAGACCGAGCGCAATTCTTCTTCTTTGAATGCGGTTGCGCCGCGAATCTCCAGATTGGTAGCTTGCGCCTTTTTCTTTTCCTCATGTTCGACGAATTTGTGTTCGCGCGCGGCCTGCTCCGGCCGTTTCACATCCACTGCACTTTGGCCAGGCAGCTCCGACACGCTCGTGACTGCCATTAGCGGGAGGAAAAAAGCGGCGCGGCGCATTTCAATGGAATCGGATGAGGTATTTCACCTGACCGCGAAATTCTCCTCCAACTCCAAGGTCACCGACAAGCACCCAATTCTCGTTAACTTTAAATCGCGCGGTAGCCTGCTCGCGGCCGGTGCGCGGATCGACCGTGCCGAGATCGACCTGCAAACGATCGAAGACGGAATTGCTCTGGGTAGGCTGGCCTTTCTTAAAAATCTTCCGGTAAAGCTGCTGCACCAGCAGCATTGCAGCGCGACCAGCCAGAACGTTGCTATTTCCAGCCAGCTCCTGGCGAGTAGTTCCGGTCGCGAGCAAGGAAATAATTTCTTCCTGCGGCAAGGGCGGCTCGCTCGTGAAAATAGCCTGCGGCGAGAGCGAGTTCCCATAAACGTAAACCCGCACGGTGTAATCGCGGATCACCGATGTGCCGTGAAGATCGATCTTGGGATTAAACGAATCGCTCGGATCAAAATAGAGAAAGCCGTTGGTCACATCGAGCCGGCTGAAAGGCAACGTCGCTTCTACGCCTTGCAATCTCACTATCCCTTTCAATTCCGGACGGGAACCGGTGCCGCCTAAATGCAGATCGACAATAGCATTTCCATTCGCGAGATTACCGCGAATGGAAAACGGATCTTTCGTTTTGACCGCGACATCGAATTTCCAATCGCGCAGCGGTGGAGTTTTAATTGAATAATCCGGCCGGTCTTCAATTGGCTCCGGCGCGGGCCGGCCCGGTAACCCAATCGGAATTAAATCGATATCCTTAAGAAAATGACTATCCGTCAGCGCGACATTTCCTTTCACTGTCGCGCTCATCACCGGCCCGCTTGCTTTCAAATTCGCATCTGCCCGTACGGTGAGTGAATCGTCGCGCGCGATCAGGACACTTTCCGCGCGCAAATCGAGGTCAATGTTGGCGTCGGTTAGCTTGGTGAAAACGACCCGGCCACCGATAGTGAACGGTCCGCCGGCGAGATCGCCATGAAATTTTTCCAGGGTCACGGCATTGTCGCGAAAAATCAGGCGGGATTGGAATCCGCGCAGTGCCGGCAATGTCGCGTTAGTGAAGCGCGCCGCATTAATCGTGATGTCGCCGCTGCCGGTGAAGGCCGGTCGCGCAATCGTTCCGCCAATAGCGACATCGAACGCAACGTCGCCATCAAGTTGTTCGACCGCGGGAATGAATTGCCGCAAAAAATTCACCGAGCTTCGTGGCAAGCGGACTGTCGCCTGCACTGGCGTGTTCTCGTCGAACGAGCGCGTGCTCAATATTCTGCCGGCGTCGAACGGCATCGTTGCCGCAATGCTGACGGGCTGAATTCTCGGTTGCTTCAATTCGCCGGCGAGATTGAGCTTGTTTCCCGCGGCGTCCGCCGAAACACGAAATGTAGCCGGATCAAGATTCGGTAGTGTAGGGTTGCGTAATTCGCGCCCCTCCACATCGAGATGGGCTTGCAAATCCGCCAGGGTGCCGCCGGCTTGCAGCTTCACTGACAAGAATCCGCTCGCGAGCGGCTCGACTCCAAAGTCATCGAACATTTTCTTGAGATCCAGATTCGCCGAATCAAATGTCGCGTTTACTTTTCCATCACGCGGAAAAACCGGCTGGCTGGTGCCGACATTTCCCCAGATGAAGGGAATGGATGCGTAGCCCGATGCGTATTTCGCCTGCCCTTGATCAAGCTGAATTTTTGAAATTTCCAGGATCTCGCCTTTCGCAGAAACGATTGCCTGAAAATCCATCCGGTCGCTACCGATGAAGATCGTCGGAATCTCGAGCCCCGCTGGCGAATAAGTGGCGTCGACGTTCGCCGTCAACGCTTTCATGTCGCCGAGCTGGCCATTCTTCCAGGCCAGTTTTAAAAATCCATTTTCCGTTAACTTCGAGGCTGAGCCGCGTCCATCCCAATTCAGTAAAAATGAACCGCGCAATTCCGTTTTGTTTCCGCTCGCCTCCAGCAACGGCTTGAGCGTGCTCACATCCGCAATATCAACCGCGAGTTTGCCCGCGAATTCTTTCTCGCCCCGCAAATCGAGCGTCCCCTGCCCGTTCACGAAATCGCGTTGATTAAGATTGGCGGTCAAATCATTGAGAAAAATTTTGCTCTGCCAGATTGATCCCGCGCCGCTTAGCTGCGGAACCGACAAATTTCGGATTTGTAGATTCGATCCGTAAACATTGAACCATCCATCGGCAGTCGCTCCGTTCCACTGCACAATTCCAGAGGCATTAAACGCACCACTGACTCGATTGGGCGAGTTTCCATTCCAAAAATCGGCCGCCTGCGGAGCATTGGCCACGATCTGGACCGTTGCCGGTTGTTTGATGAAATCTTTTTCGTCGGAGCGCAATCGCATTGAAGCGTTACCCACGATCTGGTTTAACCCGCGCTGCACCCTAACGTTGCTGATGGTGATGAGGCTGCCGCTTTGATCGAGCTGCGCCGAAATTGAATCGGCAGCGAATTCGTTGTTGCTCACCGCTGAGATCACAGCTGTGGCATTAGCGCTCAGCCCTTCAAACCAGGGTGCGTCTTTCGCCTGCAATCGTAAATCTTTTGCCGCCGTCGCCGTTGCTTCGAGCTTTTCCAGAGCGAAATCCGCACTGCGAACCGATCCCGAAGCAACACGAAGCGTGGCCTGCAACCGCTCGTCGCGAATTTCCAACGTCCCATTAATTTGTCCGTGACCACTTAGCGGTTTCTCCATTGCGGAAGTGATGGGGCCGAGATCGAGATCGTTGCCAACAATCTCAAACTTCGCGGGACTGCGCCCCAGATCGTCGGCGAGTTCCGGCAATTGAACTGTTCCGTGAATCTGGAGCGCTGTTTCCGCGCGAATGACTTCGACCGGTTGAATCGTCGCCACCCCGTCGTGAGCGGAAAACTGTGCCGTCGCCCGATCGAAAGTCGCGCCCGCCACCTGAAAATCGCGCATAATGCCGTCCCCCGAAGCCACCCAGGTTTTCGGCGCACGCAATAAACCAACAAAATCAAATGTGAAATTCTCGACTTCCCCCTGTACCGGCGCATCCGAGAATAAACCGAGCTTCTTTGCGGATGAGAGCGAAAGATTGTGCGCGGTCGTGTGTGACTTAATAAAAAGTGACCGGGCCTGTTCTGTCAGCGACGCCTGCAAATCGATCGGCGCGCCATCGAGCGTCCCGATCAGACGCAATGCCATCATGTGCTGCCGAATGCGCGAGGCATCGACATTAATGAGGGAAAAGCGCGTCTGCTCATTCAAGATAACGTCGCGCAAATTCAGATTACGATTTTCGTAACTGGCCGTTCCGGTCACACGCGTCCACGCTGCGCCGGTCGGTAATTGCAACAACGTCACGCTGAGAGCACCAGGGGTCTGTGGATTCAAGTCGAGCGACAAATTTTCCGCGATGAAATCATGCGCCGGATCGCGCACGATCACCGTCACATTTTCCAAGCGCGCGCGTTCCGGAAAAACAGCCGGCAACGTCACCTTTTCGCGCGGGCGCGGCGCAACTTGCACCCGCACTTTCCCGGGATCGACGACCACGTGGGCGTTTCGTGCCTCGATCGAATTGAGAAAATCGGAATGACCACGGATCAACGAAAATAAACTGTATTCCGCATGAATGTACTCTGCGTCCGCAACTTCGATCGCAGCCGTTCCGATCGGAACGATATGGAGATTACGGATCGTGAGTGCGGTAAAAACGTTTCCTTCTGCGCGAAAACTTAACTTGAGATGTTCTTTGGCTGCGCGGTGAACGGCGAACCAATGAATTGCGCCGAGCAGGATTGGCCGATGAAAAATGACGAGCAACGCAAGGATTATCCCAATCGAAATCCAAATGCGATGCCGCCGTTTCCTCGTCGGCTGGGAATTTTCCTCCTGATCATCTTCCACGAGCATTTTATCCTATGGACTGCTCTGGAAAGAGCAAGGGATCGGAAGTTTGAGGTTTGATTCGCTCGGCGGGGCCTTCGCCATTGCCTTTAACCAAGTCGTCGCCATCAACAACACGTGCGCCATCCGGCCGAGCGGAGGGACATGCTTCTGCATGTCCGCGAACACGCGGAGCTGCGTCCCTCCGTTTCATTCGATCCACCCGCTTTGCCGTCGCGGTCCAAGCCACGCATCGGTTTAACCCCTGATTCCGACTGCGGTTTCCAAGTAAGTCGTTGTAGGTTTGAAGTTTGTCTGCTTCCTCATCACCGATTAGAGGAAGGGCCAGTGCGCCAGCGGCGAGTCTTAGCAGGAGGGACATGCGTCTCCATGTCCGGGGACGCGCAGAAGCGCGCCCATTTCATTCGATCCGCCAAATCCGGAGCGCGGAATCTTTTACGATAAGTTGAATTTCGCACCGCTTAGGCGGCGTCTCATCCTTAGCGGGCCAAAGCTCATCATCGAAATGCAGGGGCCATTTATTCCAGCGCAGCCGCATCTTCGTAAATAGGCTCGCTCGAAGCGGAAACTTCCGTCTTTTGCCCGCCACACGCGCGTCGAAATAATCCAGCAGCAGATCGCGGTCCTTCTCCCGCGCGCCGACAAAATCAAACGCGCCATCATTCGTTTTCGCGTCCGCCGCCAGAGTCAGGACGGGACCGACAGAGCGAATGTTCATCACGTGCCAAAGCAAGTAGTGTCCGGAGAGATCGATGCCATCAACTTCGATCTCCCACTGGCGTGCCCGATAGGTCTGCAATCGCCGACGCAGCTCTTTGACATGACTCCGCATCGCCTCTGCTTTTGATTTTGGTTTATCTTTTTTGCCGTCCCTTTTTGGTGCTCGCATATAATCTGCAAACAATCCCGCGCCGGCGCCCTCAAAGAAATAGCGTTTGCCCCACGGCCCGCGCGCCAGTCCAACATCAAACGTGCCGCATTTCCCGTCATTCAGTCGCTCGATCAATTCCTTCGCCGAAAGGCAAAAGCCGAGCGAACGCGCGAAATTATTCGCCGTACCCACCGGCAGCACGGACAGCGGAACTTCGCTGTTCATCGCGACGAGGTGACGCGCCGCCTTGCTTACGGTGCCGTCTCCGCCCGCCACCAGGACGAGATCGACCCTCTTTTTCAGCGCTTTCGCGATTCCCTTCTCTTTCGACGACTGATAAGTCGCTTTGTGTCCCGCTTTCTTCAGCGCTTTTATGAAATCCTCGCCCTCGTGTTCCTTACTTCCCGCTTTCGGATTGTGCACCAAAAGAATGCGCATCGATGTACCTCGTAGCGCAGCATGAAGGCGCGCTTATCTTCGAGGGCATTCGGCCGGGAGCCTGCTCAGACGCGTTTCATTTAAGGAATGAAATCGCGTATCTTGATCTGCAACGACGACGGCATTTACAGTCCCGGCATCGCCTCTCTTGCGAAGGTCGCCTCCCGTTTCGGCGACGTGCGCATTGTCGCGCCCGATGTCGAGCAATCCTCCATGGGCCACGCCATCACCTCCTCGCGCCCCCTTCGTTACCGGCGCACCCCGTTGCCCGGCGGATTCGACGCCTATCGGGTCAATGGCACTCCGGCAGATTGTGTCGCGCTTGGCACTTATTTATGGGAGCGCGTTAATCTTGTTCTTTCCGGGATCAATCTCGGACCGAACCTTGGCAGCGCCTGTTGGCACTCTGGAACACTGGCGGCCGCCAAGCAAGCCGCATTGCTCGGGCTGCGCGGTATCGCTTTTAGCACTGCTGTCACTATTACCGAGAAAGCGCCCGATTTCAGCCAGCTCGAACCGCACGTCGAGAAAGTGCTCGAGCTTCTTCTCGAAGAAAAAGAGATGTGCCTCGTTAATGTGAACCTGCCAGAGAAACCAAAAGGCATTCGTTGGACGCGTCAGGCGG
>Ga0209156_10002190_pt1 | contig 15467 bp, 15 predicted proteins | sample GraSoiAngelo_124_FD_185881 | JGI IMG/M metagenome (GOLD analysis project Ga0209156, IMG submission 185881) | Grasslands soil microbial communities from the Angelo Coastal Reserve, California, USA - 14_0927_05_20cm (SPAdes) (version 2) | ecosystem: Environmental > Terrestrial > Soil > Grasslands...
TTGAAACCGCTGGAAGGCTAAAGCTACTTCTGTCAAGAATCATCGACTGCTGCAAACATTCCGGGCGAAAATCTCGCTTTCCCTGGCAAATCTGCGAAAAACGACGACCTCCACGCCGGATTTAAGTTATAGGCGATGGTTTCCTCAAACACGTGGTTTTGTTCACGAAAGGCGCGGGTTTCGTCCGGCAAGAAAAAATCGCGTCCTTTCCATCCACCAACATTTGCGAGATTTTGAATTCGAAATACGACGGAACGCTCGAAATTCTTGTAGGGAAGCGCATCGACAATAACACTGTAAATAACGCTGAACATGACCGTCGTCGTGCCGATGCCCAGAGCCAAGGTGAAGATGGCGACTAGGGAGAAACGACGATTCTTGCGGAGGTTGCGCAGGGCGTAGAGAAAGTCGCGGGCAAGACCATCCAGGTGGCTTTCCATACGAGCAAACTCTACACCGAACCGCCCGCAAATTGTAGGGACTAGCGGTAGCTACGCAGGCCGCCTTCTCATCCCATCTGTCCTTCAGGGCCTCCGGCCCGCGAAACTTTATGAAAATCCCTCAACGTTGTTAGGCAACGTCGAGGCTCTTGAAGCTAACTCCTTTTGAATTCAGCACGACTTGGTTTGCGATCCAGGTCTTTTCGACTCTGGTAAACAGCGTATACGTACAAGTGGATTCGGGCACGCGAAGCACGTCCGCGACGGTTGCTTTTTCCAATTGATGAAGAACATCCATTATTTCATTATTTCTCTTTCGCGACGCGTTAAACCGTAAGATCTGCGGATTCTTCTGTTCATAATAGGATCTCTGGATTCAGTGCAGGACTCGACTACTCGTGGACAAAGACACGCGATCACCAGCTACAAGCGTGAGTGATAAAACGTTAAGGTCGGCGGGGTCGAAGTACAGATCATAGTAGGAATCCAGAAAAAGCCGCTGGATCCTAAGAGACTTCAGGGCATCTGCCTGCGAGCGGGATAAAAGCTCTTTGATTTTCGTTCCCAAATCGACAAATTTCGTTTTTCCATTCAACTCTACCTTAACCTGCGGAGTAAGTGTAACGAACCCTGGAAACCCGAAACAGATCGCTCCGTAGGTTGCGGCGGCATTTTTGCAATCCTCGTCAGGGTGGGCTCGAAGTTCCTGGTCCAGTTGATCCAACTGGCTGGTATAAGTTGCTCCAATGATGGCCGTCGAACGTGTGTGCTTTTCGGGTACGAAATATGTGTTGAAAAGTAGGCGAAAGTGACGTTCCGGTGGAATGGAACTCACGCCGAGGTCTGAGGTCCCTTCCTGTAACTGGTGAGTCAGAGATGCAGGCGTGTATCTGGCAGTCCCCTTTTGGTGGAATCGAATCTTGCCGTTACTAGCCAACTGCAGGTTGAAATACGCAGTACTGAGCCCGAGGAAAAGCTTCGCGCTGTGCTCTTCCTCCCCCACTTCGGCTGGCTGGAAATAGGCGCGCTCAATCTTTACGCGCATCCTGGGTGTGAGGTCCAGTCCGCTCCGATCTGCGAGGTAACCGTAATAATTGAATAGGCTATCCGTTGGCTTCATGGGGAGGCTACGCAGGATGAAATCTCGAATCGAGAGTTTAGTATCGGGAAAACATCCTGCTTCTCGCAGTTTGTCTAAGTCAGCCAGAATTGTGAACAGTGCTTCGATCCCGCTGTCGCCACCGGAGCCCAAGCGCCCTTCTAAGTCGCTGAGCCATGTCGCTGGGCTTGGCATTGTTATGTGGACAGAATTCGGTTCGTTCTTTTCTTGCTCGACACGGAAATGACCTCTCTCTGCGAAACAATGAAGACCCGGAGGCGCAGGGCTGCTCTTGAGCACTAGTTTAATTGACGCGTACTCATCCTTGCCCTCCGGAACAGGAGGCGTGAGAAGAACTGAATCACCGCTCACAGACTCAAGCCGAAACGGAACGGAGGCTGGAGCAATGGGCTGCCTTGCCGAGCAACTCACCAGCACGAAAACGGCAGTCAGGGCTGCGGAAATGACAGTCTTGCGGCAATTCAATGGCACCATAACGAGCATTGACGGGCGTGCCTACGTGGCCTCCCTTAATTCCAGGAGCAAGCCGGGACTGAAGAGACATCGCGCGATTATGCTGCGCGCAGGGCGTTCATAGGGTCGACTCGCGTTGCCCGTTCAGCCGGAATGAAGCTGGCCAGCAAGGCCACAATAAGAAACAGCAGCGCGATTCCTCCGAGCGTTGCCGGATCAGTGGCACTTATTTGAAACAGAAAGTCCTTCATCACTCGCGTCAGTGCGAATGCTCCGATGAGGCCGAGCACAACCCCCAAAAAAGTGAGCGCAAAGGCTTGGCCGAGCACGAGCCGCAGGATATCAGCCCGCTGCGCCCCCAATGACCGTCGGATACCCACTTCCTGTGTTCGTTTCGAGACGGAATAGGCTACGAGGCCAGATATCCCTACAATGGCCAACAAGAGCGCCAAACTCGCAAACGTGCCCACCAAAAGCATGGTCAAGCGTTGCTGCCCTATAGATTCGTCGATCACATCCTCCATCGTGTTGAGGTCTGAGACGGCTTCGTCGCGATCGACCGCCACCACTTGATTGCGAACGCCGCTCGCCAGGGTGAGCGGGTCGGTACGCGTCCGCACTGCCAAGTACGCTCGTTGAGGGGGATGGACCACGAAGGGAACATAAAATTCCGGCCGAGGCCCAGTCGTCAGGCCACTCTCGTGCACGTCGCCGACGATACCTACAATCTGTAACTCGCCAACAGCCTTATCCGCTCCCTCCCAAAGGTGGCGACCGATCGGATCCTGCGTGCGTGGGTAGTCCGGCCAGATGAGGCGCGCCAAGCTTTCATTCAGTATCACCACCGGAAGCGCGCCAGGCACATTATCCTGTTCGGTAAATTCGCGCCCATGCCGCAACGGAATGCCGAGAGTCTGGAAATAGCCCGGCGTAACGCTCTGAAGCTGTATATCTGTCAGTCCATAATCCTCGTCTGCGAGACGTACTCCGTCAACCTTCATTATGTTGGTATATATGGGCTTTTTCGTGGGCAGAGAAAGGGCTGCCGAGACGCCCTGCACGCCGGGAGTAACTGCCAAGCGCCCCACCAACTGCTGAAAGAGACCTTCCTTCTTTACGTCAGTGTCGTACCGTGCTCGGGGTAACGCGAGCCGGAAAGTCAGCAGATTGGATGGTCGAAATCCCGGATCGACGCTGTGCAGGCGAGAGAAGCTCCTGAGAAGAAGCACTGCGCCGATGAGCAACACGGTCGATAAAGCGATCTGACCTACGACAAGCAAACCCCGGCTGCCAAATAGTTTTGAGGCTGCACGGCTTACCCCAACGTTGTCGCGCAGTATGTCTGAGAGATCTGGCCGGGAAATCGAGAGCGAGGGCAGCAGCCCAAACAGAACGGCAGTCGCAACGGAAAGTCCCAATGTGAAGCCAAAGACAATGCCGTCCAGCCGAATCTCTGCAGCCCGCGGCAGATGGAGGGCTTCGACGCGTACGATCGAATGCAAACTCCACCTCGCCAACAAGAGACCACCGACTCCACCAGCGGCGGCAAGTATCAGGCTTTCTGTTAGCAGCTGGCCGAGCAGCCGACCACGGGTCGCCCCTATGGCCGCCCGCACGGCAAACTCGCGGGCGCGAGTAGTGGCTCGCGCAAGCGAAAGACTCGCAACATTGGCACAAGCGATCAGAAGCAAGAACCCCACTGCGCTGAACAGCATCCACAGCATCGGGCGGACATTACCGACCAATTGATCTCTCAACGGAACCACGCCCATGGTCACACGCGGGTCGGCATCGTTGGGATTGGGGTGAGCGATGGCATAGCGCCGCTGCAACACATTCATCTCAGCACGCGCTTGCTCCAAAGTGACTTGCGCCTTCAATCGAGCGAATCCTTTCAGGAGTCCTACTGTGCGCCAAGCCCCAGATGGAAGGGCGGACCATTCGGAAGGCCGAGTCACCCACATATCCACGTCAGCAACTGGAAAAGCAAAACCGGCTGGCAGAACGCCGATGATTGTATACGGGACCGCATCAATCGTGGCCGGCTTACCCACGACTTGAGGATCACAATTGAACCGTCGTCTCCATAACTCGCTGCTGATCATCACCACCGGTTCTCCACCGCGCTTGTCCTCTTCTGGAAGGAAGCTACGGCCAAGCATCGGATCCGTACCTAGAATGGTCAGGAAATTGGCAGAGACTCGCGCTACATTTACAACCTCTGGCTCACCGGCGCCAGAAAGCGTGAAATTCTCCAGCGGTCCGAATGCCCCGAGTTCACTGAAGGATTGAGCTGACGCCCGCATCTCATCAAATCGCACCTCGTTGAACGCTTGATCTGTGACATTGCGGTGGGGAACTGTGAGGACGAGACGCACCAGCCGTCCCGGATCAGGATATTCCAGCGGCTTCAGGAGCACCGTACGGATCACGGTAAATATTGCTGTGTTCACACCGATTCCGAGGGCTAGCGTCAGGATAGCTACGGCGGTAAATCCTGGACTCTTGCGCAGCATCCGGAAGCCAAAGCGCGCATCGTGAAGGACAGTGTCCATGAACCATCCAGGCGCTTGTTCGCGACATGCTTCGAGTGTTTGATCAACTCCTCCGAATGCGATTGCCGCGTTTCTGCGCGCTTGATCAGGCGGCATGCCAGCGGCTATGTTCGTTTCGATCAGATGTTCGAGGTGAGAACGCAGTTCCTCATCTACTTCCTGAGGAGCCTTCCGCGTGACCAGAAAGCGGAGACGTGCTAGAAATTCTGTGAGCATTCGTCTTCTGCTAGACTCGCTGTAGAACGAGGGCTATTGCGTTTGTCAGACGATCCCACTCGTCCATTTCAGTCTGTAACTGCTTCTTGCCCGTCTGAGTGAGCGAATAGAATTTCGCACGTCGATTGTTCTCAGAAACACCCCACTCGGCCTTAATCCAACCTTTGTATTCCAATCTGTGGAGTGCAGGATATAAAGACCCCTGTCCAATTTGCAGCGCATCTTTCGACACCTGTTGAATACGTTCAGCGATTCCCCACCCGTGCATGGGAGCAAGCGCCAGCGACTTCAAGATCAGCAAGTCGAGCGTCCCTTGCAGAAGATCGGTAGATTGCTTCATCTCTCCCCTCGGGATTCGACAAGAGAGTGCCATCGGTTCCTGTCGAGTGTCAAGGGGTATCCTAGGTATCCCAGTGTGGATTTGGCACAGAATGCGCGACGCCCTCTCCGCCAATCGGCCGATTGAGTCTTCGGTAAGGACACCGAGTGACTTGTCAACTTCTCGCCCGCATGATAAACCCAGCGCCCGCTACGCTTAGATCAAATGGCGACTACGATGCTGTCACCAGCAAATTGCCGGAGACTATGCGCAGACCGCCTGAACCTTCACCTGCCGACCTGAGAAGCTTTGCAGGCTATCGTGATTGGCAATTGCGCACCCAAGGCATCGCGTTCCCAGAAGCAGAACTGCGCAGCGAGTTTTCGCGAAAGCCCGATGGAAGTGTCGGGGATTACGCAATACCTGGGTTTGTACCAGAAGCCATTATGGCGGGGCGACCACAAGCATGATTACTCCCAGATTCGCGTTCCTGTGCTTGCGTTCCTGTGCTTGCGTTCGTGGGATATCCAGAACTTCCCCAAGACCAGATACGGAAAAACAATATGAGCGCCCCCCCGGAGCGGATAATTATCGAGGCGGTTTTTGGCACCTATGTCGGCATGACTAAAAATCGGATAAAAAGAATCAATAGCGCCGTCGGAGGCGCACGGGTGGTCGAGCTGTGGGGCGCGAGCCACTTGGTTTTTCTATCGAACGAGACCGACGTGGTGCGCGGACTGCACGCGTTTTCAAGAGATTTGAAGTAATTGCGTCGGGACGTACGACCAAGAGCCTGGGAAACAGCGTTCCCGTCCACATGGAATCCGCCCACATGGAATCCGCCGCGAAAGGGAGCCTGGTCAAATGGACGGGAACGCCACAAATCGGGGACTTGCGAAAAAACATGATACAGTCGCCTTTTGATGCACGACCACATCGGACTACAGAGGCACGGAAGTGAACTCGTTGAAATGTTTCCTGCCGGTTGGTCTTAGCTTTTTCTAATCGCAAGCTCAATACTTGCGCAGAAGGAAGCGTTCGTCCCTTCCAGCGATCTCTCATTCAAGATTTCTACCGTGCAGACAAGTTGGAAAGCTGGCGAGTCAATCACAGTGAAATACAGTGTGAAAAACATCAGCAATGCGCCATTGTTCGTGCCGCGAGAGTGGGAGGCGACTTGCCCAGCGGCTCCTCACCTGTGGGCATGGTTTGAGGACAGCTCCGGGAAACGTTTTGTGCCAGGCTATGGGGGTTCCTGCGGTGGTGGTGGTCCAAAAACAGTCAGGGAGCGCATGAGCAAGGAAGCGGTGTTGCTCAAACCCGGTGAACACCTTGACGGGACGTTTCTTTTGGATACTAAGCTCTTCGGTGGTTTGAAACCCGGAGTATACAGGGTTGAGGCGGCATTGACCGGTTGGGTTGTCGGCGCCTTATGCGGTAGAATCGCGGTGGCTGGGCAGCGGGGTCAACAATGAGTCTGCAGCTATCGCTCGCTGCCGTTCTCCTGTGCGTCCTATCGCTGCAGGACGCTTCGGGCGCGCCTGAGTTCCCGCTCCCAAATTCCCAGAGCACTGAAACACAAAGCCCCTCATCCGCCAGCCGGAGTATCCATATGTCAGATCGTGAAAGAGCTGAGCTTCGCGGCCCGGTCAAGATGTGCGTCTACGAAAGCACTATGCCCGACAGCAAAAAACTCTTGACTAAGATGGAATACAGTCTGGACGGAAAGCTTTTTACAACTCGCACCGTCCAACCGGACGGCACAGAGTGGGTCACCTCGCAGACTTATGACGCCGAGGGCCGCTTGGTCAAAACCGCCTCGGGCAAGCTGGGCGAGCCCGGCACTGAGTCGGTCTATGCCTACGATGATGCAGGAAGGCTCCTATCCATCACAGATAGCCCTGAAAAGGGCAATCGGACTGACTTCCGCTACGACGAGCAGGGCCGCAAGACAACGGTCCAAACCTTCGACCCGAAAACCCTCCAGAGTAGACAAAACTCCATGTTCGGCGGTTCTCCTTGGGACGCTGCTCAGGCGAGCTTTGGTGTCCCCGCCGGTGGCAACGTTACTACAATCTATGGGGAGAGCGACAAGCCAACCGAGGCACAAGTCCACGACGCTGAAGGACGCATTGTCAGCCGGATGGTTCGCACCTACGACGCGAATGGCCGAATTATGGAAGAAAACCAAATCCAAGAAAATCCCGCGCTCCTGATGGTTGATAAGTTTTCCGCCGAACAGAGGATAGAACTCGATGACAAACAGCTTGAAGCGATGAATAAGGCAATGAAGTCGATGCTGAGCGGAAGAAGTGGCACGGGGAAAACGTACACCTACGATGCCCAAGGACGTGTGAAGGAAGTGCGGGACCGCAACTTTGCCCTCGATACGGTTACGACAACCAGCTACAACGAACACGGCGATAAAAGTGAAGAACGGATAACCCTCACCGACAACACGGCCTTCCCGGTCGGTGTGGCATACTCCATGGACGAACACGGGACGCTCATTCCCGAGACAGTTTCCAACATACCGTCACTTCCGAAACCACCGAAGCTGGACATCATTGAGTATCGTTATGAATACGACCAATACGGCAACTGGACCGAACAAACTGTGGTCCACCGCTCTGAATCAAACGAATATTCCACTGTGCGCAACCGCACGCTTACGTACTACTGATTCCGTCTGGTGGTGCTTGTGGTTCTGGGCGAGGCTAAGTCCTGGTAAACAGCGTTTTCGATTTTTCCGCCTCCGGACAGGCTCTGCACTCATGGAGCATTGTATGCTGACGAGGGCGGGTGTACGTTATCGGTCGGGCCGAGAAGTCAAATTGGAAATCCCGGCTTCATTTTTCCGACGGCCGGTCAGCAGGGTCTGGTCATGTTGACTTTCGCATAAAGGAGGGCCAAACGGTATGTCGCTGAGGGGCAAGTACGCCTTGATCACGGGATCTTCTCGGGGGATTGGCAGGGCCATAGCACTGAAGTTGGCAGAATGCGGCGCGAAGATTGGCGTTCACTACTATAAGAACATTGACGCCGCGAATGACACGCTCGCAAAAGTACGGGAGCGCCGCTCTGACGGGTTCATTGTTCAAGCGGATGTAAACCGGACCGATGACATTCGGGGAATGATGGATCATGTGAAGAGTGAATTCGGGAAACTCGATATCTTCGTCAGTAACGCCCGGCCAGAAATTCCCGAGTTCTACAAGCCGCCCCTGGAGATTCGAGTCGAGCAGTGGCAGCAAGCCATCAATTCGCAGGCAACTGCTTTTTTGTTAGGGGCCCAATTGGCGGCTCCCTTGATGGGAAGAGGTGGCCGAATCATCGCCATCACTCATTCACCTGGGGCGCGGTCGGGGAGTTGGCAACCCTGGGTGGGGATGGGATCGGCAAAAGCCGCCATGGAGTCTCTGGTGCGCTACTTCGCCGTCGCCCTTGCCAGGCGTGGTATCACCGTGAACTCACTCAGCCCTGGCGTCATCTTCGGTGCAGCTAACCTGGTCGATGGCGGTGTATTGGTTGGTCTCCCACCTGAGGTGCAGCAAGCGATTAAATCCTGGCATGAAATCGGATGGTGTCCCTCGCGGCGAACTGGGACCCCGCAGGACGTCGCGAATGCAACGATGCTCATCTGCATGGAGGAATCGAGTTGGATGACCGGCCAGATCTTCTACGTGGATGGAGGCGCTTCGATTATGGACACCGTATTCCCGTTGGAAATACAGGGAGCCGCATGAATACCCGGCGCGCGTGTGCAGGAAGGCCCCGAAATTAAAGGCATGGCACCAGGCAAAATGATTTATGAAGGGCCTCCAAGAAAATGAGTCCGACGGACTTGTGCTCCTGGGGCCACTCGTCATGTAGTGGGGTACGCGTAGAAGGACCTCCTTTGCCGCCGACTGACTTCACCTCTCGTGATTTTGCCCGTATCAAGGCGCACTCTGAAATGATTCACTCGGACGTATAACAGCGATTGTGGACAGGTGAAATTGCTGGGCAAAGGCGTTATCGGGCTGGCGGAGCCTTCTTGGTCCTCAGATACCAGGCGCCTAGCCCGAATATCATGACGGCAGTCCACGGTCTAAGATGGTCCACAAAATAACCGGCAAAACTGCGCCATCCATAGTCACTTGGACGAGGAACTCGCTCCCAATACCAGACGCTTTCGTACAACGCTCGCACTGGCCCAGAATGTGGGCTGCACCACCAGTAACCAAGCGAAGTGAGAGCCTCCATGCAGAAAGCCAAGGCTGCCAGCGCAACGAAATGGAGGAAACGCTTGCGAGTCTTCTCGGTGGACTGAAGCATCTGGAATTTGGCTTCAAAGGTAGAAACAAAAACAAGGCCCAGACCTATCAGAGGCAGCCAATACAGCATGCGGCCCAGCTCGTAGTTGCCAACACCAATGTCAGTGTCGGTGGGCAAGGTCAACAACCGCCAAAGCGATGCCAACATTTCCGCCGCAAGAGCCAGCACGAAGAGCTTTTTCGTCAGCGCCTTGTTCACGACAAAATTGTTCTGTTCGGCATGCTAGTCCACAAGCCGACTCCGCTCGCAACATATCGTTTTCACGGAAGTCGAGCAAGTCTTGGTAAACGCGCTAATCGTCGAAGTGGAATCCAGCTGGAAAGCGGACTGGGAACTTGTCCGGTTTCGCGAACTTACCAGGCTTTGCTCGCTGCCACCGTTCAGAAGTGAAGTTTACCGAATGAAGAAAGTTTGTTGTTGCGGCTGATGCAAAAGCGCCTCCGCGATGGACACTAGAACATTCGCTTCCGAAAACGGCGAAGCCTCTGCGGTCGCCCAGGAAAGCCCCAGTTGTGCGTGTCCTTTCTCCGCCGCACAGAAGGCGATGTCCACAAGCGCAGCGGTGCGTTGTGGCCCATTGGCGATTTCTTCCACGGCGGCGTGGGCGCCTTCCCAATCCTTAGCTGCCGCTCGCGCGTGAGCCTTCGACGCCAACAACATCCCGCGCAGGTTCTCGTCCTGGACCGTGTCTGCCACCTCCAGTCCGATATGGATTGCTTCTTCCGCTTCGCCGGTTTTGCCGCTCGCCAACATCAGCTGTGATGTTCCCATAGCCGCTTGGGCACGTTGGTAGAGCGGCTTAACGCTGCGCAACGAATCGATCGCTGCCCGAGCTTGCTCCCCTGTGAGAGTTGGTTGCTGGTTTTGGACGAGTTGCCGCCAATGGATTGGTGTGGTCTCTAACCTGGAATCCGCCGCGCTTCCTTCATCGCTTGACGAATCTTCCTCGTTTTGTTCCTCGTTCCCTGCTGACCCAGTGGAAGGAACTAGCCTTTCGCGAAATTCGGCGATCTCGTTTTGCAGAACCCTCGGCCGTCCCTCGTCTTCGTCTTGCAGATAGCGAGTCGTCTCGAACCTGCAAGCCTGGTCCGCTTCCGGTATTCCAGCTTCTGCCAATCGCAAAGTCTTCACGGCTTCGGCCGATTCGCCGATGCTTTCCTGCTCCTTTGCGATCTGGGCCAGCACGCCCAACGCGCAATCGGGCGTTACCTCGTTCGAGTTTATCAGGCTCGCCGCGGCCGCTGCGGCACGCCGCAAGAGTTGCGACGCCTCACTACGTTTTCCTGCGTGCTTTTGTTCCTTGGCCACTTCCACTAATGCTTGCACAGACTCGACTCGTCCGGCTGCAATGAGCGCCGCCGTTCGCATCGCCCCGTCCAAGTCGTATGACTTTGCTTGGGCCTGGACTATCAGCAGATAAGCCGCTGCATTGTCCGTCGCAGTTTCCAGCGCGGCCGCGATGTCCCCGCTGCGAAGCTGCGCGGAAACGATCTCCAGTTGAATTGCGTCACGTCCGTTCGCGGGCAGCAGTGTGAGGACATCCTGTGCTCCGGCTGCATCGCCTGCGGCAGCCAGCACTGGAGCGATGCGCGCGAGGAGTTGGCGCGCCTCATCCTTGCGACGCAGGGGAAACACTGCACCGCGAGCCTCAGTCAGCGCGGCGAGTGCTTGTGCCTTCTCCTTTGGGGAGGATGAACGGGCGGGAGGCGCGGAGTCCTGTGCAGAGGCATTCATCATGGCGACGAGGAGAGAAATCAGGACTACGCGGTGGCGGCGACACATGTGTCCTCCCGCGACTATGTACGGTTACCAGTTCACTTTGTTGGACACCGCAAAGGCGAGGACAGTTCCCCTCAACACATGCGGTGTCGGAGAGTAGAGATGCAATGCACCACACAGAGGTTGACTGGCCGCTGAGAACAATGTTGTTGGGAACGGACCATCTAGCCTGCGACCTTCATGGTGCTCTTTCCGAACCAGATGTCCGGTTACGCGACTAATCGGGACTTTGACTAACTTGCTGCCCTATACCGGACTGAGATAGTGGGTTCTGCTCCAAAACGCTTTCCATTGGTACAAATGCATGGAAGTTGGCATCGAATTTCAATTGATTTGGCGCGATAACGACGTATTAAATCTGCGCGTTTTGGCTTGGAACGGCGACTTTGGAGGTGTCGCTGAGATTTACGAAGGGGTCGGCGACTTACACGTTGCTGCTTCCAATCTTCGTGGGTTTCCCAACAATCCCAGCGACCGACGCGAAATCGTCTTCGGGAATTTCGACAGAAAGTGCGCCGCCGATGGTGTGAGCATGAGGTTTCATTGTGTGGACGGTGCAGGACACGCTTATGTTGAAGCCAGCGTCGACTCAAACTATCAGAGAGGTGGCACAATTTAAACCGTGGTCCTTGCGATGCCTGTCGAAGCGGCGGCAGTCGATACATTTGTCCGCGAACTGGAACGGCTGGAATCAGAGCGTTCAGGGACTGCTCTTTTGAGAGGGAAAATAGTCAGTTAGCGGTTCCGCAAAAAATGAAACCAGACTTCGCCCAATACGGATTCTGCCACCAAGAGAATCTAATCATGGCCTACATCGGCGGCTCCCAAGCTCGTGGTGCAAAGCTTGGCGAGACCGATGACACTGACTGGTATGGACTCTATGTTCCGCCGCCCAATAAGGTTCTCGGGCTTGAACGTGAGGAGCATTTCGTCTTCACCACTGGCGGCAAACTCGGTGGCAATGGGCCATCCGATGTGGATGTTTGCCTTTACACATTGATGAAGTGGGCCGGGCTCGCGGCCAAGGGAAATCCTTCAGCTTTGCATTTTTTGTTTGCCCCCCTTGAGTTCACGACGGATACGTGGGAGCGGGTAGCGGCTCGGCCTGAATGAACTCTTCCTTGCAAAGGGCCACGTGAAGCCGTTTCTCGGATTCGCAGACGACCAGATGAAGCGATTGCTCGGTCAAAAAGGGCAGAAAAACGTTCACCGTGCTGAACTCGAAGAATTGCACGGGTACGACACCAAATATGCGATGCACGTCATCCGGCTCTATGGAGAAGCTAAAGAGTTGATGGAGAACGGACGCATCACTCTACCCAGACCAAACAGGGACGAACTGATAGGAATTCGCAAGGGTAAGTATTCCCCTGACCAAAATTCAAGAACTCGGTCGGCAATTGGAAATAGAAGCCCTAGCTGCTCAGACAAGTTCTCCACTTCCGGACAGGGTGGACCGAGAGGCAATCAGCAATTTGCTGACAGACGTTCAGCTTCAACTTTGGAACGAGCCTTCACCAGGTCCTGATTAACGTTAGCAAACCGTCCATGTGGGTATTGGGCCGAACTTTTCCGGTTAGGCGACGCGAACCAGGACTATTGCGAGTTGATTCAGACTACATGGCTATGGGTGATAAGCCATCCAAACCACCAGCAGGGCCACAACGACGATACCGATTGCTGTACCAATGAGTCGGAGTTTACCGTGATTATTCTTGCTCAAGCGGGTCGCCTCTGTCGCCGCGTGATTCTCCATCTTTTTTGAAAACTCATTGGTCAATTGGGCAAGGCGATTCATGCGAATGCAGTCGGTCTCATCAGTAATACTTTCCTACGCAACGTATCAGCTTTTTGTCCTTCTGGTCCGGCAAGTTCCGGATTTTGGTCCAATATTCTTCTCGGACGTCCTCATCGATTTCAATCGTTCCGGAATAGAGTCTGTCGCCGCCCCGCCTCTTACAACCAGAAATCCAATATTGCACCCTCGTTTCCGAATCGGCGTAGTTTGCTTTGAAACCGCTTCCAGAAAGCGTATGAAAGCGGCGTCCCTGGTAGTACAGCGATTTACCGGACTTGGAAAAAGTAACCCGCCCGATTCGGGCCGGTCCACTAATTTCGTGGCCCTTGCATTCGATGTACATGATTCGGCTCTTCATGGTTTCTATCCGATTCAAGTATATATTTATTTCGAAGCCTCCGCGTCAAACACGCGACGGCCTGGTAAAACGCGCAAAACGAAAAAGTTGGTACTAGCAAGAATGTCGGCACAGATGCTTCTACCGACCTTCCGTTATCAGTCCGTTTTCACTAAACAAGAGGTTCTTCATGTGCTGCTTCTTGTGATGCCAGAGTTTCAATAGCATCCAGAGCACTCGATGGTTTATTGGTCGGGCTGCAGGACTCGATGACTTCTCTCTCGCGGACAACTTCAAATCTCCGTCTTTCGGCCAAATCCCTTGCGGTATTTCTTCCCCCGACTTCGGGAACCAAACATAGCAATAAGTCGATTGATTCATTCTGCAGACCGTACCCATGAGTAGGCCTCTCCCCTGTGTCATGCCTTCGTCGTACATCCGACGAATCCTCCTTTCATTGTCAGCAGGAATGGGCACTCGAACGTAGAGAAATCGCTTCCCGGTGAGCAGGATGTCTTCCGGCATTACCCACACAATATTTTCAGAGTAGTTGTTCGCCCTGAGGAAGGCACGGAAACGCGCCACAGCAGCATCGAAGCCCGGAGATTTAGTGGAGGCCATTTTTCTGTTCGGCGAAATCTTAGCATCGCTTGGCGCCAACGTCCCGAAACGCCGAAACCGTCCATATGGATTCAGACGCAAAACCTGACCGGGCAGTTGACCGATTTGCGTTTGAAATTTACCCAACCTTATGCAGCCGTGTCTGCCAGTCGAAGATAGTTCCGAAAAGGGCCGGCGGATCCCGATCGACGCCAAACTCGTCAATGTGAATCAGGCGAAACGAGCCAGATGTCCGGACGCGGGAAGTTGCTGTAATGTCGCTTTCAGGCGATTCCGGGAGGATCACGGGTAACGCTCGCATATTGGATTGTGGAACGGTTGCGGCGCGAACCCGCTGCCTCGCGAAGGTGTGTCTGATCTGAGACCCAACTCCACCAATCAAGATTGAGAGGACATCTTTGTTAAACAGAACGGGACAGCAGGGCAACGTGTACCAGGCTCGTCAGCACGGGAAGTGGAATCCACGCTCGTCGGCGTACGGCCGCTTTTGGATTGACGTCCCCAGTGGGGAGAGGAAGCGTAGAACGGTTTCGCTCGGCCTATGTGCGACACAATGGGTAGCGCGCCTGCGATTGCGTGAATACATCGAGCGAGCAGGTGTCTGTTCCAAGCACAGGTTTCACCAGATCCCAGTTCCCGGTACTACATTTCGGCAGCAGGCCGAATGGTGGATGGAGTCACTCTCTACCCGTAGACGGAGGCCGCTCAAAACCCGCCACCGTCTATGGATGGCAGCATTGCCTCGACCGATGGATTCTTCCGAATCTTGGCAGCAAGCTAGTGTCGGAAGTGGGGAACGGTGCCTTTCGCCAATTCGTTGAGATCCTGACAGCAGCAAGGCTCGCACCCAAAACAATCGTCAACGTGGTTACTGTAGTGAAGTTCGTTGTCGCTTCAGCGGTCGACGAGGAGGGCGATCAAATCCATCCCCGAGTTTGGAACTACGAATTCATTCAACTGCCCTTGGTCGTCAAGGAGAAGCAGAATCGTCCCACGATCACGGAAGCAGAAATATCCGCCATGCTAACCACCCTGAAGGGACGCGATGCCGTCTTGGTCGCGCTGGTGGCCGGAACAGGTCTACGAATTGGTGAGGCTCTGGCCATCCGCACGGATGATTTTGATCCGCTGTGCCGCTCGCTACAGTGCGGAGAAGCGTGTGGCGGAGACGCGAGCAAGCGCCGAAAACCTTAAACGCGATTCGCCCAGTGGATATTCCGGAGTCATTGGCACAAGTTCTATGCGGCTACATAAAAGGAAGAAAGGGGCACCGGTCGCGGCATCCCTGGTTGCTTCCCGTACCCTTTTAGGGTACGCTTGACCCCGGAATGGGTACAATCAGCATTCTATCCGAAACCCTCTTTGGCCGTACTCGAGGCGCGGTGCTTTCCATTTTATATGGCCACGTGGGTAAAGGCTTCTATCTGCGGCAACTTGCCCGCCTTACCAATATTGCCCTCGGGCCGGTGCAGCGTGAGATACGGCAACTGGTCGAAGCTGGCCTTGTCAGTA
>Ga0209156_10002193_pt1 | contig 15466 bp, 30 predicted proteins | sample GraSoiAngelo_124_FD_185881 | JGI IMG/M metagenome (GOLD analysis project Ga0209156, IMG submission 185881) | Grasslands soil microbial communities from the Angelo Coastal Reserve, California, USA - 14_0927_05_20cm (SPAdes) (version 2) | ecosystem: Environmental > Terrestrial > Soil > Grasslands...
CGATAATCGCCGGATCGACTCCCGTTTGCCCACGCACGCTGGCCGCCTGCGCGTAAAGGTCGGCCTTTGACAGTCCCATCAATCATCACCGCTTGTGGTGCTTGTGGTGTTTGTGGTGGTGCTCTTTGCGCACCTTGTGGTGGCCCTTCTTGAAGCGGCCCTTGGCATCGCGCAATTTGCTCATCGGTACCTCCTTTCGCCCTGAATGGCCTCGAGGACGTGCGAGTTGATCCACACGTCCACCAGCAGCACCAGCAGAATGCCGACGTCGACCAGCAGCGCCCACTCGAGCACCTTCGACGACGTCAAAGCAGCTCTCCGTCCAGCACGCGGCCGCGCAGGATCAGCAGCCTGGCCAGCTCGCGCGCGCTGAGCAGCAGCTTCGGGTGGCCTGGCTGGTAGGGCTGGTCGTGATCGCCACCGCCGCGCTCCTCCGGCTCGGGAACCTGTGCGCGTGGAGCTCCAGCGGGGTTGCTTTCGTCGAACATGGTGGACCTCACTCGATGGCCCCGCGCGTACGCGTGGCTGGCCTCGGCTGCGCCTCCGTATCGACAGAGCGCGGCACCTGCGGCTGGATGTGGGCGATGTTGCTGGGGTTGGCCGCCTGCTGGGCGGCCACTCTCGCCGCGCCCGCCGATAGTCCAGGTGGCGGCGGGGCAGGCGCCTGGAGCGGACCGTAGTCGACACCAGGGATCGGATTCAGTGGCTGGGGGAGCGGCGCGCCGAACACCACGGTGGGCTGTGGCATGTGGAAGGTGCCGTAGTCCACACCTGGAATCGGGTTGGAGATCAGGCCGCCCGTCGGATCCAGGATGCCCGACGGCGGACGCGGAGCTGGCGGCGCGGGCTCCGTCCTGAAGATCGGCAGCACCGTTGGCGGGTGGAGCAGCTCCTGCTCGTGCTGCGTGACCCACGCCTGCGCCGCTCCAGCCCCGAATGTCGACTGGAAGTCGGAGATCGTCTGGGGGGACTGGCTGAACAGGCTCTGCCCGTCGCTGGCCAGCGTCGGCGACAGCGACCGCGGCATCGCCGTGATGGCGGGCGTGGCGGTCTCCGTTGGCGGGGCGATCTGCGTCGCCGGCGCCACCTGCGAGACGCGATTGAGCAGCTGCTGGAGCAGGCCCGCTACCTGGTCGCTACCTGGGGCCACTGGCGTGCGGGGCGCCTCGTTCACCGACTGGCTGCGGGAGATCGCGCCCGCCAGTTGGTTGATCTCGCCCTGGAGCTGGCTCTGGCTGTCGGAGATCGATCCGCTCAGACCGGCGACGGCCTGATTGATCGCCGCGGCCACGTCGGAGGCGCTCAGAATCGGCGCGTTGGATGTGCCCGGCTGGGTTGGGGCATTGCTCGTAGGTGTGCCTGTCGTGTCGCCCTGGCCCGCGCCTGCACCACCGCCGCCAGCGCTGCCGCCACCGCCGGCCAGATTCCCCTGCGGATTCACGTCCACCGGCGAGGTCAGCGGCGAGCCGGCGGCGCCGCGGCGCGTGACCAGCACCGCAGCACCGACGACCGCCGCCACCGCTGAGGCGGCCAGCAGCGGCGACTTGTGGAATTCCGCTTTGACCGAGCCGACGACGCTCACGCGTGACCCCGCCCTCCGCGCGCCAGCGCCGCCGACAGGTCAGCTCGAGCGCGCTGGGTGACGACGTCCTCGAAGCCGCGGTCCTGGCCCGGTTGGGCGGTCTGCGGGTAGTTGTTGGCCGCCACGAACGGCACCTGCGCCGTCTGGGGCAGGTAGTTGCACCTGGTGAAAAGCAGCGGTCGCAGGAGCTGCGGAACCGCCGCGGCAGGCACGCCACTGTGCAGCGGCGCGGCGTACGATTCCGTGCTGCCGACGGGCACGCCAAAGGGGAGTGGCATCGCTCAGAACTCCTGTTTGCGCCGCTCGCGCTCGTCGCGGCGGTCCGCCTCGCGCTCGAGCCGACGCATCTTTTTCTCGTGGGTCTGTTCGCTCCGACGTCGGCGGTTGTCGCCGGCGATGAACTTCCTGGCCTCGCGGTCCAGCTTGCGTTTCTCCAGCTCCGCCAGCTTCTTTTCGTGCCGCTTGAGCGCAGCCTCCTGGCGTTTGGCACGCTGGGCAGCTGTGCGCGCGGCCCGCTCGACGCGACGGGACAGGCCCGCCAGGCTCAGACCCATCCGCTCAGGCCGTGATGCCCGCGGCGTTGCGGCCCTGGAGGACCGTGAAGACGCGGCCGGAGCCGTTCGCGATCGTGGCGATGATGTTGTTGAAGGCGCCAGCGTTGCTGAGGATCAGGTACAGCGCCACCAGGCCCAGCATGACCACGAAGATGTGCTCGATCTTGACGACCATTTGTCGGATGTTCCTTTCGCTAGTGAGGGGTGGCGGCGCCTGAAATGGAGCGGCCGAGAGTGTCGAATGCTGCGCCGACGAAGGGCGCGTTGTGCAGGACCAGGAACAGCACCACCAGCAGCAGCGCCAGCGTGATCCACCGGTCGCCGAACTTGCTCGCGCGGGCGATGAAGATCACCACCGCCAGCGCCAGTCCGATCGCCACCGTCTTGCGCAGCCACTCCGGCGCCGCCCACCAGCCGCTCAGATTGACTCCTGCCTGCGAGCTGGGGACGGCGCCCTGTCCGCTCTGGACGGTCATTGCAGGTGAGACCCGCCGCCGATGCCGAAGCCGGGATTGGCCGCGGCGCTAGAGCGCGAGCCCACACCTCCAGGCATGCCCGCTTGCGACGACGTCGACGAGCCCGAGCCCGCTGGCGACAGGCCGAACACAGAACCCTCGCCGGGGGTCGCGCCGGTGGCCTTGCCAATCCAGCGATCCAGGTTGCCGCTCACCAGCGCCAGGAAGCCGACCAGGCCGGCGATGAGCAGGAGGATGCCAGCCGCGGGGTTGCCTCTCACCGCTCACTTGGCCTCCTTCCGTCCATGCGCCAGGATCTGCAGCACCTGGCTCCACTCGCGCTCGACGCGCCGCTGGTCATTGCGCACCACCTGGACCGACCAGGCCGCGGCGAAGCCGATCACCGCCAGCTCGACGATGTGGAGTCCGATCAGGATCAGCAGCACCAGCTGCAGGAAGTCCAGCCGCTGGAGCGCGGCCAGCTCGCCGACCGACACTCACGTAGTGGCCTCCGCGGCTTTGTGGACTTCGACGGCCGCCTGACTGGCCGAGGCCGCGGCGGCCGCGCTGGTGGCGCTCTGCGTGGCGATCGTGCCGATGCCCTGGATCTCGGCGGCCAGGTTCGCCAGCCGCAGCGAATTTTCGGTGTGCTGGTCGGCCTGCTGCTGCTGGCTCGACTCCACCCGCGCCAGCGCCAGCAGGCTGACGATCGTCGGCGCCAGGAAGCCGAGCAGCGGCGCGGCCCGCTCGGCTGACCCGTTGGGCCCGGCGGCGAGCAGCAGGAACGCCACGCCACCGAACAGGCACAGCGAGACCACCCCTGCCAGCGCCGTCATGCGCGACGGCGTGAGACTGCTCACTTGCCTTTCCGCCGCAGCTGGCGCTCGACGAAGTGCAGCAGGAGGAGCAGCACCACCAGGGTGAGGAACCAGCCCACCGGCTGGCCGAACACGTTCTGGCCGAGGCCCTTCTGGATCTCCTGCTTGAGCTGGACCGTGCCCAGCACGCGCGTGTCCTCGCTGGGCGTCACGCTGAGCGCGGGATAGACGTCCCGCGTGCTCATCGTGCCCGGTCGGATGGAGTAGGCGTCACTTGATTGCTGGGTCATCGCGTCAGGTATTTCACGCACGCGGCGAGCAAGCCCAGCTCCGCCAGCACGCGCACAAACGGCTCGAATTCCATCGGGTGGCCCCTCCTATGCCGCGATCTGGACCAGCTGCTCGGAGATCGTGTCGACGAAGTTGTTGTTGGACCCCAGCGTGGCGGTCGACAGCAGCGACACGTTCGACATCAGGTCGGTGATCGCCTGGGTGTGGATCACGTCGCGCGTGGTGCGCGTGGTGAACCAGTCGTGCACGAAGGCGCCCACGGGCAGGTCCTGGCCGTAGCGGAAGCGCTGCAGCGCCAGCTGGGTGAAGCGGCGGATGTTGTAGGGCTTGGTGGTCTGGTTCCAGCTGATCTCCAGCTTGTTCAGGTCCACCGTGTCGAGCGCGCCGTTCACGATCAGGTTGTGCAGCAGCCGCAGGTACGTGTTGCCCCGCGGCAGCGGCACGAAGTTGTCGCCGGCGCTGGTGAGCGCCATGCGCGACTCCGTGAGCGTGTGCAGGAAGCGGATGTCCGGGCGATCCTCCGGGCGCGCGGGCACCTCGTAGAACTCGACGTCGACAAACGCGTTGCCGGCAAAGACCGACGTCGCGTTGCCCACCAGCGTGACCGGGTTGTTGGGCCAGTTGGTGTTGACGCCGCCCTCCACGTTCCACGTGAGCCGCAGCTCGGCGGTCGTCTCTGGCGACTGCAGCAGCAGCAGCCCGATCGGGTCCTGGAAGTTGATCGCGATGGGCAGGATCAGGTTGAAATCCCAGGTGTTGGCGCCGCTCGAGACGCCCGCCTGGAACAGCGTGTTGTTGTAGGCGCGCGCTGGACCCGGTGCGGTGTCCAGAAACGGCGTGCCGTCGGCGTCGGGGATCACGCGATCGAGCAGCGCGGCGCCGTAGCCCGACAGGCTGAGGATGTCGGTGGCGGCATTGACCAGGATGCCGACGCGCGAAAACAGCGAGAACGGACCGGTGGCACTCAGCGACGCCGAGCCGGTGCCCGGCGTGATCGTCATCGTGCCGTTGGTGTGGATGAACACCCGCGCGCCGTAGCCAGCTCGCGGGAGCGTGGCGCTGACGGGCTGGCCGCTGGTGAAGGCCTGCGCGCCGGCTGGCAGCGGGACGATGTTCTGGCGGGTTGCCTCGAGGAAGGTCATGTCAGACCGCTCGCACCGCGTCGCTCAGACCGGGCACGTTGACGCGTGAAAACAGGACCTTCAGCACCAGGATGCCGATCACCGCCATCAGGGTGACCGCGGCGATGTTCCAAACGCTGATCTTCATGTGGGCGAACTGCAACGCAGTTGGAGCCTTTCTCTGGAGCGCTCACTTGCGTCGCTGGACTGACGGTGGAGCTTGCTTGCAACCGTGGCGCTGGGCCTACGGGAGCGGCAATGTCTCCCGGATGCTCTCCTGGAGTCCGTTTCCCAGATCAGGCGGCCAGGCGCAGCGGCGGCATTTCAACTGCGTCGGTCATGGACGGTCCGTAGTAGAAAAAGCCGTATTCCTGGCCGGGCACGCCCGCCGCGGTGGGACCCGCGAAGCCGCTGATCTTTTTGCGATCGCCCTCGAGCAGCAGGAAGAACACGAAAAAGTGCTTGCTCTCCGAAAAAACCGTGTTGTGCACGTGCATCGGCCGCTGGGTGCAGCTGACGATCGACACGCGCCGCACGCGGCCCATGGTCAGCGCGCGCTGGTAACCGGGCGGGATCTGCCTGGCGTCGCACAGCTGCATCGCCTCGTGGACCAGGACGCCGGTGTTGCCGTGATAGAAGGCGCGGTTCAGCACCAGGTCGATCTCTTCGGCTGGCGCGCGGAAGGTCGGACGGAAGATCACCCGCGGCACTTCGGGCCACAGCTGGTCGAATTGCTTGATGCCGCGGGCGATCTGGTAGCCGCGGCAGGTGGACTCGTGCTTGTGGTCGATGATGATGCCGCGCGGCCAGGCGAGCGCGAAGGCCCGCTCGCCCATCCAGGATTTGCCGGTGCCGTTCTGGCCGACGATGGTGACGTGCTGGCCCGGCTGGATGCGGATCACGCGCGCTCTTCGAGCAGCTCGACCACGCGGCAGAGGCCGAGTGCGATGCTCGCCAGCATTACCAGCTCGCACGGGTAGCACTCGTCGTCCATCTCGCAGTAGGACTCCCCGTCGTCCATGAACGGGCGGTGGAGCTCCAGCAGGTGCTCGAGCTCCACTTGCTTGAGGATGCGGTCGTCGTGGCTCACGCGGCCGGTCGGTCGAGCTCGGCGAGCTGGATCTGGAGCAGCTGCTCCGCGCCGCCACCGCTCGGGTCACTCAGCAGCTCGCCCAGCATGACGTGGGCGAACATCAGCACCTGCACCACCTGGAGCGGATTTTTACGCAGTTCGGTTTGTAAAGAGGGAAGAAACTGCGGCAGGAGGGAGCGTAGCGCCTGTTCCTGAAAGGTCGACGCTGGTGAGCTCATCCACCGCTCCATTAGCTTCTCGAGCAGCTGGAGCAGGCGGTCGACTATCTGGCTGGCTTGCTGGGGGCTCGGCTGGGGCGTCGCTGCGGATGCGTTCATAACGCTGGTACTCCTGCTGGGCGAGTGTCTGTTTGGCGAGCTGGCGGTCCTGCATCACGCGGCGGCCGACGATCGAGCAGAGTCCGAACGCGATCAGCGTCCAGTCGCCGCCCTGTCCGACCAGCCGCGCGATGCGTTCGTGGGCGTTGATCTGTCTGGTGAGCGGAGGGACGATCGGCGACGTCTCGATCCCGCTCAGCCGCCAGTGCTCTCCGCGCCAGGTGGAGAGCATGTCGAAGGTGAAAATTAGCAGCGCCCTGGACTGGTCCTCGCTGATCTGAAACGCTGACTGGACCGTCTCCAGGCTGGGCCCGAAGGCCTGCTCGCTGGCTTCCTCCGGCGGCGCCATCGGCGCATCGGAAAACGGCTCGACGACGATCGTCGGCGACGTGCTCCAGCTGGACGTTCGCGAGCTGGGACCGCTAGGCGGGCTGGGCAGCTGGTCGCTGGGAGCTGGGGAGCTGGGCGAGCTGGGCGAGCTGGTCCCAGCTGCACCGTTCGAGCTCGGTGAAAATGAGCCGTTGGCCGTGTGCCGTGCGCAGCGTGCGCACTGACCCGAGCTGGGCAGGAAGCCCCAGCAGCTGGGACAGGTGGGCTGGGACGTGTTGCGGCGTGCCATTTTTGGAAAGCGCCCGAGCTGAGGGACTGACCGTGTGCGCCAATCAGCCCTGCAGCTCGGCTATCTGGAGCATCGCCGCTTTCTGGCCGACCGACAATGACGGAAGGGGAGTACCGAACCGCTTCTCACGGTCAGGTGACAACCCATTGCAATTTCGACTGCAAATTGAGAGCGAAGCTGGGCCCAGCGCTGCAGCACACTTTGAACTGGTCCACCGGCCGCACACGATGGTCCGCCGCAGACGTAGAGAACGCCTCCGCCACAAAACCGCCGTCGCGCTCAGCGAGTCGATGGTCGGTCGCATCCGCGTGTACTGCGCGCACACAGGCGCCAGCCTGGGTTCGCTGGTGCGTGTGGCGCTCGAGCGGCACCTGGCCGACTACGAGCGCCACGTGGGCGACCTGGACGGCTAGCTGGGTCTCCGCATCGCCTCGATCGTGCGCGGATCGGGGGGGTCGCCGAGCTCGAGTCGCACACGGATGTCCTCGCGCAGCAGATCGATCAGCCACTGATCGAACTCGGTCAGCGTCATGCTGGCGATCGCCGACACCGCATAGCCGCCTTCGGCCCAGTGGACCTCGAATTGAATCTTGGGAACGCCGCCGGCACCCGCGTAGCGTCCGACGGTGACGCCGTGGTGGTCGACCAGGATGTGACTCATGGATCGACCCCTGGGCGCGCGTCTCGGCCTCGCCAGTAGCGGTCGAGCTCCCTGTGCCACTGCTCGAGCTCGAGCTGGCTGAACACGCCTCGAACGCCGCACCTGGTGCAGAACACGGCTGGTGCGTTTTCGAACCGTGGCACGCTGGCGAACTTCATCCAGACGTGGCGACGGTGGTCGCGCGAGTGTTCGCAATAGCCGAGCGCGTCGCGCTCAATCCTGGCCTGGCTAGGCATCTTCGGCCTCCTTCAACGGCGAGCGGAGCTGCTCAATCCTGTCCAACAGGTCCTGAACATAGTGCTCACTGACGTAATCGACGCTGAAGCCAGCCCATCGCTGTTGGTTGAGGCGCCTCGTCAGATCACTCCGACACTCAAAACACACCGGGACGTACAACTCCGTGTCGCCCCAGTGGGCGACGAGCACGACCTTCGACGGCGCGCGACACTGGTCGCACGGTCGTGGGTATCTCATGACCGCTCCCCCTGGTATTCGGCGACCTCCATCCTGGCTCGCTCGAGGGCGAGCAATCGTTCATGCTCGGCGAGCAGCTCGGCCTCTGACAAGAGCGGCAGCATCGGCGACTCGCTCTCTGTCGGCGAGGGCTTCGGTCGGCTTACGGGGCAGACATGCTCCTTATAGGCGCCCTCGACCGGTCGTCCGCATATCGGGCACGGGTCGCCTGGTTCCCAGCGTGTGTAATCCCAGCGTCGGTAATCGATCGCGGGCTGCCCGCGCCCGGGTGTGGGCGCTTCCTCAACCCTCCCGTTACCAGGCCCAAGCGAAGCGCGGGAGCTCAAAAAATCGTCTCGAGCGGAGCCCGCAGGCGACGCGAACCGCATTCCGTCTCGCGCGCGCACGCGCGACGTACGCCCGGACTTAACGTCCGGAGTGCCCCCTCCGGCCGGAGGGGGTATTTCCGAGTTTGAACCCCCTCCGGCCGGAGGGGGTATTTTTTGCCAGAAGGGGCTTCTACCGGAGGGGGTTCCCGTCCAGATGGCGCGCGGGCCGCGGGGGGCCTTCACCCAGTACTCATTGGCGCGGCCGCTGCCGCCGGGTAGCCTTCCGCCCCCCTCGACCGTCTGCAGGAGGCCAGCTCCCTCCAGGTCTCGCAGGCAGCAGCGCGTCCAGTTCTCGCCCACGTGCAGGAGGGACGCCAGCTGCGCCACCGAGTAATGACAGTGCCGCCCTGTATCCCTCTCGCACCAACTGGCCAGCAGTTCCCACAGGCGGTGGTGCGTGTTGCCGAGGCGACGATTACCGGGCGTTGGCACGCGCGGGTCGCGATACGTGATTGGCACAACTGCCTCCGAGATCGGGAAGTACGCAAGCGCCTCGCGCAATTTCCAGCCGTTCAGGTCCTCTCGAGCTGGCCCGGTCATGACCCGATCCCCAGCGCGAACAGCTCGGCGGGCCGTAAGCGCGGCGTGTCAGGCCCCAGATAGCCGCTGAGTGACGCGGCGTGCGCGTAGCCGTTGCTGGTGAAGTGCGCGCCGACCATGCCCGCCCAGAAGCCACGCACCGCGGCTCGCTGGGTCCAGGCTTTCGGCCCCTGGTGAAAACAGCTAGTACAGTAGGCTTGAAAGACGTTTCTTAGTGGCTCGATTAGGAGCCGTAGCTTGGAATGATCGCACTCTTCATGTCTGCTGACAGACGTGCCGTTCTGTTCATTTGCGCCGGCACAATGGCCGTTGATATCCCTCTTGTTAGTGCTATTCTTAGCGCGAGGGCGCAGTCGCTCACCCGCAGACTGACTGGACATCGGCTTCTCAGGTCCTTTCTGTCCGTCAAAATGCTCTGAGGGCGGAACGGCCGCCCCCCCACCCGGCCCCGCTGGCGGTCACAGCACCAGCGGGGCTTTTTTGTCCCCTGCGGTCACGCGATCTGTCTGGCGGTGGCGTCTACCTCCCTTCCGCTGCTCTCGAGCGTGCCGGGCGACGGCCAGAAGCGGCCGCACCGACGGCATAGCCGCCCCGCTGAAACCCAGCGACCGGTCGCGCCCACGTGCCGGTACAGCCTCACCACCTGGCCTCCTCCACAGCCACCCAATGCGTGATGGCGCCGACCGCCCTCGAACGGCGGCTCGTCCGTCACGCCTTCAGACGGACGAGCTGGACCAATCACAAGGGGCATTGGCGCCCCCCAGGGTAAATCAACGATCGCGGTACTGTCTATTGTGAACAGCCCGCGGGCAGAACTTGCACGGCGTCTATGCCGGCCATCACCATTCGCGGACCCCCTTGGATTCAGCCGAAGCGCCTCCACCAGCAGGCCTGGCAGATCCACTTGAACGAGTCGAGCTCGACGTCTCGATACATCACGTGCGGCGGACGCAGCCGGCCACACCGATTGCATCGGAGCGGCGGCGGCGGTCGACTGCCTTCGAGCGGCGTGGTGTCCCACCTGCCTCGACCCAGGCCTGGCAGCTCGTGCGCTTCCAGGCGACGCAGCTTGACCGTCACGGCTGCCACTGCGCTGGCAGTGGGCCAGCCAACTCCCACAGCACCAGGAGCTGCACGCTTCTGGTCGCCGTCTCATCTCCACGATTGGCTGGATCGACCTGGTTCAGCCGCGCGTGAGTGGCCTCATGCGCCAAGAGGGCTGCCACGGTGCTGGGATCGTTCAGGCCGTCCATTGGCCACCGCACCTGAACGAGCGCGCGCTGGAAGCGATCGGGCGGGTACACGACTGCTCCGCCAGCGTCAGCAGGCCAGCCAGCACCCGAGCTGGGCTCGATGCGCCACACGTACGTCTCGACGTACGTCCGCAAGCGGATGAACTCGAGCTGAAAAAGCGCGGCCTGCATGTCCTGCACGAACTCCGGTGGTCCGTCGATCTCGATCGCGGAAGCATCTGCCAGAGTGATCGCCGCCGTGTTGCAAACCAGCGCGGCCGCCGCGAAGAGCGCCCCAAAGAGCTTCATTGCGGCATCCCCGCCATGAGCTCGCGCGTCTCGTCGTCGGCGAGCTTCAGGTACTCCAGGTGCAGCTGCTGCCAGCCGAGCTGGCGCTGGGCGAGCGGCAGGTTCCTGGTACGCCGCACGATCTCGCGCGCCCTGGCGTGGCGGAAGATGTGCGGGTGGACGGGCGCCGGCTCGCCGCGCGCGCCGTCGATCGACGGCCGCATGGCCAGAATAAGCACCCCAGCGCGTCGTGAGGCGCGTTTGACTGCTTCCCAGGCCTGCTGACGGCTGATCGGCCTGAGGGCCCCTGTGCGTGGCCTCGAGGCCCTGTTTCCCCCATCCGTGGAGAAGAACAGCGGCTCGCGACGCCCGACGTTCCAGTCATTCGCCCAGATCAGCAGCGCCGCGGGCAGCTCGCGCTGGCCAGCGGGCATGTAGACGCGCCGCCACGGCCTGCTCCCGTCGGGTTCGACGCCGTTCTTGAGCGTGGGCATCACCACGGAATCGGCCAGCACGTGGGCGGGCGTCAGAGCGAGCGCCTCGCTGACGCGGGCCCCCGTCGCCCACAGCGTGCGGATCAGCAGCTCGTTGCGCTGGCAGTTCAGGTGCTCGCAGTCGGCGGCGCACCTGGCGCCTGCAATGATCGCCGCGGCGTCGTCGGCCGAGACGCCCTCCGGGGGTTGCCAGTTCCCGCGGCGGCCCCGACGCTTGTCCGCGTCGGGTTTGACTGAACGGGCTTTGAGCCCACGGCCTGACAGTACGATCGAACGCTGGCCGGTCACAGCGACCTGCGTCATGGCGTCCCTCCAACTCTGGGATGGGCCGCACTGTACACATCGGGCCTTCCGTCCGCTAGGGGCCGATCGGGCTACTCGGCAAATCCGTGCCCTGGCCGCGGCTCGATCGGGCTACTCGGCAAATCCGTGCCCTGGCCGCGGCTCGAGACTTCTAACCTGTAACGCCGGGGTTTTGGTGGTTAGAACCTGGCTGACGCTGATCGCCGTCACCCGCTCGGGCTCGATGCTGGCGGCCATGATCGCCCGCAGCAGCCCCGCCGCGGCCTCGAACAGGTGCGCCGCGCAGCTCGACGAGCGCGCGCCGATGCCGTCCCTCAGCAGGATCTCGTGGTGAAAGCGCACCACCAGCGGGCAGCGCTCGCTGATGCCCTTCAGCACCTGGGGCGCCACCTGGCACTCGGTGGGGAAGGCTGGTAGCGGCCCCGACTTGCCGCCCAGGACGTGGTGCGTGCTGTCGACGCGCCAGCTCGCTGTCGCACCAGGCGCTGACGCGCGAGCGCTGGACGACGGGGATTCGGTACTGGGGGCCAGGTGGCGCGCCCCACTGCTCGACGAGCTGCAGCGCCCGATCGGGCGACAGGTCGGCCGCTGCAGCGTCGTAGCACTCCCAGCTGGCACGACTCGCATGCGCCAGCCAGGCCTGCATCACCGCCGGACCCCCAAGGTAACTGGCGGCCAGCGTGCGCGGGATGGCGCACAGCTCGAGTTTTGAAGAACCGAGGCCCAGCCGATCGAAGTAGGCGTTCACCCACTCGACGCTCGGCACGCCATTGAAATAGAACTGGGCGCCCGGCTCCAGGTTGAGCACCACCCGCTCGGCGACACGCGCGCAGGCCGCGACCTGCTCGAGCTCCGCGCCCAGCCAGTCGGCGCGGCCGCGGACCACCACGTAGGGCACCACGCGCACGCCCAGCTGCTCGCCCTCGGCGACCAGCTCGGCCAGGCGGGCGGGACCGGAAACCGCCAGCGGGTGGGTGTCCCAGCGCGACTGCCAGTCGCCGCCCTCGCCTGCTTTTACCAGCCACTCGAGACCGACATCGGTCCAGCTGGCAGGTACGAGCGCCTGCACGGCCCGGGCGATGTCGGCGAGCGAATGGTACCCGGCGCCGATCGCCGAGCCGTTCCACACCGAAAACAGCCGCGCGGTGGCGGGTGGGATTCCGACGGTCCCACCGGCGGCTACTCGAAAGGGAGGCGGTGCGTCTCGTTCGTCGATCGCGAGTAGACGTACAGCCCCTGTTTCCCAGGAGCGACGCCCCAGTCGGTGGCCGGCCACACCTCGCTACCGGTCACCTCGTCGGAAAACTCCTGCTCGATGTGGCCGCGCATTTCTTCCGAAATGGCGAAATGCGGGACCGACGGATCCACCGGCGTGCCGCCCTCGGCGGCCACCTGGTTGGCGAGCTGCTCGTTGATGCCCATTGCGGGTTCCTCCGTTGGAATTGAATCAGAGCGCGCCGAGCAGGCGAGCGATCGCCTGGGCGATGGCGGGAGTCAGCAGCGGTGTCGCCGACGTCGCCCACGTCGCGATCGTCTGCTGGTCCGCGGTCTTTGGGAACGCGGCGATCGGCCCCGGTGGCGTCACGCTGATCGTGCCGTCGGCATTGAGCTTCTTAACACCTGGCTGCTGGAGGGTAGCCAGCAGCGCGTCGTCGACCTGGACGATGTCGGCACCCGGTTGGGCGGTCGGAAAGTAGCCGTACGCCAGGACCGCCCGCGTGCCGTGGTCGACCAGCAGCTGGACCATCAGCGCTTGTACTCCATGACCTGGATGCTCAGCGATTCGGAGTTCCCTGCCGAAGCTGGCCGACAGAAGAAGTTCCCGGCGGCGGTGGAGAAGAGCTGCACTTTCAGGGTGTGTGCGCCAGTGCTCAGGCTCGCATTGAAGTACCAGGGCTTTGCCCCCGCCAGGAAATTCGCGTAGCTGCTCACCGCCTGACCGTTACCCCCCAGCATTCTGAAAGTGGGACCGTTGTCGATCAAAATCCGCGATGACAGCTCCGCGTTGCCGGCGGCATACAGCACTCCGATGACATTGCCGCCGACGACGATCTCGACCACAGAGTTGGCGTCCTCGATGCTGAAGCTGATTGCCGTCGTCAGGTCGGTCCACGCATTGGCAGCGATTGGCGTGTTGTTGGCCAGGTCCGTGCTGGCGGTGGAGTCTAGCTGGAGCTTCGCCTGTTGACTCACAGGGATCAGCACCCCGCTGGGCAGCTCGTACCACAGCTGCTGGTCCACTGCCGAGGCAAACAGGCGCGAAAAACCGCTGGCGGGCGCCGACGGCGTGGCGACCTGGGCTAGATCCACGTTGGCGAAGCTGGTCGCGGCCGAGGCTCCCAGCGGGCCGTACTCCGGCGCGTCCACCACACGGTTGGAGCGATACAGCTCCACCTGGCCCGCGGCACCCGCGCCGGCGAGGTCCTGGTACAGCACGCCCACCGTCTCGCGGAACACGCCCGGCAACCGCGCACTGGAGTTGGGCGGCACGATGTAGTCGAAAAACAGCGTGGTCGGCAGCTCGTCGGCCGCCACGTACACCAGCCCGTTGTTGCGGTTGTTGACCACCAGGCTCTGCGCCGCGTCCGCCAGCTGACGCAGCGCGGTGGCGCCGCTGGAGATTGTGACGATGTCTCCACGCGCCACCGCTGGCTCAGATCGTCACTTGCCCAGTCATGGCGGGGACCGGGATCGACGCGAGTGACTTCTGCGCATCCCGTGCTGATTTCACCGCAGATAACATCGCCGCTTTCTGTGCCGGCGGACTCATTGAGCGCCAGGCGTCATCCAGCGGCACACGCCCGATGTACTCCACGTCGATGGGCTTGCCTGCCGCATCCGCGGCATCTGCACTCACGCGCACTGCCAGGCAGACCTGCCCGCTCTCGTAAAAACTGCCGACGATGGTTGCTATGGCTGACAAGAAACACCCCTTTCTTCAGAAGATCACAGGATCAACGCGAACCCGAGCGAGTACGTCCAGGCGCCCGCTCCGCTGTGACTAACCTGCGCGGTCCACTGGCGCGGCAGCACGCCGCTCATCGACGTGTTAACGGTTGGATTGGCCAGGGCAGCCGTCCCACCCGGATAGACAATGAACTTGTAGAACCCGTTCGTGTTCGCCGGAAATGCCGGCGACTGGTAGGGCCAGTTTGATCCGACACCTGAGACAGGATCAACGAGACCGATGGCCAAAGATAGGGTCTCCGCGCCACCAGGATTACCCGTGACGTTGAGAAAGAGAATGACGCCCCGCGCGTTCGCGTTTATTTGTGTTGGCGTTCCCGTCGAACTGTTGCGGCTGGCGCTTGTCAGCAGCGTGCCTTGGCTGTTCCCCGACTGGCGGTCCCAGGTCGAACCATTGAACAGGCTCGGCTGGCTGACAACGATCAGCCCGGACTGCCCAGCTTGACCATCCGCGGGGGCAGCCGTCGTCAGCGCCAGCGGCAACACGTTCAGGTCCGGCACCGGTCGACCAACGAGCACGACGAGCGTCACCGCCGCGGCGCCTGGGTTGTAGAAGGTGACGAACGGCACCTCCCAGTCTCGCCGCTCGTAGCGGCAGAACTGGCCAGTCGGCACCAGCACGTCGTACGACGTGCTCGAGCAGGAGTCGCCCAACCTAGCGTAGATCGTCTGGCCGGTCTGGTTCGAGAACGCGAAACCCGACAGCGGATTGGGTGTCTGAAGTGTGTACGAGGACGTCGGCTGGATGGTGATCGGATACGCCCGGTCCCAGGGCACGTGCTCGTGGCGCACCTGTTTCTCCAGCGCTTTGGTGATGCGCTCCAGGTAATCGGCCGCCTGCGCCAGGTCCAGCGCTGACGCAGGCGCCCGATCGTCAGGCGCGGGAAACTGGGGCGGTGGACCGAACGGGCGGTCCACCCCGGCGGTGGTGCTCACCAGCCCTGCTTTTGCTTTCGCGCGGCGATCTCGCTGGCGTGCTGGTCGGTGGCGAACACGAAGCCGTTCGGATCGCTCACCTTGCCGGTCACCGGGTCGACCGGTCGCTGAGGCACCACCTCGCGGCTGCCGTCGTCGAACTCGTGGACGGCGACCAGGATGGCCCTGCCTTCGGGGCCGCCGGTGTCGATGTCGCCGTAGCTGCGAACGCATTGCTTCATTGGGAAAACCTCTTGCAGTGAACGCTTCGCCTAGTTGGCGAGCAGGAGATACAGACCGAGCAGGATCAGCGCGCCGAAGAACAGCGCCACGATCAGGTGGAACGCCCCGAGCAGCCACGACGCCACCGCTTC
>Ga0209156_10002194_pt1 | contig 15459 bp, 17 predicted proteins | sample GraSoiAngelo_124_FD_185881 | JGI IMG/M metagenome (GOLD analysis project Ga0209156, IMG submission 185881) | Grasslands soil microbial communities from the Angelo Coastal Reserve, California, USA - 14_0927_05_20cm (SPAdes) (version 2) | ecosystem: Environmental > Terrestrial > Soil > Grasslands...
CGAATCGCGTGACTCGGATCTCGGCTCGGATTTCGGCTCCGGTGCGCGCGCCGGCGGCGGCGCGGAGCGCTCCTGCGGACGGCTCGCCGGCAGCGGCGCGGAACGCTCCTGCGGGCGGCTCACCGGCGGCGGCGCGGAACGCTCCTGCGGGCGGCTCACCGGCGCCGGCGGGCGATATCGCTCCTGATACCGAGGCTCCTGCGGGCGCGGGTTGGAACTCCCCGACGCAGCGGAGGCGGGCGCGGGCGGGCGGTTGACCGGCGCGGACGGCGGGCGGCTGTGGGCGTGAGTCGGATCGTCGGGCGAGAAGCCCTGCTGCTGCGTCGGCGGCAGATGCTGCTGAGCCGCTGGCGGTCGATCGGTCCGTGACTGCGGCGCAGCCGCCTGCGAGGGCGCGGGCGCTTGCGCTACCGGGGCCGCCGCCGGGGGTCTGGCGGATTCGCGCGGCGGCGTCAGGCGGTTGTTCTGCAGCACGCGCTCGCGATCGGCGAAGCTCGGCGCCTGCCCGCCCGCGGAAGGTGCGGGCGCCGATGAGCCCGGCCGCGTCGCGGTCGCGGAATTGCCCGGGCGAGCGCCGTCCGGGCCGTGCGCCGGTGCGCCCGCGCGCACCGCTGCTGCGCCGCCGGCAATGACCCGCACGGGTGCCACCGGTGTCGCCGGCTGCAGCCGTGCCAGCTCGGCGCGCGCGAGCGGCCGGCCGCCATTTTGCTGGATCGCCGCCACCTGTCTGTCGAACGGCACCGGCGCGCGCGGCGGCGGGGTGCGCGCCACGACCGGGCGGCTCAGAAGTGCCGCGGGCGGGCGGGCGACGCTGCGGCCCGCATTCACTCCGAGCACGCTCTGGCGGCTGGGGACGATGCGCGGGGGCGCGGATGTCACGGCCGCGCCCGCCAGGGCCGCCGCAGGCAGGCGCACGACGTGTCCGCCGACACGCTGCCCGGAGGTGAACACATTCTGCGGTACGGCGGTGACCGCACCGGCGGTGTTATTCACGTAGTGGATGTTGGTGACGTTGTTCTGATAGACGTTGGTGATATAGGTGTTGTTCACGATCGTCGTGTTGGTGATGTTGACGTTGCGCACGTAGTTGGGGCTCACGTGATAGCCCGGCACGTAGACCTCGCGCGGCGCCAGCGGGAACCAGCCGACGTTGGCGCCGACGCCCACGGCAACGCCCCCGCCGGGTCCACCCACCCAGGCCACGAGCGCGGGTGCGTACACCGGACGCAAGTGCCGTGGGCCCGGCACCCAGCACCAGGCGCTGTTCCACTCAACCCAGCGGCCGTAGTGAAACGGTGCATAACCCCAGGGCGCATCATCGACCCACGTCCAACCCCACGGGGCGATCCACACCCAGTGACCGAAACGGTAGGGCGCCCAGCCGGCCACGACCACGGTCGGTGTCCAGACGTAACCGTAGTCCGGTGTCTGCTCCCAGCGCCCGTTCGTGTCCAGATCCTGCGTGCCGGCGACGTTGTCCGCGACGTACTGGCGCGAGGGTGAGTCATGGAGCTGACGCTCACGCCCCGCGGACCAGCCGTCCAGATCATCCGGAGCCCCCAGGGAGGCGCTCTCGACGCTGAGCGTATTCGTGCCGGTGAAGGTGACCCTCTGCTGAGTGCCGATGGCGACCGACTGCCCTGCGCCTGCGGCCTGCGCCTGCCCCTCACTCACCTTGACGACGGTGGTATCACCCGCGTCGTTGACCTCCACGCGATACTCGCCCGGCTGCTGCAGCGAGAGGGCGATGTTCGGGGTATCGACCTCGTAGGTCTGATTACCCTCCAGGTCCCGCACGCGCACGATGAGGGTTCCCGCGGTGACCTGCATCTGCGCGGTGTGGTCATCGAGATTGAGGACTGAGAATCCCGTGGTGGCACCCAGGCGGATGGCCGCGGCGCCGATGTCCAGTTCGGCACGCGAGTTCTGATCCGTCCACAGCTTGTCGCCCGTCGTGAGCGGACGATTGACGGTCGCCGCGGCCCAGTCCTGCACGCCCGCCGGCTGCAGCGAGACCGAGCCCTCGATATCGCTCAGGCGCGCCACCCGTCCCGGCGGATCTCCCTCCTCAGCCCGGGCGGCGCCGAGCGCGAACAGCGCGAGCAGCGCCGGCACTGCGAGCCGGCCCGATACACTCAAGAGGCGTGTCTTCATACGATTTGCTCCACCCTGAGAAGAAGAACGCGGCGCACGCCCGTCGGCTTACCCGCCGCGCGCAGTCCCCACACCGGGCGGGGGGTCGCACCTGCGCGAGACCGCCGGCCTTCACACTCATTTAGTTCACACTCACTTATATGACGGCAGCACACTGAACCGCCAGTGAACCACAACCGGGAACGCGGTGCGCTTCACGCAATCGCTCGCCCCGCGCGCAAGGCAAGGGCGTCAGCGCAAGGTCGATGATAGCGACCCGCGCTGACGCGGACGGATCCAGTGCGCAAGCGCTGCGAGCAGCGAGCCCGCCCCCAGCCACTCGTGCGTCCGCGAAGCCGCCTCGTGCAGCACACCGGTCGTGTAATAGAGCGCGTAGCCGCTCGCCACCAGCAGCGCCGCACTGCCGACGAGTGCGAGCCCGGAGAGACGGTTGCGGGCGCTCCCCCAGCGCTCGAGGGTGTGGGCCCCGATGATCCACCCCAGGAGAAACACGCCGCCGACCGCGAGCATCCCATGCACGCGCATCAGCAGCGCTTCCCAGGGATTCGGCAGCGGACCGAATGCCGTCTGCTGCGCAAAGGCGAAATGCAGCACCAGCCACGCGGCACCGGAAAGCCACAGGAGCGCGCCGAGCGTGAGAAGCGCCGCTCGCAGCGCCGCGGGCATCGGTGCGCGAGCCGCATTGCTCGGCGCCAGGCGCGCAGGGCGAGGCACGGTAGAGGGCTGCACGGGAGCTCAGCCGGAGGCCGCCGCGGGCCGCAGCGCCACCTGCCACAGCGCCACCAGCCAGCGCACACCCGCGGTCACGTGTTCGCAGGAGAGCGTGGCTCCGGCAATGTTCTTGATGTCGGTCTGCACGCGCAGCTGCCCGAGCCCGTGGCGCCCGGCAAATTGATGCCGCCAGGCATCGCTTCTGATCTCTCCGCCGTGACTCTCCCGGTAGGCGAGCACCTCGAGCGCTCTCAGCTGACCGGCGGCATCGATCCCCGCCGCGTAAGTGATGAAGTCCTCCCGTCCGATCACCTCATCGACGAACACGTAGCCGGCGAGCTCGCCCCCACGCATCGCCTTCCAGGCGCGCAGGTTGCGGTGCGGGGGCTGCGGTCCCGCGAGCCTCGCGACCTGCTCTCGCTGCGCCACATTCAGCGACACGACCAACTCGCTGAAGAGATCGGCCTGCGGGAAGAGTGCCTTCTGCGCCGCTTCCACCGAGAGGTACTCCGTGGCGACGACGATCTGCACCGGCGCAGCCGTCAGCGCCGCGAGTGCCACGGCCCACCCTAAGGAGCCGCGATCCGGGTCGGTCATATAGGCGCGATCCTCATCGCCGGGTCGCCATTGCTCCAAATACGAATGCGAATGATTCTTAATTGCCCTAGAATACCCGTACGAGGCCTTGGGGTTCAACTCATCCATGCGTTCCGCCGAACCGGTGCCCTCGCCCGCCTGCGCTGGACCCGCCCCCGGACACAGCCTGCGACGGCTGCGGGTGGCGCTCGGCACGTGGGTGGCGATCGAGGCGACTGCGCAATCCGAGGCCACTGCCGCGGACGCGATCGAGGCGGCCTACGCCGCCCTCTCGGAGGTCGAGCGGCGCATGCACCCCGAGCGCGCGGGGAGCGACATCGCCCGCATCAACTCGGCGCCACTCTCCGTGCACACGCCGATTCACGCCTCCACCTGGGAGGTGTTGAGGCTGGCGCGGCGGCTGAACGAGCTCAGCCGTGGCGTGTTCGATCCCTGCCTGCCGTCAAGACCCGGACGGATGAGCGATCTGGAGCTCTCGGGTCCCGCGACCGGATCCTCGCCGTGGGTCGCGCGCCGCGCGCCGCTGGCACTCGATCTCGGAGGCATTGCAAAGGGCTACGCCATCGACCGTGCGATCGCGGCCCTGCGTACGCACGGCTGCGATGCAGGCGGGGTGAATGCTGGGGGGGATCTGCGCCTCTTCGGTGCGCGCAGCGAGACCATCCTGCTGCGCCACCCCGACCGCGGGTATCAACCACTCCTGTTGCAAAACGCCGCGCTCGCGGTGAGCGATCTCGATGAGCCGCGCCGACCCCCGGGACATCGGGGCTATTACCTGCGCAGCGGGGCGGCTCGCGCCTCGCGCCGTTACGCCGCGGTACAAGCGCCCGATGCCATGAGCGCCGATGCGCTGACGAAGTGCGTGCTGTTGTGTTCCGAGGCGTGCGCCCGCCGCACCGTGGCCGAGCTGGGGGGGCGGGACGTCGCGCCGGCCGCGACGCGCAGCGCTGACCACACGCGCCTCACAGAACCCCCGGCAGGCGCTCCGCCAGAAAATCAATGAATGCCCGCACGGCGGGCAGCAGGCCGCGCCGGCTCGGGAACACCACATGGACAATGCCCTGCGGACTGTTCCACGCGGCCAGCACGCGCGCGAGGTCGCCGCGCCTGAGGTCCTCGCGCACCACACTCTCGGGCAGCCGCGCGATCCCTAAGCCCGCCAGCACGGTGGCGCGCAGCACCACGAAATCATGGCAGACCACGCGGGGCGAATGCTCCACGCGCGCAAGCTCCCCGTTGGGTCCCACGAGCTCCCAGGGACGGCGGTCGAACTCCCCGGCGTAGTCGAGCGTAGCGTGCGGCGCGAGTTGCGCCGGATCGGCGGGCGCACCGGCGCGACCCAGATACGCGGGGCTCGCCACCAGGAATTCCTCCACGCTCCTGAAACTGCGCATCACCAGGCCATCCTCGCCCGTGGGCACGGAGCGCACGCGCAGCGCCACGTCAAACCCTTCGCTCAAGACATCCACTCGCCGGTTGCTCACGTGCAGCTGCAGGCGCACCGCGGGGTACTTCTCCAGGAACTCGGGCAGGATCAGCGCCACCGCGGATTGTGCGAGCGCGACCGGACAGCTGGCCTTGACGTTGCCGCACGGTTCGGCGCGCGCGAACTCCACCGCCTCGAGCGCCGCGTCCGCTTCGGTGAGCATCGCGGTCGCATGCCGATACACCTCCTGGCCGACCTCGGTGACGACGAAGCGCCGCGTGGAGCGGTTCACCAGGCGCACATTGAGTTTGCCCTCCAGCGCCACCACGTGACGTGACAGGCGCGACTTGGGGATCCCCAGCGCGCGCGCCGCGCGCGCGAACCCACCGTGCTCGACCACCTGCGTGAAGTAGTAGAGGCCCTCGAGGGGTTGCATCACCTGTCCATTAGACCCAAATTTAGAACGATATGTTCCGTTTTGCCCGGATACTCAATCATCGTCCTACAGATTATGCTTTCGGCAACACGTGAACAAGCGGGAGACGGTCGTGAAGCTGCTGCACATCGATTCGAGCATCCAGGGCGAAGGGTCGGCGAGCCGGGAGCTGACGCGGGAGATCGTGGCGCGCTGGAAGGTGGAGCGACCGGACACCGAGGTCACGTACCTGGATCTTGCGGCCCAGGAGCTGCCGCATCTGTCGCAGAAATCGCTGCTGCGGGCGGATGAGCTCGAGGCGGCGCGCAATGCCGAGGCACTGGAGCAGTTCCTCGCGGCCGACGCCATCGTGATCGGCGCGCCGGTCTACAACTTCACCATTCCCTCGCAGCTCAAGGCCTGGATCGACCGCATCACGGTCGCGGGCAAGACCTTCCGCTACACCGAGAGCGGCCCGCAGGGGCTCGCCGGCGGCAAGCAGGTCATCGTGGCGGTGTCGCGCGGGGGTGTGCGCCCGAGCGATGCGTCCGGGGAGTTTGGCGAGCCGTATCTCAAGTTCCTGTTCGCGTTTCTCGGCATCCACGATGTGAGATTCGTGCGGGCGGAGGGCCTGGCGATCTCACCGCAGCAGCGTGCCGCGAGCCTGAGCGCCGCGCGGGCGGTGATCGCCGACTGCAGTGCGATGGCGGCCTGATGCTCGCTCGCGCGCACCCCGGTGCGCGCCGTAGTCCTGTAAGGCATTCTTGCTCAGACCTTCGGAGGTACGTTCCATGGATATCCACAGTGCTACCCGCTCGGTGCAGCGTGTCGTGACCGGCATGCCGACCTCCGACGGCGCCGGCGTCAAGCTCACGCGGGTCATCGGGCAGGAGCTGCTTCCGGACCTCGATCCGTTCCTGCTGCTCGATGAGTTCGGCACCGACAAGCCCGAGGACTACATCGCGGGCTTTCCGGATCATCCGCACCGCGGCTTCGAGACCGTGACCTACATGCTCGAGGGCCGCATGCGCCACCGCGACAATCACGGCAACGAGGGCGTGCTGGTCCCGGGGAGCGTGCAGTGGATGACCGCGGGCCGCGGACTCGTGCACTCGGAGATGCCCGAGCAGCAGCAGGGGCGCATGCGCGGCTTTCAGCTGTGGCTCAACCTCCCCGCGCGCGAGAAGATGACCGCGCCCAGATACCAGGAATTCGGTCCCGAGCGGATCCCGAGCGCCACTCCCGCGGCGGGTGTCACGGTCAAGGTGATCGCAGGGCGCGTGGGTGACGTCGCCGGCCCGATCCAGCAGCCGGCCACCGATCCGACGTACCTCGATCTCTCGATCCGGCCGGGCGCGCAGTTCGTGCAGTCACTGCCCCCTGACTACGCGGGGTTCCTGTACGTGTTCGAGGGCGCGGCACGCGTCGGCACGGAACCGGGCGCCAAGGCCGTGCAGGCCCACGAGCTGGCGGTGCTCGGCGAAGGGGACGAGATCCGCATCACCGGCGTGAGCGCGGGTGCCGATGGCGGGACCGCGCGCGCGATCCTGGTCGCGGGCCGGCCGCTGCGCGAGGCCGTGGCCCGGTACGGCCCGTTCGTCATGAACACGCGCGAAGAGCTGCAGCAGGCGTTTGCCGACTTTCAGAGCGGGAGATTCTGATCCTGCGCCACAGGCCGGGGCTAAGCCCCCAAACGCACGGTAATCAAGAACCTCGCAGCTTCTCCTGCAGCCAAACTTTGATCAAAGACTGATAGGGCACATCCCGGGCGTTCGCAGCCGTCTTGATGGAATCAAGAAGGTGCTGCGGCAATCGCAGAGATATTGTCTGTGTGGAGGGCTTCAGATTTGGGAATACAGCGGGCTGAGCTCTCTTCCAATCCAAATACGCTGTTGAGTCGTTCTTTTCCCAGAACGCCCTCTCTGCGGCCTCATTGGCAAATTTCGGGACGGGCTTAAGACGCTTGCCCATAAATCACTCGCTCCTTCCGGTGCATGTCTCTGGCTGATATCACTCGAATGAACTGGCCGCCGCCTCTCAAGGTAAACGAGATGTGAAGACGCCGCCCTTCGTTGGTCTTGCCGAGGGCGTGAAAGCGCGGCTCCACCTCGCTGTGTTTTGGATCGGGTAGCACAAGGAGCGGGGAATTGAAGAACACCTGCTCTGCGTCAGCCATTGATACGCCGTGCCGCTCATTCTTTCTCGCGTTGCCTTCGTCCCACTCGAAACCAATGACTTTAGCGAGATCAATCACTTCTGTATATTATAGTAATATACATGCAAACGCGCAATCTTCATCCTATGCTGCCGCTCCTTACGGGAATCGGGCGTTACTGGTCGCGGGCCGGCCGCTGCGCGAGGCCGTGGCCCGGTACGGCCCGTTCGTCATGAACACGCGCGAAGAGCTGCAGCAGGCGTTTGCCGACTTTCAGAGCGGGAAATTCTGAGGCGTTGCTACTGCAGACGCTCGACGTCCGCAAGTCTGATCAGGCGTCGGTCGAAGGTGCCGAGGGGCAAGTGCCCCGCCTTGCGGGCAATCTCGAGCACGAGACAGTCGGAGAAGCCAAGCGCGGGGCGCTCCTTGAACTCCTCAAGCGCTGCGGCTACGACGTCGGAGTCCTGCAGGGTGAAGTCCCTATGATTGAGCAGCACGTCGATCGCGGCTGCGATCTGTTGAGCCGTGCGTTGGTAGACCGCATCGAGTACCCACGTGGCTTCCGCCAGGACCAGGTGGGAAACCCAGGCGCCGCCTGCCGCGAACCGCTCCGCGGCCCGGACCTGCTCGGGGTCATCACGCACCACGATTCGCACTATGACGTTCGTGTCAACGGTGCGCATGGCGCTTGCGGATGTAGGTTCTGATTCCCTCCTTCACGTCTGCGGGTGCCTTTGCGGGTGCTCCTTCCGGAAACAGCACACGGTGGACGTCCTCCGACGTATAGCGCCCGGCTCTGCGGACCACGACCTGATCGCCCTGTTCATCCCATTCAAGCGTCGAGCCCGGACCCACCCCCAGCCTCTTGCGAACCTCAGCAGGAACGGAGATCTGACCCTGAGCGGTCAGTTTGGATTGTGCAATGATCATACCGTTACATTACCGCGGTAATGCGAGAGCGTCAAGCCATCATGATCGAGAATTTGGCAGCAATTTGCACCGTAAACGAGCGCGGCAGGCGCCGCAGGAGACGGCGCTCTACTTCTCATCCCGCCGCGCGGCCAGCGCTGTAAACCCGTAGCGCGCGAAGATCTGCCGCGCGCTCTCGCTCGCCAGAAAGTCCGCCAGCCGCGCCGCCGGCGGGCGCGCCCTCACCGTCAGCGCCAGCGCATAGGTGATCGATGGGTGGCTGTCCTCGGGGAACACACCGATGATGCGCACGCGCTTCTCGGCGCGCGCATCGCTCCCGTACACGATGCCGAGCGGCGCTTCCCCGCGCGCCACGTAAGCGAGCGCCGCGCGCACGTTCTCACCGCGCACCAGGCGATCCGACACGCGCTGCCACACACCGAGCTTCGTCAGCGCCGCGCGCGCATACTTCCCCGCCGGCACCGAGTCCGGATCCGCCATCGCGAGCCGTCCCGCGCCCAGCGCGGCGGTGAGATCAAAGCCGGGCGCGATGCCAAGGTGCAGCGGGCTGTCGGCCGGGGCGATGAGCACCAGCGCGTTGCCGAGTACCTCGCGACGCGAGCCGCTCTTGAGCAACCCGCGCGCCTCGAGGTAATCGACCCAGGCGAGGTCCGCGCAGAAGAACACATCCGCCGGTGCTCCTGCTTCGATCTGCTTCGCGAGCACGGAACTCGCGGCATAGGAAGCGTTCACGCGCACACCCGTGCGCGCGGTGAAGGCGCGCTCGACCTCTTCCAGCGCATCGCTCAAGGATGCCGCGGCAAACACCAGCAGCTCCGGTGGTGTCTGCGCACCGGCAGGTCCCGCACCCGCGCCCGCCGACCCGGCCGTGCCCACGACCCCGAGCAGGATGAGCGCCCCGCCTACAAGCGCATGGCGCGGCGACTGGCTTGTCATGGGTCCTGCCCTTCGGTAAGAGAACTGAGCCAGATGTCAAGCCCGGGCGTCGCGGCGCTTGCAGTGAGTCACGCTTCCGCCCGGGGCTGCCGAACTGCTACCTGCGGCACCGGAGTCACGAGGGTGGCGGCGCAGAATGCCCGGATGCACAGACTCGCACACTGACGGTCCCGGGTGCTGCTCGGCCATGGGAGCTCGTTCCCCATTCGACCGCACCTGCGCAGTTGCCCGGCGCCCTGCGGCCGCGCCGCTCTTGGTCCTGCTCGTCTTTCCCGGACCGGTGTGCGCTGCAAACACCGCCTCGGATGCCGCAGACGCAGGGGCTGTGGCGCTCGCGGGCACCGCGGGCGCGGCCAGCACCCTGGCCCCGCTCTCCCACGGTCCGCCCGGAGAGACGCCGGGCATTCCGTCGGACGCCGAACTCGCGGCCACCGGCGCGGTGATCGGTGAGATCCTGATCGACAACCAGAACATCTTCAACCTCGAGGACCCGAAGGACGACCTCAAGCTGTTCCGGCTCGCGAACCACCTGCACAGCCGAACCCGCAAGGCGATCATCCGCGACCAGCTGCTGTTCAGATCCGGCGAGCGCTATTCGCGCCGCCTGATCGACGAGTCCGAGCGCATCTTGCGCGCCGACTCCTACTTCTATGACGCCTGGATCCGCCCGGTGCGCTATCACGACGGCAAGGTCGACCTGCGCGTCACCACGCGCGATGTGTGGACCCTGAACCCGGGGTTCAACTTCGGGCGCAGCGGCGGCAGCAATTCAACCGGCGTGCAGCTGGAGGAGATCAACCTGCTCGGCACGGGGGCCGAGGTGAAGCTGGCCCACACCCAGGACGTCGACCGCACCGAGTCGCAGCTGGAGGTGTCCGACATGCACGCCTTCGGCACCTGGACGGCGGTGGATGTGAACTACGCGGACCTCAGCGACGGCCGGATGCGCGATCTCACGCTGAATCACCCGTTCTACGCGCTCGACACCCGCTGGGCGGCGGGACTTGCGGGGCGCAACGATGTGCAGACCGATTCCCTGTACGACCGCGCGCAGATCATCGATCAGTTCCAGGACCGGCACCAGGCCGTGCAGGTCTATGGCGGCTGGTCACACGGACTGCAGAACGGCTGGGTGCGTCGTTGGAGCACCGGTGTCACGTACGACGAGCGCCGCTTCGAGCCGGTCAGCACCTGGAGCGGAGTGACCGCGATCCCTGCGGATCGGCGCTTTCTGTATCCCTGGCTGCAGTTCGATCTGGTGCAGGATGATTATCTGAAGCTCTGGAACCACGACCAGATCGCGCGCACCGAGGACTTCTACCTCGGCACCAGCGCCAGTGTGCGCCTCGGCTGGGCGGACGCGGCGCTCGGCTCGAGCCGCAGCGCGCTCATGTTGCAGAGTTCCGCGGGCCGCGGCTTTCGCGACGGTGGAACTTCGACGCTGCTGCTCGCCGGAACGCTCACCGGCCGGCTCGAGAACGGCGAGCCGCGCAACGTGCTGCTCGCGGGCTCCGTGCGCTACTACTTCGAGCAGAACAATGACTGGCTGTTCTTCACGACGCTGGAGGCGACCAAGGGATGGCGCCTGGATCTGGAGAACCAGATCCTGCTGGGTGGCGACAACGGCCTGCGCGGCTACCCCTTGCGTTACCAGGACGGCGCGGCACGGGCGCTGTGGACGCTCGAGCAGCGCTACTTCACCGACTGGTACCCGTTCCGGCTGTTCCGCGTGGGCGCCGCGGTGTTCTTCGACTGCGGCCGCACCTGGGGCAGCGCGCCGCTGGCGGCTCCCAGCCTCGGGCTCCTGAAGGACGCGGGCTTCGGTCTGCGCTTCGGCAATGCCCGCTCGGGCCTCGGCAACGTCGTGCACGTGGACCTGGCGTTCCCCTTCAACGGGGACAACAGTATCAAGCGGGTGCAGTTTCTCGTGCAGACCGAGCAGCGCTTCTGAGGGTGTGTCGACGGGCGGTGGCGTCTCAGTCGCTGTCGACATCAAATGGCAATGCCGCCAGCCATTTTCCGAGCGGCAGCAGCTTGATTCCTGATTTTTCCTGAGCCCGCTCCAGGTTGAGCACGAGCTGCAACGCCTCCTTGGGTTGCAGCTTCGCGGTGTAGTATCTGAGGCTGTTGCCGATGTCTGCAGCGGACGCCTTCACTTCGATGAGCCAGTGCACGCGCCGATTGCGAGTAACAACGAAATCCACTTCACGCCCTTCCTTGTCGCGCAGATAGAAGAGCTCCCAGCTCTCGCCGGCGGCGTCCTTCCTGAACTGCGTATACTTCAACAGGCCGCAGGCGACCAGGTTCTCGAGCTGCGCGCCGCCGCTTTCGTCGTACGCGGCGGCGCAGTCGAAGAAATAGACTCTCCTGTCCTTGCGGATGCTGCGCGACAAGCGGCTCGAGTACGGCGGCAGCAGAAACACGACGTAGAGCTTCTCGAGTAGCTCGACCCAGGACTTTGACGTTGGCGGTGAAATGCCCAGGGTCTGAGCGAGACTGTCATAGTTCGTCGGTTTGCCCACACGCTCGCGCAGCAGCTCCACTAGATCGGCGGGACCGCGCCACGAGCTGACACGGGATAAGTCTCGCAGGTCCTCCCGGGTCACGATCTCCATCCGATCGTTGCGCAACCGCGCGGCTTGCTGCGGATTGAGAAAGGCTTCGGGGAAGCCACCGGCTTCGAGCAGGCGGCGCACACGCATTTCGAGCGTGAGATCAGGTAAGAAACGCCTCGATTCCGCGACGTCGATGGGGTGCAGCCGATAAAAGTAGTGGCGGCCGGTTAATGCGTCGCCGCTTCTGCGAAGCGCGTCGAGCCGCGCGCTGGTGGTGACCAGCACGGGCGGATTGTTACCGAACTCGTCGGCTACTCCTTTGAGCAGGTTCTTCCACTTGGGTGCCTTGTGGAGCTCGTCGAGGACGACCAGGGAGGCGTCCTTAGGCCAGGCAAGCTCGCGGATGACCTTGCGGTCTTTGGTGATGTCCCAATTGAGGTATTCACCACGATCGTCCAGCAATGACTTGGCGAGCGTAGTCTTCCCGCACTGGCGTGGTCCTGCGAGAAGTACCATTTTCTCTCGCAAATCCCGTTCCAGTCTGGAGGTCAAATACCGCACATCTGACCATTCTAATGCGCTATTTACTTTAGTCAAGACCAATCTATAGCTGTATTTATTTTGGCCATCGCCCCAAAGGCCCATTGCAGGCTAGCGCGGCAGGAAGGGATCGACGATGGTCAATTGCCCCTCGAGGGCGCGCTCATGCGTCTCGAGCGTCAGCGGATGGGTGCGGCAGACGGTGCGAACTGTTGCGAGTTTCAGAAGCACACCACCGCGCGCGCGGGCCTGGGCAACGTAGTGCACATGGGCCTGGCGTTCCCCGCCTACCAGCTCTGCCGGTCGAGGTCCGGGACGGCGTCGAAGTGCTGGTCGCGACTGGCGCGAGACACGGTGGAACGCGCCGCGTGGTGGCCGCGCCTAACTTGCTGAAATTTAATGATTACTTGTCGGAACGGTCGCGGGGGCAGGATTTAACCCCTGCGGCCTTCGGGTTATGAGCCAGGCGAACTGCTAGGGTTTGCGTCCCGCGCTCACGGGTCCGGCGGGGGCCGCCTTGGGCGTGCCCTGGCTCACCTCAGCCTGCGGGGGCAGCACCTCGACCGACAGCGCGAAGGTGCGCTTCTCGGTGCTCTGCAGCGCGCCGACGTTCACCACCTGGCGCGTCACTTCCTCGCCGCGGTCATTGCGGATCGCGATGACGACGAAATACTCCCACGGCTCCTGCAAAGGCGGGTGACGGATCACCCCCTCCACGCGCAGCGCCGAGGTGGCCGCCACCTGGCGCTTGGCCGCCTCCTGATCGAAGCGCAGGTGATGCAGGCAGCCCGGACAGATGCTCAGGCTCTCGAGGATCGTCGCCTTGCAGTGCGGACACGTGCGCGTCTTGCCCGCCGCGACCGGGCGAGAGGCGACGCTCATGCGTTGCCGAAGCCCTTGGTCTCAGCTTTGGCGCGGCCCTCGCCCTCGTAGCCGAACTCGACCTGCCCGCGCATGCGCGAGCCTGCCGCTACGGTGAGCGACCCGGCCTTGACGTCGCCGTTGATCACTCCGGTCTCGAGCAGCTCGACCCGTTTGGCGTTCTCGATGTTGCCGATGAGCTCACCGCCGACGCTGACGACGTGCGCCTTGACGTGGCCCTCGAGGCGCGCACCGGAATCCAGGCTCACGTTCCCGTCCACGTGCACGTCGCCCTTGAACTTGCCGGCGATGCGGATATGGCCGGTACCCACGATCTTGCCCTCGATGGTGAGATCCGAGGACATGTAGGATTCCTTGGGGTCGTGGCGGTGCGCCGGGGCCGGGGCTGGGGCCTGCACCGGCCGGCGGGCCGGCTCGGGGCTCAGGGACGCCACGTTGGTCTTCTCAGGCTCCCGCGGGTGCGCCAGCGCCGGGGCAACCCCCGGGGTGGTCGGGGCGGGGATGGTTCCGACATTTGCATCTTTCCAAAGCGCCATGGGTAATCCCTGTGGTGATTGAAGTGAAGTTACCTGCCCTACCGCTGTGGGGCCAGTGTCTCCGCGCGCAGACAACGCGCCGTGAAGGCAGAGCTCACGTCCAGCGAATCAGTCAGGGCGCCTGAGTGTAATCCCGCGCTCCCGCCGGGGAGTATGTCCGGGCTCTCAATCCGGGACTTTGATGCCGCGCAGCATTGCGACGCGAGGATGCAGACACCACCCTCATCGCCGGGGGCGTCCCGCCGCACAGGATCGCCTGCACCGGCGACATCAGGATCCGCCCGTTGGAGATGCTGCGCGTCAGAGCGAAGCGGCGGGTAGGTCGCGGGGAGAGAGCCCAAGAGATCGACAGCTAATGTACATAAAACGCAAAAATCTATGTACCTCGTGCTGTGCTTTGCATGTACACTTGGGCGATATGAAAACGCACATTGAGCTCGATGAGGCGGTGCTGGAGGAAGTGCTCAAGCTGGGGGGCTTCGTCACCAAGAAAGCCGCGGTAAACACCGCGCTGGCCGAGTACGCCAACCTCCTCAAGCGCCGGGAGCTGCTGGCGATGCGCGGCAAGATCCCGTGGGAGGGAAATCTCGATGAGCTGCGCGCCGATCGACCGAGCAGACGATGATCCTCGTCGACACATCCGTATGGATCGATTATTTCAATGGTGATCCATCTGCCGAGGCAGACCTCCTCACGCTCTGCATCGCCGAAGCACGGCCTGTCGTGCTTGCCGGCCTGGTGCTGACCGAGACCCTCCAGGGCGTGCGAGACGCCGGCCATGCCGAACGTGTTCGGCGCGTGCTCTCGGCTTTCGAGTTGGCTCCCGAGCTTGCGAGATCCGACTACGAGCAGGCGGCCGCGATCTACCGCGCGTGTGGCGCCCGCGGCACAACCCCGCGGTCGGCCATCGATTGCCTCATTGCGCAACTATGTCTGCGCTACGGTTACGAGCTTCTGACCCGCGATAGAGACTTCGAGGCGATCGGACGAATCTTCCCGCTGCAGCGCGTCGCGCCCGCCCCCGGGGTCCAGGAGCAGGCTGCCCGTTATGGGCCCGGGCATCTTCCTGCCCGGCGGGCGTTCATCCGTCGACGAGCTTCAGCACCTCGGCGGTCTTCTCGCGCATGAGCGGCTCGCTCGCGCGCGCCTCGACGTTCAGGCGCACCAGCGGCTCGGTGTTCGAGCCGCGCAGGTTGAAGCGCCAGGCGCCAAATTCCATCGACAGACCGTCGGTCAGATCGATCGCCTGGGCCTGCGACTCGTAGTGCGCGCGCACGCGCGCGAGGATCGACTTCGCATCCGTGGAGAGGTGGCGGTTGATCTCCCCGCTCGCCGGGAAGAGCCGCATGCGCTCCCCGACGAGCGCCGAGAGCGGCGCACCGCGCTCGCTGATCACCGCGAGCACCAGGAGCCAGGGAATCATGCCGCTGTCGCAGTAAGCGAACTTGCGGAAGTAATGGTGGGCGCTCATCTCCCCGCCGTACGCGGCATCGACCTCGCGCATCTTCTGCTTGATGAACGCATGTCCTGACTTGCACAGCACCGGGGTGCCGCCGTGGCGGCGCACGATGTCGAGGGTGTTCCAGGTGAGGCGCGGGTCATGCACGATGCGCGCCCCGGTC
>Ga0209156_10002200_pt1 | contig 15424 bp, 15 predicted proteins | sample GraSoiAngelo_124_FD_185881 | JGI IMG/M metagenome (GOLD analysis project Ga0209156, IMG submission 185881) | Grasslands soil microbial communities from the Angelo Coastal Reserve, California, USA - 14_0927_05_20cm (SPAdes) (version 2) | ecosystem: Environmental > Terrestrial > Soil > Grasslands...
CAGCAAAAACGTAGGGGCGCAGCATGCTGCGCCCCTACGCCGCCGGATGGCTGGGTCGGCGGACATCAGGTCAGAACGTGTACCCCATCGACACCTGCAACGCCCGCGGCAGGATCGGGCGAGCGAGGAACAAGTTGCTCGTGCGACCGCTGGGGAGGAGGCTCAGGCGCGGGTTCCCTTCCTCGAGCCCCTGCGACTGATAGACGTTGAGGAGGTCTGCTCGAATCGTCACTCCGCTCGCCGCGACAACGTACTGGCCCCCCAGATTGAGATAGCTGTAGGTGGGTAGCTGGTTGAGACAGTTGCCGCTTGCCGAGCATCGCCGGTCCACGAAGTGCCAGTCGGCGTCGAGGCTCACCCCTGATCTCCCGCCGTACGTCACCGCCAGGTTGCCGACGATGGGTGGTATCCCTGCCAACAGCGTGCCGACGTCCGCACCCGTGCCGCAACCGTTCGGCGGGGGGCAGGAGGCGTACTCGCCCCGGACCCACGTCCAGTTCGTCACGGCACCGAAACCACTGTTGGGGAGACGGCCCGACGCCTCCAGCTCGAGCCCATACGAGCGGACCTCGGGGTTCGCCTGGATGGCCCAGATCGACTGCCCTGAGATCGGGTCGAGGACCAGGCCCTGACTCACGATGTTCTTCAAGACCGTGTAGAAGCCGTCGAGCGTTACGCCGAGGTGGCGAGAGGCGTGCTTCACACCGACTTCCCCGGTCCAGTTGCGCTTGGAGCCGAACAGCGAGACCTGCTGCTGGACGGACGCATTCAGGAACTCGTCCAAAGCAGGCATCTTGTACGCCCGACTCCCCAGGGCGTAGAGCGAGGTCTGATCGCTCAGGGCGTAATTCAGTCCCACGGAGGCGGCCCAATCGCCGATGCTGCGGCTGAAATGCCGGTACGAGGAGGAGACGCCCCACACATCCTGATCAAACAGGATCAGAGAGTTGAGGGTGTCGCCGTTGACCGGGATGGTGGCCGTGTTCTGCGAGGTCTGCACGTACGCGTCGTTCTCATAGCGAACCCCGACATCGGCACGCACCCGGTTGGTCAGACGGAACGAACCGCCCAACACGCCGGAGAAGACGGTGGTCTGCCCTTCGCCGTTCACGTAGTTCGACACGAAGCGACGGAAGCCGTTCCTCGTGGCGGCCAGGTTGCGCACCGGCACCAGCACCGAGTCATTGGCCGCCGTCGTCCGGTTCCGGTAGTGGTAGTAGACATCGGCGCTATCGACGCGCAGGTCGACGAAGTGCGGGTTGTCCCGGACGTCCATCAGAATGTCGGTGAAATACCACTGGTTGGTCTGGGAATAGTTGGCAAAGTAGGCGCCCAGAGAAACGTTGTGACCGCCCTCGAAGGCCTTCTTGAACGTCAACTGATCTTGGAACGCCGAGATCGGCTTCGCCACGTGCCACTCACCACCTGGAGAGAGGAGGCCGTTGGCGGCGTTATAGGCGGTCGGTTTGCCATTCACGTCGAGCACGTTGGGATACGTCAGTGTGTACTTGGAACCCCTCGCGGTGACGTTGTAGATGGTATCCCCCGCGGGAATCGTCACTCTCCCCTGACGATAGCTGCCCCAATACTGGGTGAGGTACGTGCTCACGGCTGTCGCGGTGTCCTGGACATCGAACGGCAGGATGGCGTTCCACTCCTGCTGGTCCTGCATGATCTGGGCGGCGTTATCGACGCTCCAACCGTGCGCGAGATTGAAGCCCGCCCCTGCCGTCAGCCAGTACGCCTTGGTGCGCAGCCCATTGTCCAACGGCAACGTCAACTGTCCGTCCGGCGTCGGGACGGTGATGTTGTTGCCCTCATTGGTGTTCATCGACCCGTAGTCCGAGAATCCCGGGACGTTCTGATACGACTTCAGATTGTTCGTGTCCGGATACATGAACGGGAGGTCCAGGATGAACTGATTGCGGTCGTCGATGACCTTGAGGGAAGTCCGGAAGTAGCCGTTCGTGAAATTCCGGGTGAGGCTGGCCTTGAGCTGACCGCCAGACGTACCGGGAAACCCGGGATCACGCGCGCCCCGATTGTACCGGTAGAAGCCGCCGATGTTGAACCGCCAATCCGGCCCGACCGGGCCGTTCACATTGAAGTCCGTACGCGCGTAATCCCCGGTCCCCCCATACGCCTTCAGGGTCCCCCGCACCTCGGGCCCACCCGTCCGGTTGATGAAGTTGATAAGGGCTCCCGGCGTGTTGGACCCGAACAGCGCGGAGCCGGCACCCCGGACCACCTCCGCGCGTTCAATGTTCTCATCCATACGGAACAGGTTGTCGGCGTTCATGAAAAACGTGTGCATGGTGGGAAACACGGGGAGCCCATCTTCCATGAACATCACATACTCTACGCCGAGAATGCCCCGCATACCGATATTCTCGTTCACCTCGCCGCCTGAGCTCTCGATCCGCGTAAACCCCGGGACATAGCGCAGAATCTCCGTCGTGCTCCGCGGTGCGGCCTGCGTAATATCCGCTGCGCTCAGGACGGTCGTCGCGTTGCTCGTCTCGAGCTTGGTGCGAGGGGTCGCGGTGCCGGTCACGACGACCGCCTCAAGGTTCAAGGGATCGCTCGCCAGCGTGAAGTTGTGCGTGGCGCGCTGGCTGCCGCTCACCGTAACGGACGCGGTCTGGCCGCGGTACCCGATGAGCCGCGCCCGCACCGTGTGCACCCCGGCGGTCACCGCGTCGATCAGGTAGCTGCCGTCCGCGCCGCTCACCGCCCCCTTGCCCGACTGGTCCAGCGAGATCTGGGCGCCCGAGAGCGCGGCGCCCTGCTCGTCGGTCACCTTACCGCCGACCGACCCTTGAGCGCGCGCCCGTCCCGGCGCCGCGAGGCACACCAGTCCCAGTACGACGCCGGCCGCGAACCTACACGCACTCTGCTTCCTGGACATACGGATTTCCTCCGGATGGAAAAGGACAACATCATTTCAACCTGCGACGTCGGCGGGAGTGGAACACATGTGCGAGCATGAACGCGGTGTCGGCGCTCGTCAAGACCCGCGCCGTCACCGCGAGCCCCGGTTCGGATCCCACACTGCGACACCCACCCGCGAGTCGGCCGTCCCGTAGTACAGGTACCAGCGCCCATGGAACGGGACCAGGCCCTCGACGAACGTGGTACCGCTGGCGTACTGCCCGGTCCGTTCGTAATCCTCCGTAGGCCGGAGGAACGGCGCGTCCGAGCGGGCGATCAGCTTGAGAGGATTGGTGGGATCGAAGAGCGCCTGCCCGCCGGTATACACCCGCGCGGGCAGCGTCGGGTCGCCGTACTCACCGCTGTTGCCCGCGTTATACAGCAAGAGAACTCCGCGCGGGGTGAGGAGCGCCGGCGGGCCGGCCTCGACCAGCCAGGAGTCAAAGTAGCCCGGGCGCGGCGAGAGCACCTTGACCAGCCGGCCGCTCGAGTCTGCCAGCGGCGTCCAATCCACGAGGTTGTCTGAGGTCGCGATGAGAATGTCGGGAACGTTGAAGTACATCCAGTACTTCCCGCGCACCGCGGTCGCGATCACCCGGTTGCCGGCCACCTGGCCGAGGATCGCCCCGGACTTGGATTCCAGATCCCGGTACCTGCCGCCGCCCGCGCGGGCGAACGCGGGACCGTGCTTCGTCCAATGGACCAGGTCTCGCGACGTTGCGATGGCGAGCCGGGGGATGTCGCGGTTCCACTGCGTGTAGGTCAGCACGTACGTGCCGTCCGGCGCCTCGATGAGACGCGGATCCTCGACCCCCCCGGGCCATTCGAACTGCGCCTGGGCATCCTTGTCCGGGTACAACACCGGCGCGCCGGCGCGCGTGAAGCGCAGCCCGTCCCCGCTTTCGGCCAGCCCGAGACGCGAGGTATGGCGGCCGATCCGCATCTCGCCGCTCGCGTCCTCGGCGCGATACAGCACGTACACCTTCCCGTCTCTCACGACGGCGGCGGGATTGAAGGTGGCGTACTCCTCCCACCGCACGATGCTGTCGTTCACGGGAGAGCGAAACGTTGCGACTGGATTGGGCGTGAGGACCGGGTTGACCTGTTTGGGCTTCTCAAAGGGACCAAACATCCACCCCCGCCCCGGTCCCTGTCCCTGCAGCGCGCCCAGCAGCGACAGCCATGCTAGCGGGGCCACAGCCATGCGAACGCCCCGGCCGTGAGCAGCGCGTAGATCACTCCGTCCACCGTCGTCTTGATGGTGGTCATCCAGGCGCGGCGATACCAGATCGACATCTGCCACAGCGCCAACACGTACCCCACGAACGCGGTGACGCCGGCGAACCGGAAGACCTGCAGCGACGACGCGCCCGCGGGGAGCGCACGCCCCGCCACGTACGCGGCGAAGCATCCCACCACGACGGCGTACAGGAACCACTGCACGAGTTGGTTACGCATCGACATGGAGCCGCCGGGCCACACGGTGAGCATCAGCACGGGGCCCTTCTTGAACTTTTCGAGGAACTGCGGGGAGCGCATCTCCTCCCGGCTCGACGGGCGGGGCAGCATGTAGTCCCCCGGCGGGATGGCGAGCGGCCGCAGCGCGTCCATCACGCGCTCTTCGTTCGACAACTTGGGGTAGTCGCCCTTGTGCCAGGGCGACGCCATGTGGATCAGCGAGCTCACGACGAACACGAGCACCGCCGACAGCAGGATCGGGAGCCACAACGCGAGCAGTCCGATCATCGCGACCTCCCTCGTTCCATCACCGTTGTGCGTCGGCCAGGTTCTGCACCGCCGCGGCGAGCGCCTGCACTTTCGTTTGATCGGCGGACGCCCGGGCATCACTGCTCAGCTGCGACGCCAGCTGCGCCAGCGCGTCGCGGCGCGGTTGTCCCGAAAGCCGCTCGGAGCGCGTCAGCGCGGCGCGCGTGGCGGCCAATTGATCGGGCGTCAGGCCGTTGGTGCGGGCAAGCTGGTCCACGTAGGCGCGGGCCACCACGGGGCTCGCGGGCCAGACCAGCTTGGGCTGATCCTGCACGTTCATATAGTCGAAGTGCACCAGCTTGGCCGCGTCGATCTCGTTCTGGGAGAGGAAGCCGCTCGGCTGCAGTTCCAGGATATCGAGTCCGCGGGCGATCTCCGAGCTCACGATGTAGCCGTTGTACCAGTATGCGGACCACGAGCCGGCGCCGACCATCTTGGTCGAGTCCATCGGACCACGGTCGAAGTAGGCGATCTCTTTGGGGTGCGCCGCATCGGTCCAGTCGAACACCGAGATGCCGCCCTGATACCAGGCCTGGACCATGATGTCGCGCCCGGGGATCGGAATCAGCGAACCGTTGTGCGCCACGCAGTTCTCGAACGGCGTCTGTGGGGCCAACATCTTGTAGTAACTCTGGAACGTCATGGTGTCGTGGACCAGCGTGAAGATCGCATCCGCCCCCCACTCGGGCTTGTCGGTCGCGCGGCACTTGGGCTGCCCGCCGCCGCCCCATTCGTCGGAGAAGAGCAGCTTGGTCCCGTCGTTGTTGAACGTCGCCGAATGCCAGTAGGAGAAGTTCGAGTCGGCCACGGCGCCGATCCGTTTGGGGTGGGCCACGTCGTGGATGTCGAGCAACAGGCCGTAGCCGCCGCACGCCCCGCCGGCCAACCCGATCGCCGGATAAACGGTGATGTCGTGGCACTGGGTCGGTCCGGGGCGAATGCCGTTGCTCGAACCGGGCGGCGGACGGTTGACCAGCAGGTCCACGATGCCCTGCAGCGCCCCGCGCAACGAGGCGCTGTCGGCGCCGGTCGCGGGCCCTGTCCCGTTGCGCGCTTTGACGATGCTGTCGAGCAGCGGCTGGACGAAGCCCGACGGCGCCACCAACTCCATCCCCCGCACCATCGCCGTATCTCCGCCCTTGGCGCGCGCCGAGTCGGCGGCCCGCGCCGCGGCCGCGATATCCTCGGGTGCCTCGGCGTGCGTGGCGGCTTCCGTGAGATCGTTGAAGATCCGCGGCGAGCTCACGATGCTCGCCAGTTCGGGGTGCGCGAGCGGCACCTTGATGACCTCGATGCGGAACAGCGCCGAGTTCGGGTCCTGGTCCGGAGCCAGCTTCGAGCATCCCGGGAGCTCGTTGGGCGACCGCACGCCCGCCGACCCGGAGACGTAGATGTACACGTTCTCTTTGTCGCTGGGATCTTCCACCACGGTGTGGGTGTGCGAGCCCCGGCAAGTCTGCACATTCGCGATGTATTTCGGGCTGGCGATGTCGCTGATGTCGAAGATCCGGATGCCCCGTAAGCGGGCCGCGCTCACCGAGTCGTGCACCCCTTCCGTACCGCAGTCGAGGCGGCCCGACGTTCCCTCTCCAGACACGAAGAGCAGGTTCTTGTAGACAGAGACGTCGCTCTGCGATGCCGGGCAGAGGTACCCGATCTTCAGCCGCGGCTTCTTCGGGTTCGCAATGTCCCAGACCTGATAACCGTTGTAGTTCCCCTGGATGGCGTACTGACCGGAGAACGAGAGGTCGGAGTTGGTAACCCCGGCGAATTTCTCGGACGGCCGCGTTTTCGAGACCACCCGCAGGTTCCAGGTGGCCTCGCCGGCGTTCATCTCTCCCGCGCGCAGGCCGACGCGCCGGTCGGGGCTGGGCGCCGTGGTGGACATGTCGAGTTTCGCGCTGGCGCACGCCGCGAGCGACAGCGCCGCGATTACCGACAGGGAAGACGTTGCTGAGTTCACATGGGGCTCCGTCTGAGGACATCGAGCATGCGAGTCATGCGGTCAATTTCGGTCGTCTGATCGGCGTACACGTCGGAGGCGAACCGGTAAACGATCTCCTCTTCGCCTCCGCCCTGCGAGCCGAACAACTGATTCACCATGGTGATGGCACCCTGGTGGTGCTGGATCATGAACTTGAGGAACAACCGGTCGAACTCGGGACCCCGCGAGCTGTCCAGCTGCTCCAGCTGCTCGGCGGTCAACATCCCGGGCATCAGCGACGCGTGATCCATGCCCGGCATCGAGTGGCGCGACGTATCCACTTCCGGCACCGTCTCATGGCGGTCCCGGAGCCAGCGTTGCATGAGGACGATCTCGTCCCGTTGGCCGACGACGATCCGCTCGCACAGGGCGCGCACCGCCGCACTGGCGGCACGCGAGGGCGCCCAGCCGGCGATCAGCACCGCCTGTGCGTGGTGGGCGATCATGCCGGCCATGAAGTGCACGTCGGCCGCCGTGTAGGATGCGGGTGCGACGACGTGCTCCGAGGCCCCCTGACGGGTAGCCGTGCCACACGCCGCCGCGGCGATCACCGCGAGCAAGGGGGTCTTCATCCCTACATCCCGGCTCGACCGGCGCCCCTCCCGTTGGCCAGGTCCGACACAGCGGCAGCAAGCGACCGCACCTTCACCTGATCGGCGGCGCTTTGGGAATCACCGTTCAGTTGGGTCGCCAACTGCGTCAGCGCGTTCTGGCGCTCGAGCCCCGACAGCCGTTCGGCGCGCGCCAGCGCAGACCGCGCGGCCGCGACCTTGTCCGGCGCCAGACCGTTGGAGCGCGCCAGCTGGTCCACATACGCGCGCGCCACCGCGAAGCTCGGGGGCCAGACCAGCTTCGGCTGGTCCTGCACGTTCAGGTAGTCGAAATGCACGAGCTTCGCCGCGTCGATCTCGTTCTGCGACAGCCAGCCGCTCGGCACCAACTCGAACACGTCCAGCCCGCGCCCGATTTCCGAGCTGACGATGTACCCATTGTACCAGTACGCAGACCACGAGCCGGCGCCCACCAGTTTGGTCGAGTCCATCGGGCCGCGGTCGAAGTACGCTATTTCTTTGGGGTGCGCCGCATCGGTCCAGTCGAACACCGAGACGCCGCCCTGATACCAGCCCTGCACCATGATGTCCCGTCCGGGGACCGGGACGAGCGAGCCGTTATGCGCCACGCAGTTTTCGTTGGCCGTCTGGGGCGCCGGCAGCTTGTAGTAGCTCCGGAACGTCATCGTGTCGCGTGCCACGGTGAAGATCGCGTCGGCGCCCCATTCGGGCTTGTCGGTCGCGCGGCATTTGGGCGCCAGACCCCCGCCCCACTCGTCGGTGAACAGCACCTTGGTGCCGTCGTTGTTGAACGTCGCCGAATGCCAGAACGCGAAGTTCGAGTCGGCCACCGCGGCGACGCGCCGCGGGTGGGCTGGATCGCGAATGTCGAGCAGCAAACCGTATCCAGCGCACGCGCCGCCTGCGATCCCGAGCGCCGGGTAGACGGTGATGTCGTGGCACTGGACCGGGCCGGGCCGGGGGCCGGCCGCGGCTGGCGGGTTGAAGATCTTGTCGATGATGGCCTGCACGTTGGCGCGGAGCGTGGCGCTGTCCGCGCCGGTCGGCGCCCCGGTGCCGCCGCGCGCCTTTACGATGCTGTCGAGCTGCACCGCGACGAACCGGGGCCGCAGCACGTGCTCGGTGCCGAAGAACGTCGCCGTGAACGCACCCTTGGCGCGCGCCTCCGCGGCCGCCTTCGCCGCGGCGGCAATGTCTTCCGGCGCCTCGCCGTGCGCGGCCGGCTCGGCCAAGTCGGCGAGGATCGCCGGCTTGCTCACGACATGCGCCTGTTCGGGATGGGCGAGGGGCACCTGGATCACCTCGATCCGGAACCGCTCGCTGTTCGGGTCCTTGTCCGGGGTCAGGTCCGAGCACCCGGCGAGCTCATTGGGCGATCGCACCGGGGCCGACCCCGACACGTAGATGTAGAGGTTCGCCTGGTCGTTCGGGTCCGTTACCACGGTGTGGGTGTGCGAGCCGCGGCACGTCTGCACGTTGGTGATCGGCTTGGGGTGCGCGATGTCCGAGATGTCGAAGATGCGGATGCCACGCATGCGGTCCTTGCTCACCGAATCAGGCACGCCCTGGGTACCGCAGTCGAGCCGGCCGTTGAAGTCCTCACCCGACGTAAACAGCAGGTTGCGGTATACCGAGACGTCGTTCTGCGCATCGGGGCAGACGTAGGTCGTGACCAGGGTGGGATGGCTCGGCTGCGCGAGGTCCCACACCTGCAACCCGTGGAAGTTGCCCTGGATGACGTAGTGCCCGGTGAAGGCGATATCCGAGTCCAAGAAGCCGAAGTCGCCCGGATTGGTGTCGTCCGTGAACGCGGCCGGCTTGGGCGCCGCGGAAACGAGTCGCAGGTTCCACGCCGCCTGAGCGGCGTTCATCCACCCCGCGCGCAACCCGACGCGCGGGTCCGGGCTGGGCGCCGCGGGAGACAGGTCGAGCTTTGTGGCGGTAGCGCAGGCGGTGACGGCCGTGCCGATCGCGAGCAGGACGAACTTGGATCTCACTGGGGGCTCCGTTGTGGGGGTTGAGACAGGCCGTCGAGCATCCGGGTCATGCGGTCGATCTCCGTGGTCTGATCGGCGCTCACGTCGGAGGCGATCTGAAACAACGGCCCGTCCCGGGCGGCGCCCGGGGTGTCGACCAGCTCGCGCACCATGGTGAGCGCGCCGCGGTGATGCTGGATCATGAAGGTGAGGAACAGCCGGTCGAACTCCGGGCCGCGCGCGGCATCGAGCTGCGCCAGCTGTGCCGGGGTCAGCATGCCCGGCATCAGCGTGGGGTGATCCATGCCGGGCATCGTATGGCTGCGGGGGTCGGAGTCCGGCACCGGCTGATGCCGCTCCTCGAGCCAGCGCTGCATGATCGCGATCTCGTCGCGCTGCCCGACCACGATGCGCTCGCACAGCGCGCGCAGCGCCGGACTCGCGTCGTGCGTCGGCGCCCAGCCGGCGATCAGCACGGCCTGAGCGTGGTGGGCGATCATGCCGGTCACGAAGTGCACGTCCGCCGCGCTGTACCCGGGCCGGCCGCCGTCTGCCTGGGCCCGCGCCGCGGGCACGATGAGCGCCAGCGCCCCGATTCCCACCGTGCAAGCTCTCGTCATGATGCGGCCCGACCCCCTCTTGACCAAGCGCGCTAAAGCTGCGGGCGGCGCGCGCGTCGGGCAAGATGGCTCAGGCCGCGGCGCTCCCGCTCGTCTTCGAGGCGGCCCAGTTCAGGAGCATGAGGCACGGCACGACGTACGGAAAGATCCCGTACAGGGTGTCACTCACCGAGTGCGAGTGGCGATCGACCGCCCAAAAGACTTGCACGCAGAACAGGGCGGCGAGGAGCACCAGCACGAAGGCCTGCCAGGTCACCGGCCGGTACACCCAGCCCCACGAGACGAACCAGCGGCGCTGCACCATGATTCACCTCCCAAGAGCGCGGATCATCCAGTCGAGCAACGCGAGGGGGATCGGCAGGAGCGTGAGCCCGACCGAGAACGCGAAGCCGTAGCGAAACATCGCCGGCCCGACCACGGCGTACCCATCGCCCCACCGGCGCCGGATGTACAGCTCCGCTGCCGCCCCTCCGCTGTAGCACAGGTTAGCCAGCACGGCGTACGCCACAATGCCCACAAGGCCCAAGGGGACGCCCGGCGCGGCGCGGGGCGGCAGCAGGGCGAACAGGCTTTGGGCTGCGAGGGATAGGACGCCGGCCACGGCCAGGACGGCGTTGTACACCGGGCGCCGACTCTCCCACCACGCGAGGACCGACCACCCGTTGCGTGGCGCGTACACCGGCGAGAAGAAGAACCGAACCAGCGCGGACACCGAGCCTCCCTGAGGATCGATACAGTACAATGTACTTTATGATGCAAAGTACAGTCAAGCCAGCTCTCTACCGGGCCTTGCTGCGACCCTGCATAATAGGCCGACGCTGCTGTGGTGCGACGTTCGTCAACCTCACGTGACCCATGGAGACGCCGTGAAGACGCACACCTTTTCGCGCCGCGAATTCGTCGGCCTGAGCGCGGCGGCCGCCGGCGCATCGCTCGCCGGGAAGCCGCTCGGGCCGCTCCCGTCCCCGCTCCTGCCCGATCCCAAGGCCGTGGCGGCCAGTGACCGGGTCCGCTTCGGCATGATCGGCATCGGCATGCAGGGATCCGGACTCTTGTCCGAATCGATCCGGCTGCCGGGGATCGAATGCGCCGGTGCCGCTGACCTGTACGACGGGCGACACACGCTGGCCCGGGAGATCGTGCGACCCGATCTACCGGTCACGCGCCGCTACCAGACGCTCCTGGACGACAAGACCATCGACTGCATCGTGGCGGCGGTGCCCGATCACTGGCACAAGCAAGTGGTGGTGGACGCGGTCTCCGCGGGGAAAGACATCTACTGCGAGAAGCCGATGTCGCACAGCGCCGCCGACGGCGTGGCCATGGTCGCGGCGGGGAAGCAGACCGGACGCATCATCCAGATCGGCTCGCAGCGTGTCAGCTCCCAGATCTGCGCCAAGGCCAAAGAGCTGATCGCGCAGGGGACGCTCGGCGATCTGATGCTCGTCGAAGGATGGCTCGGTCGCAACGATCCCACCGGCGCCTGGGAGTATCCACCGCCGCCGGACCTGTCGCCCCAGAATCTCGACTGGGACACCTGGCAGGGGACGGTACCCAAGCGGCCGTTCGATCCTCACATCTTCGCGCGCTGGCGCTGCTGGAAGGAATACGGCACCGGGCTCGCCGGCGACCTGCTGGTCCACCTGATCAGCGGCATGATGTTCATGTTGGGGATCAACGAGCCACCCAAGCAGGCGGCGTCGGTCGGCGGGATCCGGCGCTGGAAAGACGGTCGCAACATGCCCGACGTCCACGCCGTGGTCTACAACTATAGCGAGCTGCCGGTGTACATGCGTCTGAATCTCGGTACCGAGATGCCCGAGACGTACCGCATTCAGGGCTCCAAGGGAATCCTGGAGGTCACGGGATCGACGTTGAGCTACACGCCCCAAAGCGGCAAGGATTCAGGACCGAGCTATTACACCGGCAGTTATCCCAGGGCGCTGCGTGAGGCGTACCTCGCGAAATGGCACCAGGAGAACGATCCGAAGCTGGGCGAGGCGCCAATGTCGGAGACCATTGCTTTCAGCGGGCCCGACTTCGACGACGTCAGGCCGCACCTGTGGACGTTCTTCGAGGCAGTGCGCACGCGGAAACCGGTGGCGGAGGACGTCGTGTTCGGTCACCACGCCGCACTGGCCTGCCACATGGCGAACGAGTCGTACTTTCGCAAGACCATCGTGTCGTGGGACGAGGCCACGAAGACGATCAGAAGCTAAAGCGGACGGTGGCCCGGGGGAGCGATCAGTGGAGCACCGACGAGGCCGAGTTGGCCACGTTCGGGCACTCCCCCGCCCCGCGCGCCCGCACCTCGAGAATCTGTCGCACCGCCAGGTAGTGCTTCCCGCCATAAATGCTGCCCGAGTCCGCCCGGACGCCACGCAGGTGAACGAAGAGCGGTTCGGGAGGCCGGGTGGCTTCCCGCCGGTAGCGCGTCGCGAGTCCCGAATCGGTGACGGTCAGCAGTGTCTTGGGTTGGTCGCACGGCACCAGGGCCCCGCTACCGTCGTCGTTGACGTACAGGCCGCGCACGTCGATCGGGCGCTCGCAGGCGACGAGCACGCCGACGATGGGTATGAGCCTGAGGAGGCGCATGCGTTCTAAACTACGGGCCGTTCGCGAGAACGGAAGGTGGAGCGTACGTTAGACGGTGCACGCGCTCCCACAAGGACACGCAATGATCTTCGGTATTACAAAGTTCACCCTGATCCACGTGGTGTTGAGCCTGATCGGCATCCTCGCCGGTCTCGTCGTCGCGGGAGGGCTCGCGGGCGGCAAACGGCTCGGCCGGTGGGCCCTCGTCTTCTTGGTCACCACGATCTTGACGAGCGTGACCGGCTTCGGGTTCCCCTTCGTCAGCCTGCTGCCGTCACATATGGTGGGGATCGTGTCGCTTGTGGTTCTGGCGGCCGTCGTCGTCGCCCAATACGTGAAACACTTCGCGGGGGCGTGGCGCCGCATCTACGCCGCCGGCGTGGTGCTTGCCACCTACCTCAACACGTTCGTCCTCGTGGTGCAGCTGTTCCGCCGGCTGCCTGCCTTGATCGTCGCCGCACCCACCCAGTCCGAGCCGCCATTCGCGATCACGCAGCTCCTCGTGTTGGGGCTCTTCGTTTGGCTCGGGGTTGCCGCGGATCGGGCGTTCCGCGCCGCACCGATCGGCCCGTCTTGAGATCGTAGCGCATGATCGGGCGCGCCGGCGCCCGGCAGACGACGGTCTTGAATCCGGCCCGCGCGAACGTGGACACGTACCCCGTACTCGACGCACTCGGGGACACCGCCGCATCGAACGGGTAAACCTCGAGCGCGGGAGCTTTTGCGCGCTTGGCGACCCGCAGCGCCGCAGTGATTAACGCCGACGTGATGCCCTGCCGGCGATAGCCCTTCCGCACGTACAGGCAGGACAGCGACCAGACCGGCACATCGTCCACGCGCTTGAGCCGCCAGGTGCGATCGAGCCACGGCACGGCCTCGCGCGGCGTAACCTGACACCACCCCACGGGCACATCGCCCTTGAAAGCCAACAGCCCCGGCGGCGGACCGCGCCGCACGATCGCTCGGAACGCCGTCCTGTTTTTCTCGCGTGGCCGCTTGCGGTAGGCACTGCCGATCCGGCCATACATGCACCAACAGCCATTGCAGGCTCCGTGCGTTCCGAACAGGTCCTCGAGCGCCGGCCAGAGATCGGGCGTGAGGGGACGCACCGTCAGCTTCATGCGAGTCTTAGAGAGCGGCAGGTCTCCGCACCAGGCGCCAGGCCCAGACGCTGAGGCCGACGCTCGCGGCCAGAATGAGCGCATCGCTGGCGAACAGCTGTCGCCGGTCGACGACCTCCCAGACGTGAGCGACGGTGATCACGGCGAACAGGACGCCGGTGGTGACGAGGTAGGCTTTCATGGAGGCGTAAGCTGCGGGCGACGCACGTCCATCGCAAGTCAAGCCGCGAGGCGCCGTACCTCGAACGGCCACGTTCGCCCCTTCCACGACCACGCGCCGAAACACACGACCCCCAGCAGCAGCGCGCCAAGTCCGAACGCGACCACGGTGGGCGGGGTCGTGGCGAAGATGAAAATCCATCCCAGCAGCGCCACGAGACTCGGCAGCGGATAGAGCCACATCCGATACGGCCGCGGCAGGTGCGGCGCGCGCCGGCGCAGCAGCGTCACCGCACCGATCTGCCCGATGAACTGCACGAGAATCCGCGTCGTGATCAACGCGTCTATCACGATGCCGAGCGATGCAAAACCGGCGAGGATCGAGAGGACGCCCAGCACGATGAGCGAGACGCTGGGGAATCCCTGGGAGGGATGCAGGCGCGCGAACACCTTGAAGAAGTAGCCGTCCTTCGCCGCCGCATACGGCACGCGCGAGTACCCCAGCAGGAGGGCGAAGACCGAGGCGAAGGCGGTCCAGAGGATCATCGCAGTGAACAGCGTCGCGACGCCCGGACCGTACGTCCGTTCCATGAACACCGACACGACGAAGTTCGACTGCGGGCGCGAAGCGGCCGGGACGAAGTCCCGCCACGGCACCACGCCGATAATCGACAGATTGATCGCGATGTAGATGACTGCGACCAGGACGGTGCTGACGAGGATCGATCGCGGGATCACCCGGCCGGGGTTCTCGACTTCGTCACCGATATAGCACACATCGTAATACCCGAGGTAGTCGTAGACGCCGATGCGTGAGGCGGCGCCGAGGCCCACGAGAAAGCCCAAGGAGAAGTGGAACGCGCCCGGCGGAAAGTCGAACGCCACCCTGGGGTCGAAGTGGCGGGCACCGGTCACGCCGACCACGATAACGGTGGCGATCGTGCCGATCCACAGCGCAAGGGTGATCGTTGCAATCGACGTGATCCGCCGGTAGAGCAGTGCCAGGTTCGCGAGCCCGATGACCGTCACGACCAGCATCGTCTCGCGCGGCGTGATCCCCTTCCAGATGTAGCCCAGGTACTGCGAGAAGCCGATGTACCCGGAGGCGATTTCGAGAGGGCCACTGAGCACGAACTGCCACACGAAGAGAAAGCCCATCAGCCGGCCGATCTTCTCGGCGCCGTACCCCTGGCGCAGATACCCGAACGATCCGCCCGATCCCGGCAGCGCCGCGCCGAGCTCGCTCCACACCATCCCGTCGCACAACACGACCACCAGCGCGACGAGCCAGCCGAGCATCGCTTGCGGGCCGCCCAGCGCGGACATGAGGAGCGGGATCGTGATGAACGGTCCGATCCCGATCATGTTCGTCATGTTGAGCGCCGTGGCGTGAATCAGGCCGAAGCGGCGCTCCATCAGACGTTGGAACCACCCGGTGCAATCCGGGCGATGTACAGGCCACGTCCCGCGAGTCCGGAAGGGTCATGCTGTGCCGAGAGACCTGCCCGATGGAACGCCGAGAGCATCTCGTCGACGGTGAACAGACCCAACTCATGCACCTCGGTCGCGTGCCGCGTTCCGTCCGCGGTCTCAATCGTATAGTCGAAGCGGAGGCGCGAAAGCCGGCCTTCTACTTCAGTCGTGCTAAGTCGCTGCACGCGATCGCCCGGAGCTGCGGCGGCGCGGCTCGATTGGTGGC
>Ga0209156_10002202_pt1 | contig 15407 bp, 14 predicted proteins | sample GraSoiAngelo_124_FD_185881 | JGI IMG/M metagenome (GOLD analysis project Ga0209156, IMG submission 185881) | Grasslands soil microbial communities from the Angelo Coastal Reserve, California, USA - 14_0927_05_20cm (SPAdes) (version 2) | ecosystem: Environmental > Terrestrial > Soil > Grasslands...
CACCTCGCGCCCGATGGCGGCCTGCGCCTCCATCGTCGATCCCGCGACGTGGGGCGTGAGGATCACGTTCGCGAGCCCACGCAGCGGCGTGAGGAAGTCGTCGGTGTTCGACTCGGGCTCCTCGGGAAATACGTCGACGGCGGCGCCCGCGAGGTGACCGCTCTTCAGCGCCTCCGCGAGCGCGGGCAGCGCGACGACGTTCCCGCGGCTCGCGTTCAACAGATACGAGCCCTTCTTCATCATCGCGATCTCGTTGGCGCCGATCATGTCGCGCGTCTTCGGCGTTCCTGGGACGTGAAGGGTGACGAAGTCCGATCCGCGCAGGAGCGCCTCGAGGCTCGGGCAGGTGCGGATGTTCCCGATGGGGAGCTTGCTCCCGGTGTCGAAGAACGAGACGCGCATGCCCATCGACTCGGCGAGGACGCCGACCTGCGAGCCGATGTGGCCGTACCCGACGATGCCGAGGGTCTTGCCACGGACCTCCATCGATCCGGTGGCCACCTTGCGCCACTTGCCCTCGTGCATCTCGCGGGTCCGGTCGCCGAGCTTGCGCGCCAGCCCGATGATCTCGGCCACGATCAGCTCCGCGACGCTGCGCGTATTCGAGAAGGGCGCGTTGAACACCGGCACGCCGAGATGGTTCGCGGCCTTCAGATCCACCTGGTTGGTCCCGATGCAAAAGCAGCCCAGCGTGAGCAGGCGCCGGGCATTCTCCAGCGCGCGGCGCGTCACATGGGTCTTGCTGCGGATGCCAAGGACGTGCACGTCGCGGATCCGCTCGGCGAGTTCGTCCTCCTTCAAGGCGCCCGGGACGGTCTCCAGCCGGAAACCCTCGCCGCGGAAGAGCTCCTGTGCCGTCTCGTGGATGTTCTCGAGCAGGAGGACCTGGATCTCGTTCTTCGGAAAGGAGGTTTCCACAGCCGCGGCCTATAGGACCGCAGAGCGCGTTTGTCATTGGCTTCCGGCGGGCGCGGCCCTGGCGGCTGTCCAATTTCTGGACAACTGGCACATCGAGGCTCCATTCACAGGTTTCCCATCCGTGCGATTCGCTCGATCCTCCACAGTTCTCGCACAGGCGCGGGGATTGCCCGCCCACAGGCACCCCACAACGGAGCGGTCAGATCGTGAACGTCGCCGCTGAGCGCGCGATCGTCCTTTCGCAGGCTTGCAGCGTGGCACACCCATTGCTCCTGTAGTGCGGCGTGTCCGGCGGCTCGGTGGGTCGCTGAGATACGTCGGCCTCGAACCCATTCTGCGAAAGGAGGATGGGGGTTCAGGTCAGGAACCTCGAGCGGGTCGGTAACCTGGTCCCAGGTAAGCCGTGCCCCGCGCTGTCGATACACCGAGGGCCGGTCGCGGCGGGCTCGCCGCGAAGGAAGGCCGTGGGTGGAGGGAACGCGAAATCGTTCCCACGGTGCGTGGAGTGAAGACCCGGAGGAGGAAAAGCCCAGGAGGGGCGCGGAGCGGATGGGACCCTAAACAGGTTCCGCTCGTCACCGCACTCGCCGCGGGGAGCAAAGCCCTGAAGCCGGGGGCGTCGGAGCTGGCGCGGGTCAAACCGCAGGCTCTGGCGCCCAACGACAGGAGGGCATGAACGGGCCGGGGAAACCCGGTACGGCTCCGCGCGAGGGACAATCCCCTGGAGGGCGAACCCTGGACGTGGCTGCGGGGTGAAACAAACCCGCAAGGCAGGTGGCGGAGCAAACCGTCGAGGGCGCGCGAAACGCCGAGGACGGAACGTAGCGCAGGGTCGGGTGCCTTGCGCAATGAGTGGACGCCATCGGCTGGTGCCGCGATGAGGGAACGGAACCCCAAGGGAGGCGCTTCTCGATCTGCCCGCCGTAAGGCGGTCGGGCCGGAAGGCAGGTCGCAGGCCGCAGGACTCTGAAGGAGGCGACAAGCTCGAGGGAGGATGAAACCGCTCGCTCACGCTGGCGGTGGACGGCGGATGGAGAGATACCGCGGGGCCCGTCGGAAACGTACGAGGCTTCGTATTGCGGGAGTGGGGAGACCCGAACGTCCTCGCAATCCATCCGCATACAAGACTCCGGGGAGCATCGAACCTCCATGAGAGGGTGCACGGGACGAGGTGACTCATTCCGGGCAACGGCAAGCGGTCCTTGAACCTCCGAAGGGGACCAGACGTTTTGGCGGGCCTTTGGGCCGCCGGATACGTTTTCGAGGGCGGTGCGACCCGTAGGTCCGCCGCGCGAAAACTGCTGGAGGCCGGGGCTGCGTGAGCGGCTCGCGGCCTCTCGGCGTTTCTGGGCCTCGACGCCGCCCTGATTATCGAACCCTTTTTGGATCTCCAACGAACGTCGGACGCGATGCGCGCGTGCCGTCGGGCGCGCTCGAGATCGTCGCCTCGTGGCTTTCCCGAGTGATATTGCCGGCCCGCCGCCCGGAGCGCTGCCGCTCTCCGGCACCGCTGCTGGTGGGCGTGTTGCACGCGACCACTCCGCGGGCGTAGAGCGGAATGCTCACAGCACTGAATAGGCAATCCATACACCGAGGGGAAATCATGTTGCGAAAGGCATCGCTCACTCTATTGGCGGCGCTCGCCGTTGCCACGGCGGCGCGCGCCGGCGAGATCGGAAGTCAGGAATTCATCCAGCTTCTTCCCGGCGGAGCGGGGTCGATCGATCGGGGCGCCCTGGCCGATATCGGCACGCTCGACCCGGCGACGGAATTTCCTCGCGTGACGCCGGAAGACTTCGGGCTCGAGCAGCTCGCCGGATCGTCGGAGGGTCCCCGCGCTGCTTCTGCGCCCACCTCCTTCCCGGTCGTCGAGAACAGCCGCTTCGCGCTCGTGAACCGTGGCTTCAGCGGGTTCGACGGTCTGAACCACGCCGATCAGCGATTGGCGGGCACCGGCGCCTTCACGAACAGCCAGTTCAGCCTGGAGCCGCCCGACCAGGGACTTTGCGTCGGCAACGGGTTCGTCATCGAAACCGTAAACACCGCGATCGCCATCTTCCGTGCCGGCACGGCGGAGCGCATCGCCGGCCCCACGCCTCTCAACCAGTTCTTCGGGCTCGCGCCCGAGGTCATCCGTGCCAATCCCCCCGTCTTCGGCGATTTCACCAGCGACCCGCGCTGCTTCTTCGACCGCGACACCAACCGCTTCTTCGTCATCCTCTTGCAGCTCGGCGTGGTCCCGAGGACGGGCAACTTCACGGGCGCAAGCAGCCAGCTCATCGCCGTCTCGAAGTCCGGCGACCCGACGCAAGGGTTCAACTTCTTCCGGCTGGATACCACCGCGCACGGGACGCGCTGCCCCTGCTTCGGCGATCAGCCGCTCATGGGTCAGGATGCGAACGGCTTCTTCCTCAGCGCCAATGCCTTTTCGCTGGTGACTGGCCGCTTCGTCGGCGTCCAGATCTATGCGATGTCCAAGCGCGCCCTTGCTGCCGGCGTCGCGCCTCCCTTCGTCGTGCGCATCGCGCTGCCCGCGGCGACGCAGGCTGACGGCACCCGCGACATCAGCGTCCAGCCGGCGTTCAGCGCCGGGACCGACGAGGACGGCAACGCCACCGAGTTCTTCCTCGCCTCCGCGAACATCACGCAGGTGCTGAACAACTCGCTCTCCGTCTTCGCCTTCCGGTCGACCGCGGCCCTCGCTGCGCCACTCGGACCGGGGACGACCTTCAGCTTCACCAAGACGGTGGTGCCGAGCCAGGTCTTCGGCGTTCCGCCCGATGCCGAGCAGAAACAGGGCACCTTCCCGCTCGGCTCGCTCGTGAATCCGAAGGTCACCACCATCCTCGCGACCAACGAGCACCGGATGCAACAGGTCACCTTCGCCGATGGCAAGCTCTGGTCCGCGGTTACCACCGGCCTCTCTTCGCCCGGCGAGGCCGACCTGAAGGCAGGCGTCGCTTGGTTCGCGGTGGGCGTGAAGGCGAAGGCGGGCAGGCCGGTCGAGGCCAGGGTCAAGGACCAGGGCTACATCGCGGTCCCGAATGCGAGCGCTTTCTTCCCCGCCGTCGGGGTGGGCCGCGAAGGTGACCGGGTAGCGATCGGATTCAGCGTCTCGGGGCCCGGCCTGTTCCCGAGCGCCGGGTATGCTTTGGTGCAGGGCGAGGGCCAGACCGGGCGCGTCCATCTCGCTGCCGTCGGCGCAAACTCGGAGGACGGGTTCACCGCCTATCCTTCCCAGACTGACGCTCCCTGCACCGCGCCTGCGGCGGACGGGTCGCAGATCTGCGAGGCGCGCTGGGGTGACTACGGCGCCGCCGCCGTCGACGAGCAGGGCAACATCTGGATGGCCAACGAGTACATCTCGCCGCGGCCGCGCACGGTGCTCGCGAACTGGGGGACGTTCGTGAGCCGGCTCACGACCGACGGGGACTGAGGCCCCGCGTCCACGATCTGCCGGAGGCCGTGGGTTCGCGACTGCGACCCGCGGCCTCCGGCGTTTTGCGGGGTCGACTCGACGGCGGCGCGGTGGGAACATGCGGGGCATGTTCGATCTGGAGCGGTTCGTCGCGGACTGCCGAGCGGCGCTCGCCAACGACGGCGCGCACGGAGCGATTCGCGAGATCGTCGCCCGGGCGGTCTCCGAGCCGGGCCTGGTCCTCGCCGCGCTCGGCGAGCCGCGGCACGCCGGGATCCAGCCGCTCTTGCGCTCGGAAACGCTCACGGTGCTGAACGTCGTCTGGGCGCCGAACATGACCCTGCCGCCGCACGATCACCGGATGTGGGCCGTCATCGGCATCTACACGGGCCGCGAGGACAACATCTTCTGGCGACGCGTTCCGGGCGCCGCGAGCAAGGTCGAGGCGACGGGCGCCAGGGCGCTGTGTGCGAAAGACGCCGAGCCGCTCGGACACCGGATCATCCACTCGGTGACGAATCCGATCCCGCGCTTCACAGGGGCGATCCACGTCTACGGCGGCGACTTCTTCGGCGTCTCGCGCAGCGAGTGGGACGCGGAGTCGCTGCTCGAGGCGTCGTGGGACACGGAGCGGACGCTGCGGAGGTTCGAAGAGGCGAACGCGCGAGCCGAGCGCGGCGCCTGACTCGATTCGGCGATATTTTTGGGTTTCAGGGACGTCGCCGGCGGTCGCTGACGTCTCAGGGGAAGACGCCAGACGACCGCCGCCAACCTACGGGTCTTGCTACAGCTGGAAGATCGCGGCTGCCCCGAGGACCAGCCCCAGAGTGACGACGGTGATCGACAGCTCGGCGAGCGCTCCCACCACGAAGGGACGCATGCCTTGCTTCTTCAGCTCGCGGAAGTCGGTCTTGAGACCGACGCCGGCGAAGGTGAGCAGGAAAGCCCAGCGCGAGACGTTCGCGAGATCGGTGACCTGGGGTCCGCTGAAGGCCCCTACCGTCGCAAGCAGGGAGATGAGCAGGAAGCCGAGGACGAACTTGGGGAACTTCTGCCAGAGGAAGGCAGCCTTGTTCGACACGGTATGCGCCTTCCCGCGCGACGCCCAGTAGACGGCGTAGGCGAGGACCACGAAGCCGATCATCGCGTTGCGCGTGGACTTGGTGAGGCCGGCGATCTTGCCCGCCGCGTCCGAATACACCGAGCCCGCCGCGATCGCCTCCGCGGTGTTGTCGACCGCAAGGCCCGCCCAGACCCCGAAGGCGCGGTCGCTCATGTGCAGCCAGTGCCCGATGAGCGGATAGGCGAAGAGCCCGAACGCGCCCAGCGCGAGGATGGCGGCGATGGCGAAGGTGGCGTCGTCATCGTCGGCGTCGATGGCAGGCTTGGCGGCGATGATGGCGGAGACGCCGCAGATCGACGATCCGATGGCGAGGAGGCTAGTGAGCTTCGGCTTCAGATGGAACGCCTTGCCTACGAAGGTCATGATGGCGATGGCGACGGCAAGCTCGATGGCGACGAGGCCCAGCGAGATCCCGCCGAGGCGCAGCACGTCGCCGAGCAGGAAGCGCGCGCCGAGGAGCACGATTCCCGCTTTCAACCAGAAATCGTAGGTCGCGATGCCGGGCCGGAAGATCCCCGCCACCCCAACCGTGTTGGCGATGACGAGCCCGAAAAGGATCGCCCACAACACGTACTCGATGTTGGGCAGCGCGACGTGGTGCGCCTTGCCGTAGTCGCGCAAGAATTGCTCCGCGGCCTTGCCGGCCAGGCCGACGGTGGCGAGGAGGAGGATCCCGGGCAAGGTGCGGGCGACCCGCTCTCCCAGTCCCAACGGGCGAACGGGAACGATGACTGCTTCGCTCATGGCTGCGTCCTCACCAGGGAATGTGAGGCGCGAGATGGAGCTTCACGAGCACTGCCACGCCGAGAGCGGCGATGACGGCCCACCAGTCGATCGGGATCCGTTTCGGTTGCGGTGACATCTGCGTGCGCCTCCAGGAAAAAGGGAAATGAACCGCGGGCCGCGTGCGCGCGCGCAAGAATTGCGCGCCAGCGGCACGGGACGTTGCGGGTTCAGCTCAAGGGCGAATGGTCGGGATCGTCGCCGATGGGCTTACGCGCGCAGCCGGCCCGAGGGGCCGACGCAACAACACGCGCAAGCGATCATCCGCGACATGCTTACTTGCGTAGCAGCGAGTCTCGCCGCTGTCAACTGTTCCATAACCATTTCGAATTTTCGCGATAACATCTCGCACCATGAACGCCCGCGAACGCGCCGCGTGGAAGCAGAAGCTCGAAGGGATGCGCCGGGAGGCGCTCGGCAAGAAACCCGTGCGCATCGAGCCGAACCGCAAGGACGCGACCGATACGGGTGTGGCGGACGAGGACGCGCAGGCCCTCTCGGAGATGCTGCAGGCGATCGGGTCGCAGCGAAACAAGGGACAGGCCGAGCGGATCGCGCGCATCGACCGGGCGCTGCAGAAGATCGAGGACGACCCCGACCAGTTCGGGCTCTGCGACGAGTGCGGCGAGAAGATCGCGCCCAAGAGGCTCGAGGTGATGCCGGACGCGACGCTCTGCACGGAATGCCAGGGCGCCCGCGATCCGAGGCGCGGGACCACGCGCAAGAAGCTGACCGACTACCGTTGACGAATTGGATGCGCTGTTCGCGCGATCGGCGTACCTTCGGCGGATGCAATTCAGCGAACTGGGGCTTTCCGAGAAGAGCCTGGCCACGCTTGCGCGCGCCGGCTTCGAGGCCCCCACCCCCGTTCAGGCGCAGGCCATTCCGCCCGCGCTCGAGGGAAAAGACGTCATCGGCTGCGCCGCGACGGGTACCGGCAAGACGCTGGCGTTCGTGCTGCCGATCCTCGAACGGCTGGAGGGCAAGCACGGCACGCGGGCCCTGGTGCTGGCTCCCACGCGCGAGCTTGCGCTGCAGATCGGCGCCGAGATGGAACGGTTCGGTCATGGCCGCAAGGTGCGCAGCGCCGTAGTCATCGGCGGCGTCGGGATGTCGCCACAGACGCAGGCGTTCCGAGAGGGCGTGGAGGTGATCATCGCCACTCCCGGCCGGCTCAACGATCACCTCGATCATCGGACGGCACGTCTCGATCAGATCGAGATCCTGGTCCTCGACGAGGCGGATCGGATGCTGGACATGGGCTTCTTGCCGCAACTGCGGCGAATCCTGCAGCACGTGCCTCGCAAGCGGCAGTCGCTGCTCTTCTCCGCGACCATGGCGGGCGAGGTCGCGAAGTTCTCGCGCGAGAGCCTGACGGATCCAGTGCGGGTGGACATCGTCAAGAGCGGCGCGACGGCGGAGCGCGCCGAGCAACAGGTCTTCCTCGTCGGCGAGGAAGAGAAGACGGCGCTGCTCCTTGCCCTCCTCGAGCAGGATGACCTCTCGACGCTGGTATTCACCCGCACCAAGCGCCGCGCCGACCGATTGTCGAAGGCGCTCGCGCGGGCCGGGCACAAAGTGTCGGTCATCCACGGCGATCGCTCCCAGTCGCAGCGGGACCATGCGCTCGACGGCTTTCGCGCGGGAACCTCGCGGGTCCTGGTCGCCACCGACATTGCGGCGCGCGGGATCGACGTCGCGGAGATCGGACACGTCGTCAATTTCGATCTGCCTCACGTGCCCGAGGACTACGTGCATCGCGTCGGCCGGACCGCGCGCGCCGAAGCGAGCGGCCGCGCGTCGAGCTTCGCTTCCCCGGACGAGGCCGACCTCTTGCGCGGGATCGAGAAGCTGACTCGCCGTACGGTCGCGCGCGCGGCGGTGCCGCGGGAACACGAGCACTTCCAGCGCGAGGTGCGGCGCCGGGCCGCCGAGCCACCCCGGCCGGGGAAGCCGCGCCGGACCCACGCCAGCGGAGGCGGCGCGCGGCGAGCGAACCGGAACGCGCCAGCAGCAGCGGCAGAGGCCTCGCATCCACCGCGCACGATCGGAAGCTGGAAACCGCGCCGGCGCAGGTGAAAGTCGTGCCACACTCCCCGCGATGAGCGCGCCCGCTGAAATCCTCGATCAGGTCCTGGCCACCGTCGCGCCGCTGCTCACGGCGAGCGGGTACAAGAAGTCGGCGCGGAATTTCGTCGCGCTCGGCGACGGCGTCGGGCGCGTCGTCCAGTTCCAGACCAGCCAGTTGAAGAAGCCCGAAGAGGCGACCTTCACCATCAATCTCCTCGTGACGTCGGTCCCGTTCTACGAAGCCTACGCGGATGCTCCGTTTCCGAAGAACGTAGCCAGCGCGGAGCCCGTCGTGTCCGCCGGCATCGGCCGCCTCATGCCGGATGGAGAGGCGATCTGGTGGAGCCTCGAGCCCCGCGTGAGCAGCGCGCTGATCGCGAAAGAGGTCGGGGCGTTGCTGCAAGAGCGTGCGCTCCCATTCCTTGCTCGATTCGAAAGCGAGGACGCCCTCCTGCGAGAGCTCGAAGCGGGCGACGCGCTCCCGGGGTTCTCAGCAATGCGCGAGCGGTGCCGCGCCGTCCTGCTCGCGAAGCGGGGAAGAAAAGCCGAAGCGGGGAAGGTCCTGGCCGCGCTCGTCGAGGCGAATTCGGCGGAGGGGTTGGAAGGATTTCGTGAGTCGGTGAACCAGCTCGCCCGGCGCCTCGGCATATAGAGCGATGACGGCGCGTAAACACGGCGAGGACCTTCGCGGCGTGAGCCGCCTCGTAATCGAGGCGACGCGAGGGATCACCGATCTAGTTGAAGCGGCGCATCGTGAGATCGGAAGCGGCCCCGTAATCCTCGGAAGACCGTTCAAGATTCCTGTTCGCGCCATCGGTGCAGTTGCCTATGGCGGCGTTCGAGCAGTCGCCGGTCTCGTGGGCGCGGGCATCGACATCGCTCTCGCGCGGCTCGCCCCTCTGCTCGGCGAGAGCGCGCCGGGTGCCGAGCGCGAGGTGTTGCTCGCCGTGCTCAACGGCGTCCTCGGCGATCACTTGCAAGCAACGGGCAATCCGCTCGCGATCGAGATGCGGCTTCGCCACGATGGCCGACCGCTCGAGGTGACGAAAATGGCGCTAGCCGCGAGCTTCCCAGAAGCGAGCGGCAAGCTCCTCGTCCTCGTCCACGGCTCTTCGATGTCGGATCTGGGTTGGACCCGGAAGGGACACGACCACGGAGCCGCCCTCGCCCGCGACCTCGGATACTCGACGGTCTACCTGCACTACAACAGCGGGCTGCACGTCTCTACGAACGGCCGCGCGTTCGCCACGCTGCTCGAGAGCCTCGTCGAGGAGTGGCCCGTGCCGGTCGAGGAAATGACCATCGTCGCCCACAGCATGGGCGGGCTCGTTACGCGGAGCGCTTGTGACGTGGCGGCCGCTGCGGGTCAGCGGTGGGTGACGCAGTTGCGGAACCTCGTCTTCCTCGGAACGCCTCACCATGGGGCCCCCTACGAGAGGGCAGGGAACATCGTGGACTTTGCGCTCGGCATCAGCGCGTACAGCGCTCCCTTCGCCCGCCTCGGGAAGATCCGGAGCGCCGGTGTTACCGACATGCGGCACGGTAGCGTGCGCGACGAGGACTGGGTTCGGCGCGACAGGTTCGCGTACGGCGCGGACCGCCGGCGGCCGATGCCGTTACCGGAAGGGGTGCGATGCTTCGCGGCGGCCGCGACCAAGGCCACGACGGAATCGGGCAAGCCACGCAGCGACGGTCTCGTTCCCGTCGACAGCGCGCTCGGCCGTCACCGGACGCCGGCGCTGACGCTGGCCTTTCCCCCCGACCACCAATGGATCGGTACGGGGATGAACCACGTCGACCTTCTCAGCCGGCCCGAAGTGTACGAGCTCCTGAGGCGGTGGCTGGGCGACGGAGCGAACGCCCTCAAATCGTCCGCAGCACCGCGATGAGGTCCGACTTCTCCTCGAACCCGATCCCCGGCGCCTCCGTCAGCGTGACGTGCCCGTCCTCGACGCGCACCGGGTCGGGGAAGCCGCCGAAGGGCTGGAAGAGATCGGGATAGGACTCGTTTCCCCCGAGCCCCAGCCCCGCCGCGATGTGCAGCGAGAGCTGGTGCCCGCCGTGCGGGATGCAGCGGCGCGGTGACCAGCCCTCGGAGCGGACGACGTCGAGCGTGCGCAGATACTCGACCAGGCCGTAGCTCAGCGCGCAGTCGAACTGGAGGATGTCGCGGTCTTTGCGCATGCCGCCGTAGCGGAGGAGGTTGCGCGCGTCTTGATGGGAGAAGAGGTTCTCGCCCGTGGCAACCGGGCCCTCGTATCGATGCCCGAGCTCCGCTTGCAGTGCGTAATCCAGCGGATCGCCCGCTTCCTCGTACCAGCGCAGGCCGTAGGGGGCGAGCGCGCGGCCGTAGGCGAGGGCGGTCTCGAGGTCGAACTTCCCGTTTGCATCGACCGCCAGGCGCGAGCCGTCGCCGACGACCTGCAGCACCGACTCGATCCGGCGGAGATCCTCCTCGAGCGGCGCGCCCCCGATCTTCATCTTCACCACCGTGTAGCCGCGCTCGACGTATCGCCGCATCTCGTCCTGCAGCGCTGAAGGGCCCTTGCCCGGGTAGTAGTAACCACCGGCCGCGTAAACGAAGACACGCGGTGTCGCGGCCGCGCCGTACCGATCCGCGAGCAGCCGGAAGAGCGGTTTGCGCGCGATCTTCGCCACCGCATCCCACACCGCCATGTCGACGGTGCCGACAGCGACCGATCGCTCCCCGTGCCCGCCCGGCTTCTCGTTGGTCATCAGCGCCGCCCAGATGCGACCCGGGTCGAGGTTCTCTCCGCTCTCGTCGAGGAGCGATCTCGAATCGGCGGACATCAGCCGCGGGATGAACCGATCGCGTAGCAAGGGACCCTGCCCGTAGCGGCCGTTCGAATTGAACCCGTACCCCACGACTGGCGCGCCGTCGCGGACCACGTCGGTGACCACGGCAACCGCCGAGAGAGTCATCTTGCTGAAATCGATGACCGCGTTGCGGATCTGCGAGGCGATGGGGAAGGTCCGCTCGCGGACCTCGACGATCTTCACAGCGCCTCCGCGATCGCCTTCCCCAGCTCTTCGGTGGTCGCCTTGCCGCCCATGTCGCGGGTCCGCGGACCCGCGGACAGGACGCGCTCGATGGCACGGACGATCGCATCGCCAGCATCCTTGTGCCCGAGGTGCTCGAGCATCATCGCCCCCGACCAGATCTGGCCGATGGGGTTGGCGATGCCCTGTCCGGCGATATCGGGAGCGGAGCCGTGCACCGGCTCGAACATCGACGGGTAGTCGCGCTCCGGATTGAGGTTCGCCGAAGGAGCGATGCCGATGGTGCCGGTCACGCCCGGTCCGAGGTCGGACAGGATGTCGCCGAACAGGTTCGATCCCACCACCACGTCGAATCGGTCGGGCCGCTGCACGAAGTGCGCGCAGAGGATGTCGATGTGGAACTTGTCGACTTTCACCTCGGGGTAGTGCTTGGACATCGCCTCCACGCGCTCGTCCCAGTAGGGCATGGTGATCGAGATCCCGTTCGATTTCGTCGCCGAGGTGAGGTGCTTTTTCGGCCGCGACCGCGCCAGTTCGAAGGCGTAGCGCAGGATCCGGTCGACGCCCTTGCGGGTGAAGGTGCTCTGCTGCACCACCACTTCGTCTTCGGTGCCTTCGTAGAGTCGCCCGCCGATGGACGAGTACTCGCCCTCGTTGTTTTCGCGCACCACCCAGAAGTCGATGTCGCCCGGCTTGCGATCGCGGAGCGGAGAAGGGACGCCCGGCATCAACCGCACGGGGCGGATGTTCGCGTATTGCCGGAAGCCGCGGCGGATGGGGATGAGCAGACCCCACAGCGAGACGTGGTCGGGCACGCCGGGGAAGCCCACCGCGCCGAGAAAGATGGCGTCGTGCTTGCGGATGCGGTCGAGGCCGTCGGCAGGCATCATCTCGCCGTGCTTGGCGAAGTACTCGCAGCTCCAGGGGAAGCGATCCCAGGCAAACTCCACGCCGAACTTCCGGCCCGCGGCCTCGAGCACGCGGATCCCTTCGGGGACGACCTCGTTGCCGATCCCGTCGCCGGGAATGACGGCGATGCGGTAGCGCTTCATGTCTGCATCCCCCACCTCCGCACCGTTCGGCGCTCGATGGTCGCGAACACCACGTTCTCGACGAAGAGCCCGATGAGGATGACGGTGAAGAGGCCGGCGAAGACGTTGGCGATCTCCAGCTGGTTCTTGTTCTCGAACACGTACCACCCGAGCCCGCCCGAGCCCTGGCTGACGCCGAAGACCAGCTCGGCGGCGATCAGCGTTCGCCAGGCGAACGCCCATCCGATCTTGAGGCCGGTGAGAATGTGGGGGAAGGCTGCAGGGACGAGGATCTGCGCCACGAAGCGCGGTCCGCTCAGGCCGTAGTTGCGGCCCACCATGCGCAAGGTCTGCGAGACGGAGCGGAAGCCGGCGTGGGTGTTCAATGCCACCGACCACAGCACCGCGTGGATGAGCACGAAGATGAGGCTTCCGTTGCCGAGTCCGACCCACAGCATGGCGAGCGGCAAGAGGGCGATGGAGGGGAGCGGGTTGAACATGGCGGTGAGCAGCTCGAGCAGATCCGTGCCGATTCGAGTCGCGGTGGCGAAGGCGGTGAGGATGGCCGCGAAGAAGAGGCCCGCCGCGTACCCCTGCGCCAGCACCTGCAGCGAATGCAGGGTGCGCTGCGGGATGACCCCGCTGGCGATGGCGCTCCCGAACGCCTCCAAGGTCGCGCCGAAGGTGGGGAAGAGGAGCGGATTGTCGAGCTTGCGCGCGTACAGCTCCCAGAAGAGCGCGAGGAGGACCAGCAGCGCCGTCTTGCGCAGGGCGGAGTTGCCCGAGATGCGCTCCCAGGCGGTGAGCGGTTTTACGACGACGACGTGCGTCGCGGCCTGCTCAGCCATCGGTGGCCTCCTCCACCTTCTCGGAAAAGAGCATCTCGTGGATGCGCTGCGAGAGCCGCTCCTCGTCCCGCCCGCTGCTCTGCATCTCCGCCTTGACCTGGCCGGGATGTGGCGAGAGCAGGAGGATCCGGTTCCCCACCCGCACCGCCTCCGGGATGGAATGGGTGACGAAGAGGACGGTGAAGCGGGTGTCCTCCCAGAGGCGCAACAGCTCCTCCTGCATCTTCCGCCGGGTGAGCGCATCGAGGGCGGCGAAGGGCTCGTCCATGAGCAGGATGTCCGGCTCGACCGCCATGGCGCGGGCGATGGCGACCCGCTGCTTCATGCCGCCCGAGAGCTGGTGCGGGAGCGTGTCGGCGAACTTGGTGAGACCGACCTTCTCGATGGTCGCCAGCGCCTTTTCGTCGGCGGCGTGGCCCTTCAGCTTCCCGCTCGCACGCAGCGCGAAGACGACGTTCTCCTTCACCGTCTTCCAGGGGAGGAGCTGATCGAATTCCTGGAAGACCATCACCCGGTCGGGGCCCGGCTTGTCGATGACGCGGCCGTTGAGGCGGATCTCGCCCTCGACCGGTGCGAGATAGCCGCCGACCGCCTTGAGCAGCGTGGACTTGCCGCACCCCGAAGGGCCGAGCATCACGAAGCGGTCCGAGCGCGAGACCTCGAACCCCACCCGGTAGGTGGCGGTGACGAGATGCTCGCGCGTCTTGTACTGGAGCGTGACGCCCCGCACTTCGAGGAGCGCGGGCGCTCGCTCAGCTGCCGGGTCGGCCATGGAGATTCTGGAAGTAGAGGTCGTCCCACTTCGCCGGCTTGATCTTGATACGGCCGATCTTGTGCATGAACTGGGCGGTGACCAGGGTCTTGTGCGGGGTGAGCGTGAACTCCACTTGCGGATCCTTGATCTCCTTCAGCAGCTCGTCGATCGACTCGGCCGTCCTGCTCATCCGCTTGTAGGTCTCCGCCGCCGCCTTGGGATCCTTGTTGATCGAATCGGTCGCCTCGGAGAGCGCGGCCACGAAGGCCTGGTAGGCCTTGGGGTTGTCCTTCTGGAATCTGGTCGTCGACCAGACCACGTTGAAGGTCGCCTTGCCGCCGAGGATGTCGTAGTTGCTGGTGATGGCGCGCATGCCCTTCGCCTTCTCCTGGTACTCGAAAGGCGGAGAGGAGAAGTGGGCCGTGATCCCGCTTCCGGAAAGCAGCGCGGTCAGCGCGTCCGGGTGCGGCATGGACACCGTGAGCGAGTCGAGCTTCTCGTAGCTTTCGTCGCCCCATTCCTTGGCGGCGGCCATCTCCAAGAGGAGCGCCTGGGTCGAGATCTTCACGGTGGTGACGGCGATCTTGTCCTGCGGACCGAAGTCCTTGATCGACTTGATCTTGGGATTCGCGACGATCAGCTCGACCGGCATGTCGTTGAGTGCGCCCACGCCGCGCACCTCGAGGCCGGAGCCCTTCGTCTTCGCCCACAAGGTGATGAGCGATGGGACGCCGCCGGTTCCGAAGTCGAGCCCGCCGGAGAGCAGGGCGTCGTTCATCGCTCCAGGCCCGCCCAGCTTGGCCCAGGTTGCCTTCACCTCTCCGAGGCCCAGACGCTGGGCGTGCTTCTCCACCAGGTGCCCGTCCTCCATCATCATCAGGGGCAGGTAGCTGAGCCCGTACTGCTGCGCGCAGCGGATCTCCTTCGTCTCCGCGCGCGCCGCGAAGCCCACGAGGATCGCTCCCCACATTACGTATCGTTTCATGTCGTTGCGTCCTCCTGGATGGCCTTCTGCACCGCCCGCGTGACGTCGGCGGTACTTGCGGTTCCCTTCAGATCTGGCGTGCGCACGCCGCTCGCCGTGGTCTTCTCGATCGCCCGCATGAGGCGCGCGGCGGCCGATTCCTGCCCGAGGTGCTCGAGCATCATCGCCGCGGTCCAGAAAGTGGCGATGGGGTTCGCGACGCCCTTGCCGGCGATGTCGAACGCCGACCCGTGGATCGGCTCGAACATCGACGGGAAGGTCCGCTCGGGATTGAGGTTGGCGGTGGGCGCGATGCCGAGGCTGCCGGAGAGCGCGGCGGCGAGGTCGGAAAGGATGTCGGCGTGCAGGTTGGTCGCGACGATGACGTCGAGCGAGCGCGGCTTCAGGACCATGCGCGTCGTCACCGCATCGACCAGCTCGCGATCGGTGCGCACCTCCGGATACTTCTTCGCCACC